>VFQR01000635.1_pt1 | contig 41835 bp, 33 predicted proteins | sample 3512321 | NCBI WGS metagenome assembly VFQR01 (sample SAMN10412374, study PRJNA504923) | tailings metagenome | isolation source: Relicate 3 Philex TSF1 revegetated site | place: Philippines: Tuba, Benguet | collected 2017-08-29 | reverse complement strand
TCGTTCCCAGGGCACGAAACGCACCACCCCTGGCCTTTCAAATGCCGGAATGAGGATAAAGGTTCACCAACAACGCCGCCAAAGCCCCACTAGCCAACACCAACCCAAACAGAGAAGTAGAAAGCCCGCTCCGCCCCTGAATCCAACCGTTCAGAACGGCCAATCCCGCCAAATATCCAAACGCCAACATCCCCACCGCCGTAGCCGCATACCCCGCCACCGGCGTCGTGTACGCCGGGCCGAATCTCTCTTCCCGCTCCTGAAGCCCTTCGATACCTCCAGTGTGCCATCCGTCTCCCGGCGATAAGCTAAGCAACCGCTTGCGCGCTGTCCGGCTTCCCGCCAAATCACTTGGCCGGGAATACACCGAGCGGCATGCTCGCATCGGCGGCAATCGCCTTCGCGCAATAGCCCGCCGTTCGCTTAGCTGTCAGATGACTGTGCAAGGCCGGTGTTCGTTGGGATATGCCAGAATCGAGTGTCCCAGCTTGGAGCTCATGCCCAAGCGCCGCGACTTGCCCTACCTCGCGCGCGGGATTTGTTGCAGCTAGCGCAAGCTCTTGGCTTGGCCCAACAGGCAAAACAACATCGCCCTCAACCGCTCTTGGCGACGGAAGCCGGTTAAGCGCGGGTCACCGTGATGGCCATGTACAATGCGCGGGAACAACGCGGGGTGGAGAGCCCTTCAACCCTTGGCCCAAAACGCCGGACACTCGATTCGCTAAGCCTCCCGGCGCGGGAAAACCGTTCCCGGCCGGACTGGTTCTCGCCGCACCAAATAGCCTCTATAGGCCTTCGGTGTTTCGCGGCTAACTTGGACTGAACAGGTTCACTACCCAGAATCGCGAAAACTCCAGCGAGACTTCGGGACCGTATTGCCGGGCCGTCGCGTGTTGGTTTCAAAACACGCTTCAGCGGCATGCTCAGCCACGGCGCTTGGGGGCTTTGCGGGCGGGCTTCTTTCTAGCGGCGGCGGGTTTCACTACCGGCTTCGACTTGGACGGGGTCCCGGGGCTGGCCATGGGGCTGGGCCTAGGGCTCGTTACCGGGGCGGCTAACTTGGGGGCTTCAGCGTCGCCATAGATGCGGCGGTACATCCCGGCGTTGCGCATGACGGCTTGGACGTAGTTGCGCGTCTCGTCGAAGGGGATGGTCTCGACGAATTCCGCCGGGTCATGATCACGGGCGAGATTGCCCCGGCCGAGCCATTCGCGGACGCGGCCACCGCCGGCGTTATAGCTGGCCAGGGCATGGGCCCAACTTCCGCTTAGGCCGTCGAGGAGGCGTTTGTAATAGTAAGTGCCCATCTTGATGTTAGTGAGAGGCTCGAAGAGGGCTTGACGGGAGAAGCTGGGAATGGAGAGTCTACGGGCTAACTCCCGGCCGGTGGCGGGCATGATCTGCATGAGGCCATGGGCGTTGGAGCGCGAAACCACGCCGGAAGAAAATTCACTTTCCTGACGGATGAGACCGGCGACGACATAGGGGTCTAGCTCGTTCTTGAAGGCGTGAGTGAGGAGCTCGTCCTTGTAAGGAAGCGGGTAGGCGAGTTTGAGTAAGGGCAGCGTCACGGCGCTGAGCGGCAGATTTATGTAGGCGGGGAAGATGCTCTTGATGTAGCGGATACCCTGGTCGGGAGCGCCGCGGCGGGTGGCGATGCGGGCGGCCTCAAGGGCGAGGATATGAGCTTGAGGATGGGCGCGGCCTTCGAAGCGGAGTTCGGATTCGGCAAGGTCGTAGAGGGCGGCGTGGGCGAGGAGCTGGGCGCGGCCGAGGCGGCGTTGGGTGTCGGAGCTGGGGTTGAAGTCGAGGTCTTTTGATTGGTTGGGGAAGGCGAGGCCGCGGAGGCGAGCGGCGACTTGGGGTGAGGGAATTTGTTTCGCGAGGGATCCTTGCGCGAGGCGTTCGCGGCTGATCTCGGCGTAGAAATGGTTGGGGAACGAGTCGATGGCTTGCTTGAAATAGGCGTGGGCGGCGGCGCGGTCTTGCCGGTCTTCGGCGGCGCGGCCGAGAAAGTAGAGAGCGGCGGAAGCGTGCTCGCCGGCGGGGTCTTGTTCGAGGTAGGCGAGGAGCCTTTCGGATGCATCGCCGCGCTTGAGGATGTGGCTGGCGGCGGCCGCCTTCCATGCGCACTCCTTCCCTTGCGAAGCTCCCTGTTGCGCGCAGGCCTCAAAAAGAGGCAAGCTCCGGGCCGCATCGCCCATGACCCAATACTGGCTGCCAGCGTTGGCGAGACCTTCCACGCGCCACAAGGAGGACGGATGCTTCCGGTTTAGGGCTTCCAGGGCCTGCTCCATCGTGGTGTAATCCTTGGCGCGGCGCGCGGCGAGAAGGAGGTAGAAGAGGCGTTCGGCGTCGGCGGCGGCGTCGTTCACGCTCAGCCGCCCGAGAGCCGAGACGGCGGTGGCGCTACGCAGGCGATACTCGGCGACGCCGACTTTCACTTGAGCCAGTTCGCGGTGGCGGCCTTCGAGGCGGGGGAGCAACCCCACAAGAGCGGCTTTCGCGCCGCCTGGGTCTCCCGAGTCGAGGAGGCGCGAGGCGCGATCCAAGAGGCGCTCGGGGGCGACGTTCGCCAGGCTGATCCGCGTGGCGGCCTCCTGCGCCTCCGCGCCGCGCGGCTGTTGGAGATAGACCTTCAGAAATTTTTCGTAGGCGGCGGCGTGGTTGCCTTGCCATTCAAATGACAACGCCGTATAAAGATCGCGTTGGGCGGGGCTCAGGGCGCGGCTGTAACTGCTAAGCAGAGTTTGGAGCTTGGCGTGGCTGTTGGTAACACGGGCGGCTTGGACGGCGATGGCGGCGGCGCGGGAATCCAGGACGCCCGTGTTCGCTTCGAGGACGTCAAGCGCGGCTTTGTAGGCGGATTCGGGGTCGTTGGCGGCAAGGGCAGTCGCGGCGCTCATCCAGTCGACGTAATCGGCGAGCGGCGGCAGCAAGGGACGCGCGGCGGCCAGCGCTTGCCGGCCTTGGGCGCTGGTGTCGCCATTGAACAAGACGAGGCGCGCGAGCGCCCCGTCACGGTCCTTGGGATGTTTGAGCAGAAAGCTCTCTAAAGCCGCCCGGTTGCTTGCGCTCCGTTCCGAACGGAAGTCGCGGGCAAGCGCCTCAAGAGAGCCCGAGTCCGCTTGATTACGAGGTTTCTGGGCTACGAGGGAAGCCGCGCTACACGAGAGCGCCAGGATAATCCGGGCCCATGAGCTGCGGGTTGTCGATCGCCAAAGTCTCCACCAACTCCGCATGTAAATAGTCTCTCATGTGAGTTTGCCCATCCAGGAACTGGCTTTGATAGCGTTCGCGGGCAGCATCGACTTCTTCCTTCAGGCGCAGGTAGATGTTGCCGTCGCGGCGGCCGCTCTTGACGGCCTCGTCCTTATAGAGGCGCATTTCGGCGACTTGCGTGCGTGCAAAGCGTTGCGCGCGCATATGGTTCTCGCGCTCTTCCTGCGTGAGGTCGTCCCAGCTAAAGCCGCGATCGGGAAGAACCGGCGCGACGCCATTGGCGCCCAAGGCTACTTCGGCAACGCCGACGGCGACTGGCTCGAAACGGAGTTCTCCGAGCCCGGCTTCGGCAGGATTGAGGGCCGTGGCGATATTGACCAGACTCGAGGTTTGAACGGCGCGCGCGGCGCGGATCGAGTGAAGCCCAAGCCCCGCGGCGGTAACGATGGTTTCGATGGCGCCGATTTCCAGCGGCTCTTCGGCCTTCGGTTCGATGTAAAGAAGGGCGGCGACTTGATCCTGGACCATCACCGGGAAGACGTAGCTCTTGCCGTCGCCAACTTCCGGACGGAGGCTCATCACGTAAGGGGAGACTTCGCTATCGCCGCGCAAGGAGACGACTAGATCCTTGGACTCGTGGGCGTTCTGGAAGGCCGCCGCTTCGTGAAACTCGAGTTCGAAAATCGTTTCGAGTTCGCCCGCCATGCCGCGTACGCCTTCGAGGGTGTAACGGTCCTTGGTGACAAGGAAAAGCGCGGTTAGAGCGCAGAAAGGCGCCGTGGCGTCGAGCACCGCGTCGCGCCATTGCACGCCGTCGCCCGCCACGCGCAGAACGCGAAGGGATTGCCCGAGTTGCTGGCCCAATTCATGACGGCCGGCGTTGCGGGCCTTGGCGGCGGCTTCTTCGGCGGCCGCGGCCGCTTCAATGACGGTTTCCTGTTTGGCTTGATCGACGAGAGGCAGGAACTCGGCGTCCCATTTTTCCTTTTCGGCGCTCACGGCTTGCGCGATACGGCCCGGAAGCTCCTCCGCCAAGCGCAGCGCGAGGACTTCCTCCACGCGGTCCGGCAACAGCGCCACAACCCGGTCGGAAACGGAAGCCTCCAGACGCTCTTCCACCTGCGCGGCGACTCCGGCCTCAATTTTGGAGGGCAGAATTTCCTCGACGCGACGTTGCACTTCCTGCTCCAAGCGCGCGCCAACCTCTTCTTCCATGCGCAAGGCCATCTGTTCTTCAACCTTGTGCGCGACGCGCTCGTCGAACTCCGCGCTTAGGCGGTTCTCGACTTGCTGGCCGATCTGGGACTCCCACTCGTCGTTGAGGCGTGCGGCGACGCGCTCTTCCACTTGGTGGGCCAACCATTCCTCGTTGGCGGTGGTGAGTTCGGCTTTCAAGGCGTCGAAGCGCTGCTCGACGATGCGGGAAATGTTTTCCCGCCAGCCGGATTCGAGCACCTCGGATACCTTGTCGACGTGCAGCTTCCAAGCCGCCTTGAATTGCTCGCTAGCCTCGAGCTTGGCATCGTCCAGAAGAGATTTCCATTCAGCCATGTGGGTTCTTTCTCTGTGTTGATCGCCCGATTCGAGTCCGGCCCGAATGGGGGGAATACCTTAGATTTCGCCTTAGTAAGGCTTGGACCTCACGAAGTGCGGCCAAACCTTAGTTTGGCGCAGGCGTCTGGTGGAAACGAATGGCCTACCGGGACGGGGAAAGCGCCTTCGTCCATCGAGCGCTAATCGCCGGGGTTGCGCTCCAAAAAATTCCGAAGGCGATGGCTGCGGCTGGGGTGGCGGAGTTTGCGCAAGGCCTTGGCTTCGATCTGGCGGATGCGCTCGCGGGTGACCGCGAAATGCGCGCCGACTTCTTCCAGCGTATGCTCGCTGCCGTCCACCAAACCAAAACGCATGCGCACAATTTTCTCTTCGCGTGGCGAGAGCGTCTTCAAGACTTCACCGGTTTGCTCGCGCAAGTTCAAATTGATCAGCGAATCGGAAGGCGAGCCCATTTTGCTATCGACGATGAAATCGCCAAGATGGCTCTCGTCCTCTTCGCCCACGGGGGTTTCGAGCGACACGGGCTCCTGCGCAATGCGCATTACCTTGCGGATCTTGTGCACGGGCAATTCCATCCGGCGCGCAAGTTCCTCATTGGACGGCTCGCGCCCGAGTTCTTGGGTCATCGCGCGTTGCGTGCGGACCAGCTTGTTGATCGTCTCGATCATGTGCACCGGAATACGAATCGTGCGAGCTTGGTCCGCGATGGCGCGCGTGATGGCCTGGCGGACCCACCAGGTGGCGTAGGTCGAAAACTTAAAGCCCCGGCGGTGATCGAATTTCTCGACGGCCCGCATCAGGCCGATGTTGCCTTCCTGAATCAGATCGAGGAAGTGAAGCCCGCGATTGGTGTAGCGCTTGGCGATCGAAACCACTAGGCGCAAGTTCGCCTCGATGAGCGCCTTCTTGGCGAAGGACGCCTCGTGCTCGCCACGCTCCACCAATTGCAAGGTGCGCTTCAGATCGGGACCGAGCGCCCCAGCCTCTTCTTCAATTTCGTGCAGCCGCGAGGTAAGGCTCTTGACTTCCTTGCGGGCGTCACTGCGCTGCTGGGAGGAATCCTCACTGGCCTGCGCGCCACGCTTGTCTTCCGTGCGGCGTTGCTGGCGGCTGATCTCGGCCTCGAGATTCTTGATTTCCTCAACGGTCTTCCGTAGACAGGCGATGCAGCGGTTGGTTACCCAAGGGCTCAACGGCTGTTTGCGAATGATCCAGGAAGCGCCGACAATGGCGCGCGCCAGCGCGAAGCGAACCTGCCGGTGCTGCTTCGGCTTCATCGTGCGGGAAATCGCGAGCAGCTTCTGCCGGTTCTGTTGCGCCTTGCGCGCGAGCTTAGCGATCTCCTCGGTGGCCAAGACGAATTGCTCTTGCTCGGGACGCGTTGTATCGTCTTCGAGGTCTTCCATTTCCTCGTCGCTGGGATCCGCTTCCGGATTCGAGTTATCCGTAAGGCTAAGCACTTCGTAAATCGAAATGAGACCCTGATCGAGTTCGTCCCGGATCAGCAACAATTCCCGGATCACCAGCGGCGAGCGGGAGAGCGCGCGGAGCACGACGTTTTGGGCCCGCTCGATTTTCCGGGCGAGGTTGATTTCGCCATCGCGCGTAAGCAGCGGCACCGATCCCATTTCGCGCAGGTACATGCGCACGGGATCGTTGGTTTTGTCGGCGAAATCGCTGAGATCATCGGCGTCGAAATCGAGCGAGGCGGCGGCGGGGTCGTCCAGTGGAGCGTCCTCGGCGGCGGCTTCGGCTTCGAGCGGCGCCAATTCATCCATGGCGTCGATGCGGCGGATGACGGCTTCCGCGAGATTTTCCCCGACTTCGTCCGGCGATCTGTAGTCTTCTTCCATGACCACCCCAACTTTTGCCATTCCCCGATTAGACCTCTGTGCGCCGACTCGCTCTTTCGTTAACCCGGCAGGAAAAGGCCCTTTGAACGCTCACTGTAGCAGAAGCACAGTCGTGGAAGCACCCTATCAAAATCCGCGGGGCCTCATTTCGGCAGCGTGCGCAGGCGGCGTTCGAGGTTACGCTCTTGCTCCATCAAGCGTAGAGCTTCGGCAAGATCCCCCCGGCGTTCCGCATCCTTTACCTCAAAGCGAAGCGACTTCTGTTTCCTTTCCAGGCTGTCCCGTTCCAACTTGGCCAAGCAAGCCTCCACCTGCCTGGTAGGATCCTCCTGATTTTTCTCGACATTATCCGTATCGGATGAAAAGAGCGCCGCCAATAGGTTGGCCTGCTCCGGTTTCAAGCGTTCCGAGAGCGCGTGAAAATCGACTTCGCCTTCGGCCTCCAGGAGACTCAATGCGGGTTCCAGCATGGGACGCGACTCAAGGTGCGGGAAGTCCTCAAGGCTGAGAATCGTATCGACATACGGTTGGACGGCCTGAGGGTGGTGGAGGATCAGCCGCAGCAGCAAACGCTCGGTGTCCGGAAAGGTGTTCTTGGGGAGAGCGTCTTCGAGGGTCCGGTTCGCCGCGCGGTCGGTCGCCGCGCGGCGGAATTGATCGAGCATCGCGCCTTGCTCGACGCCGAGCTGTCCGGCGAGATCGTTGACGACCGCGAGACGGTCGAGCTTACCGGGCAGCTTCAATATCGAGGGCATCAAGAAGCGAAAGGCTTCCAGCCGTCCCTCGGCGTTTTTCGTATCGAAGCGGTCGCGGGCGCGGCTGGCCAGCCAATAGAAATAATTCGGGCTGCGTTCGAGCGCTTCGCGATAGGCCTCGGCGCCATGCTGCTTGGCGTACTCGTCGGGGTCGAGACCGCCGGAGAGCGAGCAGACGCGAAGATGGAGATTTTCCTCCAGCAGGAGACTAACGCTGCGTTCGGTGGCGTTGGCGCCGGCCGGATCGGGATCGAAGTTGACGATAACGTGGTCGGCGTGGCGCTTCATCGAAGCGATTTGCTCCGGACGCAACGCGGTGCCGCAACTCGCGACGACTTCCTTCACTCCGGCGGCATGGACACCGATGACATCCATATAGCCTTCAACCAAAACGAAGCGGCCGGATTTCCGGGCGCCTTCCCGCGCGCGGTGGAGGTTGTAAAGCACGTGGCTCTTGCGGTAGATCGGTGTCTCCGGGGAATTCAGATATTTCGGCTGCTCGTCGCCCAGGGCACGGCCGCCGAACGCGATCACCTTGCCGCTCTCGTTGGTAATTGGAAACATTAACCGGCCGCGGAAGCGGTCGAAGTGGCCGGGACCGTCGTTACGTTTGAGAATCAGCCCACAGGGTTCCCACATGTCCTGGGGAACGCCTTCCTTTTCAAAGAGCCGCGTGAGGCCGTTATTGTTGTCGCTGAAGCCGAGATTGAACTCCTCCGCGAGCTTTTGTCCGACACCGCGCTTGTTGAGATACTGACGGGCGGCTTCGCCAACGGGAGCATAGAGTTGGCTCCGAAAATACTGCGCGGCTAGTTCGTGCAGTTCTTGCAAGGTGGCCCGGCGCCGGCTCTCGGGATCGTCGGCGACGCGTTCCTTCGGCATCGGAATCGAGTTGCGTTCCGCTAGGAGCTTCATGGCCTCGAAAAAGCCGAGGCCCTCGATCTCCATCACGAAGCTAAAGACGTCTCCGCCCTTGCCGCAACCGAAACACTTGTAGAACTGCTTGTCCGCATTGACGTTGAAGGACGGCGTTTTTTCGTTGTGGAAGGGGCAAAGGCCGATGTAGCGTCCCGTGGAGCCGAGACGCTTTAACCGGACGTATTCGCCTATGGTGCGGACGATGTCGACCGCGTTCTTCAATTGGTCCTTGAAACCGTAGCTCACCCGAGATCCCCCAGCGAGCGGAAGTAAGCCTCCATGGCGTCGATGCCTTGAGCGATGTTGGGAAGGTACACCTTTTCGTTGGGAGCGTGGAGATTATCGTCGGGAAGGCCGAAGCCCGGCATGACGCTCGGGATGCCGAGCTTTTCGAGGAATAATCCCACGATGGGGATCGAACCGCCTGAGCGCATAAAGACCGTTTCGCGGCCAAAAACCTGGGTCATGACTCGCGCGCAAGATTGGATCAACGGATGCGCGGGATCGATGACGGTGGCCTCGGACTCATGGAGGACGCGCAAGGAAACTTGGATGCCAGACGGCGAAAGGTCCAGGAGTTTGTTCCGCAGCGCCCGCTTGGCGATCTCCGGCGTGAGGCCCGGCACGAGACGAAGGCTGAATTTGACCAGCGCTTCGGCCGGAATGACCGTCTTAGATCCCTCGCCGGAGAAACCGCCGCGAATGCCGTGGATCTCCAGCGTGGGCCGGGCCCAAAGGCGTTCGAGCAGGCTGTACTCGCTTTCGCCTCGCAGAACGAAAACCTTGGCGTCTTCCCGCCGCCATGCTTCCTCATCGAAGGGAAGCGTGTCCCAGGAGGCGAGTTCGGCCTCCGATGGGCGCTGCACGGCGGCGTAGACTTCGGGAATGGCGATGCGGCCTTCGTCGTCCTTTAAGGCGGCAACGAGTTTGGCCGCTTCCAGGACGGCATTCGGCGCGCCGCCGCCGTAAACGCCGGAATGCAGATCGCCGGCCGCCGTGCGTACTTGCAGCTCGCCGTAGAGAATTCCGCGGAGGCCCGTGGTTAGCGTGGGAAGGCCGGGGGCGAACATTTCGGTGTCGCAAAGCAACACGGCATCGGCGCGAAGGGCCTCCGGGTGGGCGGCGAGATAGCGGGCAATGTGGTTGCCGCCGCTCTCCTCCTCGCCTTCGTAGAGGAACCTCAAATTCACCGGCGGCTTCTCGCCCCGGCGGTGGAAGCGTTCGACGGCCTTGATGAGAATAAGCGCGAGGCCTTTGTCGTCCGCCGCGCCGCGGGCATGGAGATTCTCGCCGAGTTGCGTCGGCTCGAACGGCGGCGTATTCCACAGCTCGACGGGCTCCTCAGGCTGGACGTCGTAGTGGCCGTAACAAAGTAGTGCCGGGGCCTGAGGAACTCCCAAGGAGTCCCCGTAAACGAGCGGATGGCCGCCCTCGGGGTCATCAATCACGGCGACGTTTTGCAGTCCGGCCTTTTCGAAGAGCGCGGCGGTGAAGGAGGCGGCGCGGGCCACTTCTTGGCGGCGGGAGGCATCGGCGCTTACGCTCTGGATGCGCAGCCAATCGCACAGATCAGCATAAAATTCCTCGTACCGCTCTTGAGACATTGACGTTTCCTACTTCCAGCGCTTTTCGATCTGCCGCACGGCGTCGGCGGCAAGCGCGGCCGCATGCTTGGATTCTGGAATCAAGCCGCCGACGGCCGCTTCAACGGCCGCCGCGTCGAGGCCGGCCAGATCGGCCTTGGTTTTGCCCATGAGCAACTCCGTTAGAGCGCTGGCGCAGGCGATGGACGCCGTGCAGCCGCGCGCGCGGAAGCGCAGATCCGTGATGTTGCCGCCGATTTGCAGCGTAAGGCGTAACTGATCACCGCATACGGGGTTCTCAACATTGATAGACATATCCGCCGGCTCGAGGTCGCCGGCATTGCGGGGGTTCGAAAAGTGGTCCAAAAGCCTTTGCGAGTGCATGAATCGATGTGTGAGTGTAAATCGAAGCCAAGGAGCGAGTTCCCCGCCCCACACGCAAAGAGAATAGCGCAAGGAACGTTGGCAATTAGCCGCGTGAGAGGAATCGTTGTGGGCGCGGAAACACATTGCGATGCTTTAATCGGGTACACTTGGGGTTCGCTATAAGCAATGCTTGATGTCCTAATAATTGGGGCGGGACCGGCAGGTTTGACAGCAGGTTACGAGTTGTCGAAGGGGGGCTCTCGCGTCTGTGTACTGGAAAGCGACCCGCGCTACGTGGGCGGCATCTCGCGCACGGTTGAGTACAAGGGGTATCGATTCGATATCGGGGGACATCGCTTTTTTTCAAAATCGGCGGAGATCGAGGCATTGTGGTCGGAGATCCTCGGGGACGATCTACTGGAGCGGCCAAGACTGTCCCGAATCTTTTACCGGGGTAAGTTCTTTTCGTATCCGCTTAAGCCGATCGAGGCCCTTCGCAAGTTGGGTGCGTTAGAATCGGCGCGCTGCGTGGCTTCTTATCTGGCCGCGAAAATCCAACCCGAAACCGAGGCGCGAAGCTTTGAGGATTGGGTGGTCAAGCGCTTCGGACGGCGGCTTTACGAAATTTTCTTTCAGACTTATACGGAGAAGGTTTGGGGAATGCCTTGCTCGGAGATCTCGGCGGACTGGGCGGCCCAACGGATCAAGGGCCTATCATTATCGGCCGCGCTAATGAATGCCATCAGTTCGAATCTTTTTGAGCAAAAATCGGGTGAGGAGACGGTCAAGACGCTGATCCGCTCCTTCCGCTACCCGCGTTTTGGACCCGGCATGATGTGGGAACGTTGCGCGGAGAAGATGAATGCGTTGGGCGGCGCATTAGAACAAGGCTGGAGCGTGGTGGAATTGCGGTGGTTGGCGGCGGAAGAAGCTTGGCATGTCAGCGCTCAGCACACTGGCGGCGAGATCCGGCATTGGGTAGCGCGCGACGTGATCTCCACCATGCCGATGCAGGAACTCGGGCGTTGTTTGCGGCCGATGCTGAGCACCCGCGCGGAAGGGGCGGCGCGGAGTTTGCGTTACCGGGACTTCTTGACTGTCGCGCTCATCGTGGATGAAAGCCATCCCATCGACGATAATTGGATTTATATTCACGATCCGGGCGTGAAGGTGGGGCGGATTCAAAACTTCAAATCGTGGTCGCCGGAATTGACGCCGGAACCTGGCCGCACGTGCCTTGGCTTGGAATACTTTTGCTTCGAGGGCGACGGATTGTGGAACGCCAAGGATGAGGATCTCGCGCGGCTAGCATCGGAAGAGTTGGCGCGGATCGGATTGGCGGCGCGGTCCGAGGTGCGCGACGCCTGCGTGGTGCGGCAAGCCAAGGCCTACCCGGTATACGACGAGCATTATCAGCGGCACGTGGAAAGTCTACGCTCGGAAATCGAGGCGCGATGCCCGAGGTTGCATCTGGCGGGCCGCAATGGGATGCATAAGTACAATAACCAGGACCACTCCATGATGACGGCCTTACTTACGGCACGGAACATCCTGGCCGGCCGGAAAGTCTATGATGTGTGGCAGGTGAACGAAGACGCTTCGTATCACGAAGAGCATTCACCGTCGGTTTCTGGATTGCGCGCGGTACCAGTTCGCCTGGCAGGTTGATCTAATTCGTGTATTTTTAAGTAGTAATGGCGCGCGCAGTATCGGTTGTAGCGGGAATCATTTCTCACGGGGGGAAAGTCTTAATCGGACAGCGTAAAACGCGGGATTGGCACGGAGGCAAATGGGAGTTTCCCGGTGGCAAAATCGAGGCGGGAGAAGCGGCATCCGAGGCTCTCGCGCGCGAGTTGCGGGAAGAACTGGGAATCGAAGCGCAAATCGGACCTGAGTTGCAACGCTACGAATTTCACTACGATACGCGCCCTCCAGTGGAATTGATATTTTTTGAAGTGCGGCAATTTTCGGGCGTACCCGTAAACTACGAATTCGAGCAGATTCTTTGGGAGTGGAGTGAGAATCTTCCGGGCTACGACTTCCTGGACGGCGACAAGGACATCATTCGTTGGCTAGCGGAGCGGAAGTACCGTTAGAGGCCCGGGCGGCGTAGGCCCAGACAGGCCTGGCGCGAGGCGGCCGATTCCGCCAATGGGACGGGCTTTGCTATTTTTGTGTAGCGTCTATGGCAACGATTAAGGAAGTCGCCCGCCGGGCGGGAGTTAGCGTGGGCACAGTTTCGAATGTGTTGTCGAAGCTGCCGACGGTGAGCCCTGATTTGCGGAAGCGGGTCGAACGGGCGATCACGCAGATGCAGTACCGGCCCAATCAGTTGGCCCGGAGCCTCAAGAAGCAGACCACCCAAACACTTGGCCTCGTGATCTCGGACATTACGAATCCGTTTTTCCCGGGTATCGTGCGAGGCGCCGAGGACGAAGCGGCGGCGCGGGGCTACATGCTGAGCATTTTCAATACCGACGACCGCGGCGATAAGCAAGCCAGAGTGTTGGAGATGTTGGAGGGCCGGCGGGTGGATGGCCTAATGCTCGTGCCAGCCCTGGGATCCCAGGATTTCTTGGCCCTGCGGCGGTTAATGGAGGAAGGAACGCCGCTGGTTTTGGTGGACCGGGAAATCGACAGTCCAGAACTGCAAGGGCTGCCGGTGGACGCGGTGCTGGTCGATAACCGGGCCGGAGTGCAGCGGGGGATGCGCGAATTACTGGAGCGCGGCGCGCGCAGGATCGCCTACATCGGCGGACCGCCGGGACTATACATTTCCCGGGAGCGGCTCTTCGGATACGAGTCCTCGCTGTTCCAAGCCAGTCTCGCCAAGGACCCCGCCCTGATTTGGGAGGGAGACTTCCGGGAAGAGTCGGGCTACCGGGCCGTGATGGAAAATTACTTGCTTCAACGACCCGATGCGATCTTCATCGCGAACTTGCTGATGAGTCTGGGAGCGGCGCGAGCATTCGAGGAACTCGGAACGAGGATTCCGGCAGAGACCCAGGTAGTGGCTTTCGACCATGTGCCGCTGCTGAACAGTTTTCATCCACGGCTGTCGGCGATCGCACAACCGATGTACGAAATCGGCAGACAGGCGGTGCGCACGTTATTGGAGAGACTGGCGGAACGGAACGGGCCAGCGCGCAAGGTGGTGCTGGAGGCCGAGTGGATGGAGGGCGAGACGACCCGCCCCCGTCCGCGTTAGTTTTGGTCTCGAAGGCGGCGGATTAATGGACGTCGAGCCGAACCGCGTTGGACTCTTTGCCATTGACGCGAACTCTCAAGGTTGTGCTCTGTCCCGCGGCGAACTGCGCTCCAAGACGAAGTTGGATCGAGGCCGTTCCCACGCGACCGGTCGCAGCAATCACTTGGAGCGGTTGGACGACGGTATCTCCGGCCAAAACCTCGACGGAGTCCGCCAAGGCGATGGAGTTACCGGCGGGGATCGCGAAACCCGCGGGCAGGTTGACGCGGAAGGGGCCGAGGCCAGTTCCAAGAAGGCTAATGACATCACCGGCGCGGGCGGGATTCTCGGGCGTGATCAAGGAGCCGTCGGCTTTGAGCGCTTGCGCCAGAGGCGGCACTCCCTCGGCTTCCGTGCCGCCGATTGAGAAAAGCCCCGGAGCGTTGCGGACCGCCTCAAAGTCGGCGCTGAGATCGGGTTGCCCGAGCCTTGTAACGGTAAGTTTCCGTGGTCCAATCGGCAGGTCGAAAGGCAACTGAGCGTTAATGACCGAGGGCGAAGCGTAGCTGAGCGGCAACATGCGGTCGTTCACACGGACCACTAGATCCGCGAGAGTTTGCGCTTGTGGACTGGCGGGGCCGGTTTCCTCCCTAGCCGTCAGGTTCGCGCCGGTAATCGAGATCAGCGAACCCGGAGCGACCTTGCCAGTCTCGCCTTGATCTTGCGGTCCCGTTCCAGCCGCGTTTTTGACGCCAGCGGGCTCGATGTAGGGAATCGTCTCCAACTCGGCCACCACGCTACGGGGCCCGCCGATCGTCAACGTTGTGTTCGGGAACGCGCCAGCGCTGTCTCCGAGCCACCGCAGGAATTTGAAGCCATTACGGGTCTTGGCCGTGACGCTCACCTGGGTGTTCAATGGATAGAAGCCATCGGGGCTTGTGGGATTGAAAGTAAAGTCGGCCCCATTGGTGGGATTGGAAATCGCGGTGAATAAGTAGCTTTGTTTGTAGTTGGCCACCAGGCGACGGACCTCGGGTTGGAAGTTGACCGTGCGCGCGGCTTCGCCGCCGTCGGACCAGCCATCAAAATCGAGGCGCAATACATTCGCCTGCGTGATGGTCGGCTCGGGAGCGACCGTTACCGATTCGTTTTCGAGGCGTTCCAGCACGCAAGGATGGGCGCAAGGCTGTCCGTTAACCAGGACGCTCAAACCCGGAGGATTCGTTTCAATGCTGAGCTTGTTAAGCGGATCGTAGAACGCCATCAACGTCAGGCCGTTGGCCACCATCTCTTCGCTAACCTTGATCGTCTGTGTCGCTGGCCCTCCATTGGACCAACCGCGGAAGCGCCAACGCCGCCCATTGATATCAACGGCTTCCGGCGGAGCGGTAAAAGTAAACTCGCGGCCCAGACCGAATTGGAAGAAGTACGCGGGCCAAGTACGGTTGTTGACGATGAGCGGCAGATCGAGACGCGGCTGCGTCATGAGGTGAACCGACGCGGTCCGGACGAATTTCCATGTAATCGTATTGGTGGAAAGATTCGCGCCGGAGACATGGAACTCGGAATTCTGGCCGCCTCCGGTATTTTCAATCGAATCGAATGCCCACCACTTACCAAAGCCATCCTGCTGCAGGTCGGGCGCGGCCAGCAAGCGGCTGGTGTTGAGGCCCCAGACCGTACAGTACTGATTTCCGAAATCGCTATCTCCGCCCTGCCCGACCGCGACACCGGCCGAGCCCACTGAAATATCTGTATAGGCGGAGCATAGGCTCTGGATCATCTGCTCTGGGCTCTTGGTGCGAATGATGGCTCGATCCACCGCGATGTCTAGACCGCGCGGTTCGGTCTGGAGGCGGTAGAACTTGCCGGGACCGAAAGTCGCGTGCATGTGGAAGGGATTATTCAATAGGAATTCCGCGTAACCATATCCGGCTCCATTGATTTGAGGCTGGATTCCCGGTTGCGTGTTCCAACTGACGAAAGCGTAGCCCACGGTAGGGACGGCGAGGAAACTCACCCGGGAACCCTCGGCGCACCAGTAGTCGCCATCTCCCGCGCGGAAGCTGCAACCGCTAGAACCAGGCACGGGGTTCACGTCGACATAGCCCGCGACGGGACCGCAAGCGCCGGGGAGAGGATTATTCAGAGGATCCATCAACGGAGCACACCCGTTGGAATAAAAGCGAAAGCGGAGCCGGAAAAGCTTTACCGCATCCATGTCGATGGACCGAAGCGACGGCCAGACGCGAATGCGCAATAGACGTTCACTGCCGGCCAGGCAGTTGCCGGGGCTGGCGGGGTCGCTGTTGTAGCATTGGTTCTCCGAGTCGGCGCTCGTGGGCGGCGGCGTGTTGTAGGTGATGATACCTGAGAAGGCGTATGCCACGCCCAGGCCAGCGTCGGTCGAAACCTGGCCGGGCAAGCCGGGATTTAGGGGTTGCGAGACCACACCGAAGCTTTGTGGGGTATGGAAGCGAATGGTGTGAACGTCGCCCACCTGCCATCGGAAATCCTGCGGAGAGGAGTAGGGCACGCCGTCAACGTAAAAGACGGCGCCGCTTACCGAGGGCCGGATGCTGACGTTGTTAAAGATACCCGTTTGTCCCCAAATCGCCTGGACCGCGCCCAGCGCCAAGAGAAGTGTCAAGTTCTGAATGGTGCGCTTCATGAGTTTTCGCTTCTTTCACCAAATCGGCCATTTCGGCCCGTAGCTTTATGTTGAAGTGAGACGGATGGCTCGCGGCAAATACCCTAGGACCGCATACGGCATACGGCTTAGCTCCGCGTGAGAACCGGTGTGATCCGGCGTGAGGCGTCCAACGCGGCGCCAAGATTGGCCGTGGAACGGGAAGCGGCGGTGGCGCAGGCTTCAACCCAAGATCGCAGGCCCTCAAGGAAGCGTTTGCGCCAATCGACCTCATAACCGCTCCACGCCCCCGGCCCACGCAGCGAACCTTGGGACCATTGAAGAGGTAACTCCGCGGCGATCTGTTGGGCGCATTCGGCGTACGAAAGGCCCCGCAACGGAATCGAACGGAGCGCACGGGCGAGTTCGGCGGTGCGCCGGAGACCGGGACGCTCCCGGTCGAGGTCAAGCCAAGGATCGCTGAACGGGGCGGCGGGCGCGGCCAGTGGAGCGCCGGCGGCGATTACATCACCGAGGTGGCCAGTCACGCGCTGGAGCACCAAACTGCCCCAAACCGCGCCATAGCGATGGAGTTGCGGACAAAGGTAGTAGGCGGGGATGACTTCGCGGCGAAGCATTAAGTTTACCGCCGGGAACGGGCACCAGCAATCCGGACTAAGCGCGACGGAGGCGGGTTGACGCGCTCCAGAAACTGACCACGCTTCACCGCAGGCTAGACGGCTCAGGCCATCCTCGTCAAGCGGACCTAGGGGAAGACCTACATTCGCGGCGACGCTGGCCTTGCGCTCCTCGAAAAATTCGTCCGCCACGGGCCCGCCGCGGCGCTGCTCCAAAGGGAAGCCCCGAGGGAAGGGGCCGCCGGAATGCACGCCCGGACCGGGCGGGCCTTCCTTCTGGAGCAGTGCATAGAGGTTGTACCAGCCGCGCGACGAGGAGACATGCGGCAAGCGCCGCCCCTGCATCGCCGCGTAATGACCGCCGAGCAAGTCATGATCCGGGGCCGGCGGAGAGCAACCCCACAACAGAACGTAGGACGCCCCCTCGAGCCAGGCATGGAAAAGTCCCGCCATGGCCGGGAGATACGCATCGTGCCCGAAAGAGCGCGCCAGTTCGGGATGGTGAGCGGCGAGGACGCCCACTTGATCGCGGGCGCTCAAGAAGACGGCGTTCGAAGAGTAGCCTTCCGGCGAGTCCCCAGGACGCCCGAGCACGCAGATTTCAACGTCGCGATGGGAGAAAGAGTTCAAGTTGTCCGTCAGAGCGGCAATAGCGGACGGCGCACAGAACGAACTCGTCAGAATCGTGGTTTTCACGGGCAAGCTTCCTTAACCGAATTCAGGGACGAGCGAAGAGCGGGAAGGATCGGATATTCCAGCGGCACTCCTGGAGAAAATGAGGGCCACGCGGTCCTTAGGAAACCTTGCAGCCCGAAATACCACAGGAATGTTTCGTTAGGAGGGAAATCGGCAAACGGGGTAAAACACTTTAGTGCGAGTTTAGTGCCAGGGGTGGAGTCGTTGTAAGTAAAAAGCCAGCCCAACGGGAAGGCAGACTTTTCGCGGTGCTTTCCCGTTTGAGATTAGGCAATATAGAGAGAGTGCCTTTCGCCGACGCCGTCAAGATGGATCGCAAGGCCTGGCTCACGTTCGCGGTCGCGGTCGTGTTGGCCGGGGTCTTGCTTTATTTTTCGTTGCGGGGCTTGGACTGGCAGGAACTTTCCTTGCGGCTGCGGAGCGCGAAGCTGGAACTAGTAGCCCTGGCGCTACTGCTGCAGACCTTGAATTTGTGGTTGCGGAGCTTCCGCTGGCGGGTTTTGTTGAATACCAGTCAAACGTTGCCGGTCGGATCGGTTTTCTGGGCGAGTTCGTTGGGATATCTGGGCAATAACGTTTTACCGGCCAGAATGGGTGAGTTGTTGCGCGTGGAAGCGATTAAGCGGCGGCATGCGACCAGCCGCAGCTATGTGATGGCGACTGCTCTCATCGAGCGCGTGATGGACGCGGGCGTACTGGTGCTTTTCACTAGCGCCGCGCTGTTGACTTTCAAGGACCTTCCCGAAACCCTTCATCGCGCTTGCCAGACGTTTAGCGTTTTGAGCGCGATTGGCATACTGACGCTATTCCTATTGCCCCACGCCGAGACCCACGCGCAGCGGATGCTGGAAAGTTTTCCCACGGTGAAGGGCATAGCGCGCCGGTTTCTCGAAGGATTGCGTAGCCTGCATAGCTGGGGCCGCAGCTTCCAGTTTTTGGCTCTCACGCTAATTATCTGGCCGGTTGACAGCTATACGGGGCTGAAGATCGCGGAAGCCCTGGGCGTTAGCATGAGTTTCCCAACAGCCATGGTGGTGCTGGCGGCGCTCGGGCTCTCCAGCGCCATGCCGTCGACGCCGGGCTACGTCGGAGTGTTTCAATTCGTTGCGGTCACCGTGTTGAAGCCATTCGGTATCGACCGGGAGGCGGCGATCGCCTGGGTGCTCTTGTACCAAGCGGTGGGATACGTGACGCAATGCGGCTTTGGCGCGCTCGGCTTTTTTATGTTGTCGCAGGGGCGTCTCGCGAACGAGTCGGCGGCGGCGGAGTCGATCTCCGGGTAGTCCCGGAATTTTTAATATCTCGCGAGAATCCCGGAGCCCCTTGACGCATATTCCCGGAATGTACATAGACCGGAACGCGGCACAGCGTTGGCTACTCTTCATCGCCGGGCATCTCTTCGTCCTGCATTTGTTCGCCGGGTTGATTACCTGGGCCGGCCTAGACCTCCCGCTGCGGCGGTATTGGCACTCCTTCAATCTCGAAAACGAAATCTCGCTGGGAACGTGGTTTAACTCGGTCTTGGCGCTCGGCGTATCGGGAGCCGCGTATTGGGTGAGCCGTAGTAAGGAGCCCGGCGGCGAAGCGGCGGGATTCCGGAGGCACTGGCTCGTTATTGCCGTCTTGTTCCTTCTCATCAGCGCGGACGAAGTTGGTGGGATGCACGAACAGCTAAATCAGACCATTAATATTCGCGTCTCGCTGCCGAGCTACCTCCGTTACGCGTGGGTGATCCCGGCGGGAATCTTCGTCTGCGCGCTGACGCTCTTTTTCGGGCGCTTCGTTCTCAAGCAACCACGCGAGATGAGGCGCGCGATCCTGGGCGCCGCGGCGATGTATCTGACTGGAGCGCGTGGTTTCGAGATGCTCGGATCCCACATTGCCTCAAACGCCGGCCCGGCGTCGCCCGCTTATCACATAGCGGTCGGCCTGGAAGAACTCCTGGAAATGTTGGGATGTATCCAGATGCTAGGCGCCACCCTAAAGGCGCTGCCCGAGGGCGCGGCGATGCGGATCGCCTCCTAATGGCTTGAGCGGTGGGCGGCCCCACCCGGAACGATAGGTCCGGAATTGGCATACTCGCCCCAATGCTTGTCGGGTAAAGTCGAGAACACGAAGCCGAAGACGCTGAAGGCCATCGCGAGCCAGACCAGCACTACCACCAGCAGTCCCTTCTCCTGATCCGTGAACATCGGCGCGTTTTCGTGTGCGTGAGCGTTAGCCATCGTCACTATTTTACAAATAACCGCGCTAGAGCGTTACCGGCCAGGCGCGGGGAGAGTTCAGGCCAGTGCCGAAACCACTGGGCGGCAGGAAATCCAGAGTGGTGTTCATCCACTTAGTTAGCCGGGACTCCAAATCCAGCCGCAGATCGCGAAGGGCCGGCGCGTCGACGCGGTTGTCCAATTCCAGGGGGTCTTGAACGAGATCGTGGAGTTGAAGAACGGGGCGGGTGGGGCTGAAGAGGTGGCGCAGGTGCACCGGCAGCGTTGTGCGGCGGCGTGCCAGCATCGTTTGCCAAGTGGGAGACTCTTCCAGGTCGCCTGGCGGGCGGTATGGGAAATGCGGAGCGGCGTTGAAAATCAACTTGTGGGTCTCCGTACGGACGCATCGTTGGGGATCGAATGTATCGTGCCAGTTGCGTTCCGAGAAGATCTCGCTGCGCTTTTGGTACGGTTGGCCGAGTAAAAGCGGCAAGAAGCTGCGGCCTTGCATCTTCCGGGTGGACGGGAGACCCGCCAAATCCATCCACGTGGGCGCGAGATCGATGTGGGAAATGAGTTCCTGTTTCACTGTGCCCGCGGCGATCTTGCCGGGCATCCAGGCAATCAAGGGGACATGCAAACCCGCGTCGTACATCGATCCCTTCGCGCGCGGGAACGGCATTCCGTTGTCTCCGGTCATGAGCACTAGCGTGTTCTCGGCGAGGCCCTTCCCTTTGAGAATGTCCATGATCTGGCCAACTTCACTGTCCATGCGGGCGATGAAATCGTAGTAGTGAGCGAGGTCCTGCCGGACTTCGGGCCAGTCTGGCAAAAAAGCGGGGACTTTGACCTTAGCCGGATCGTGAGGAGGCGAGAACGCGCCCGGCCGATACGGCCGATGAGGATCCGTAAATCCAGCTTGGAGGAAAAAGGGTTTTCCGTCTGGAATACTATCGAAGAAGTTTCTCCACGGGGTCTTGGCGTCGCCGTAAAAGTCGAGGCGCTTTTGGAAACCGTCGCCGTGATGGTGCTTGCGGTAGACGCCCGTGTAATAGTTCTTCGCCTTCAGATAGTCGACGATTGTGGGCTCCCAGTCGGGGAGAGGAACGTGCAGGCGCGAGGTTCCGGTGGTGTGGGCCGTAGCGCCGGTGAAGATGGCGCTACGGTTCGGAGAGCATTGCGGCGAAGTGACGAAACATTTGTCAAAACGCATTCCCTCGCGGGCGAGCCGGTCCAGATGCGGCGAAGTAATGGCGGTGTTGCCATAGGCGCCCAGGTCGGCGGCGGTGTGGTCGTCGGAGATCAGAAAGAGGATATTGACGGGCTGGCCGCCGTTGGACTGGGCTAGGGCAGCGCTGGCCGCCGTACCGCCTAAAAAGTCGCGCCGTTTCATTCTGCGATTGTATCGACGAGTGGCTAAAGCCGGGCTGGGAAATAGCCGATTTTCGTTTAATGGTCGATGTCGCGCCACGCGTGTCTTTCTTGAAGTCGACGCGCAATCCGGACGGGGGATGGGGCTACTTCGCCGGCAAGGAAAGCCGCGTGGAGCCGACGGTCTATGCTATTCGGGCGCTAGGCGTGGATGCGGCGGGGATAGAGTACTTGGCCCGGTGTCAAGAGGCGGATGGCGGGTTACGGCCGGCGTTGGGCATTCCGGGCTCCACATGGGTAACGGCGCTAGCGATTCCCGTGTTCGCTTTGGCGAAGCGGCGGCGGGAGCTTGGCCGGGCGGCTAGATGGCTGGTGGAGACGACTGGGGCGGATAACAATTGGGTGCAACGGATGTTGTACTTCATCGGCAAGACCGCCGTGGACCAGAATCCGAAACTGAAGGGCTGGCCGTGGCGGCCGGGAAATCACTCCTGGGTGGAGCCGACGTCGCACGCTTTGGTGGCGTTGCGGAGCGTGGAGGGCTTGGTGAGCCCTGAGGATTTGCAATTCCGGCGCGAACAGGGCGCGGCGTTGTTGCGCGACCGGCGTTGCCTGGATTTGGGATGGAATTATGGGAACAAACGCGTGCTCGATGAAGTGTTGCCGTCCTACCCGGAAACGACGGGCATCGCTCTAGTGGGCTTGGCGGCGGCGGGAAAAGCCACGGGCGAGGAATTGCGGGCGGCGGCGAAACTGTTTGGCGCGGCCAAGGGGGCCTACGCAAAGGCTTGGTTGTCGATTGGGCTGCGCTTGCATGGCGCGGCCGCGGCTTACGAGCTGCCCAGCCCGGTGCATCCGAGTGGCAACGTAGCGTTGACGGCCCTGGAAGTCCTCGCCGCCGGAACGGAGGCGCCCTGGTGAACCTGGTGAAACCAGTGAATCGGCGCGAGTGGATCGGGGCCGCCTCGGCCTTGGGCTTCGCTTCGTGCGCCCCGGAAAAGCCGCAACGCGGTGGGCTGGGCAGGCAATCCGGGGTGGCGATCTTGAAGGCCTCTAGCTACGAGGGTGAACTGCTGAGGACTCTGGAGGAAGGGATGAAGGCCGCTTGGCCGGAAGCGCGGGCATTCGTGCGCGGCAAGCGCGTAGTGTTGAAGCCGAATCTCGTGGAGTTCGATAGCAAGACCGCCATCAACACGGACCCCCGATTCACGCTCGCCGCGAGGGAACTATTCTTGAATCTGGGCGCGGGAAGCGTGTTGATCGCCGAAGGGCCGGGGCATCGCCGGGATACCTGGGATTTAGCGGACCAATCCGGATACCGGAGCCTTTTCGCGGACTTCGACGGGAACTTCGTGGATCTGAATCTAGATGACCTCGAGCCCCGCCGGGCCTACGGGAATTCCATGGATTTGTACCTGCCGAAGACGATACTCGGCGCGGATTTGGTGGTGAGTCTCGCCAAAATGAAAACGCACCATTGGGCGGGAGCCACCCTCGCAATGAAAAATTTCTTCGGGATCGTTCCGGGCTCGATCTATGGATGGCCGAAGAATTTGCTGCACCATCAGGGAATCGATAAGTCGATCGTGGAGCTGAACCGCCTGGTGCGCAATACCTTCGCCATCGTGGACGGCGTGGTGGCAATGGAGGGGAACGGCCCGATTCAGGGGACGCCCGTCCAAATGAGCGCGATCGTGATGGGGCGGGATCTGCCCGCCGTGGACGCCACTTGTGCACGGTTGATGCGGCTCGCGCCCGAGAAAATCGGGTACCTGCGGGATGCGGCGGACCGGGGCTTGGGGAACATTGAGGAAGCGGCGATTGAGCAGCGGGGTGAAAAGATAGCGGCGCTGGCGCGGCCCTTCGCGGTGGTGCCTCAATTTGAGCGTTTGCGAATCGCCAGCTAACGTCCAGGAACCTTCTCCAGGACGCTATCATGGAGGCGTATTCATGCGCCGGTGGATTTTTTGGGAATTTTCCCGTGGCAGTTGGCAATATGACGTCATCGTCGCCGTCCTGCTTGCGTTTATTTTTCTGACGCCTCGCGAGATCTTCCGCGACCAACCGCGGGCTTCCGGGATCGCGATGGTACCCGCTTCCGGGGGGGGACGCGTCTTTTACATTGACCACGACTCCTTGGGACAAGTGGCCGAGGAGAAACGGAGGGCGGAGGCCGTGCGCTTGATTCAATCCAAGTACAAAGAGAACCATCTGGAGATCGAGCGCGTCGAGACACTGTACGGCGCCGAAAACGAAGTGAAGGGCTTCCTCGCTTATGCAAAGCAGTAAGTTCGTCCTCTTGTTGGCATCGGCGCTCTGCTTGGGGGCCGCTCCCCTGCCGCTTGACGAAGTCTTGAAGCGCTTCGACGCCAATGCCAAGACCTTCCGCGCCATGTCGGCCAAGATCGAGCGCATCGATTACACCGCCGTGCTAAAGGATTCCGAAAAGGAAAACGGCGCCATCCTGCTCTGGAAAAAGAAGCCGGGCGTTGTGGAGATGCGGATCGACATCGAATCGCCCACCACCAAGCAAATTGGCTACGCGGACAAGAAGGCGCAGATCTACCTGCCGAAGATCAACACGGTGCAGATCTTCGACGTCGGCAAGTACGACGCCCTGATCAGCCAAGGCATCCTCATCGGCTTCGGCACCAGCGCGGCCGACTTTCAAAAGGCTTACACCGTCAAGGTGCTGGGCGAGGAAAGCATACTGGGCAAGGCGTCCACGAAGCTGGAGTTGTTGCCAAAGGGCGATTCGCCTCTACTGAAGTTGAAGAAGATCGAAGTCTGGATCCAACACAGCGACGGCTACCCAATCCGCCAGAAGATCTATCAGGGTTCCGGCGACTACAATCAGGCGACCTATTCCGACATGAAGATCAACCCGGCCGTCGGAGAAGCGCAAGTGCGCCTGAACCTCCCCAAGAACGTGAAGAAAGAGTACCCTTCGAAGTAGCGACATCGCACGATGGGTACGGACACAAGCCAGGGAATCAAGCTCGCCAAACCCGAGCGTGTGCACGCTTCGGCGAACCGCTTGGATTTTCTCGACTGGACTCGCGGCGTGGGCGCCATCATCATGCTGCAAGGGCATGTCTTCCACAGCTTCATGGCGAAGGATCTGCGCGAAACCTCGCCCTTCATCCTGAGCCAATTCGTCGGTGGGATGCCGCCGGCCTTCTTCCTCTTCCTCACGGGCGTCACCTTCGCCTTCCTGCTTGATAGCCTTTCCCGCAAGCTCGAGCACGGCTGGGACCGCTGGGTCTCGGCGCTGAAGCGCGCGCGTTACCTGATCGTCGTCGCCTTCCTCTTTCGCATCCAACTCTGGCTCTTCGGGCTGCCGTATTCGTCTCTCGTGGACCTGCTCAAGGTCGATGTCCTAAATTGCATGGGCGTCACCATGGCGCTGATGTCTTTTCTCGTCGTCTTCGACACCCGGCAAAGAGCGGCCTACGCGCTGGTGGTCGGCACGCTGATCGCTTGCGTTTCGCCTTTGCTCTCGACGGCCGATTGGACGGGTGTCCCGGAATTGGTGAAGCAGTATCTCAAGCCGGACGCGCTCTACTTCAGCGTCTTCCCCTGGGGCGCGTATCTTGCGCTGGGCATCTCGGCGGGCAGCGTGATGCGCATCGTTCCGGCGGAGCACTACGGGCGCATGGTGGAGTGGTTCGCGATCGTGGGCCTCGCCGTTATCATGTTGGCTTCGTACCTTTCGAGCGTCCCCTACACGCTGTATCCGAAAAGCGATTTTTGGCTCGATTCTCCGGGGCTCACCTTCGTTAAGACCGGCATCGTCATGGTGACGATGGGCTTCGCGTTCCTATGGACGGGCTATCTAGGCGGGCGTTGGAGTTGGGTTTCAACGCTCGGGCAACATAGCTTGCCGGTCTATTGGGTGCATATCGAACTCGTTTATGGCCGCTGGTTCGGCGGCTGGAAAGAGAATCTCTCGCCATTGGAAACCACGCTCATGGCGGCCTTCATCATCGCGTTGATGGTGGCCATGGCGCAGGCGAAAGGTAAGTACGACCGCGGCGAGTATCCCGGCTTGAAGCTGCGCATTGCGAAGCTGTGGCCCGCCGGCGCCTGAACCGACCTTGTTTTGTGCCAAGATCCGAGAAGGATTTCCCCGATGCGATCACTTCTGCTTCTCTTGGCCCCCACTCTCCTCTGCGCGCAATCTAGCTTCCAACAGTTGCGTTCCTACGGCTTCCCGAACGAGTTAGTGGCCTCGGGCCCGCACATAGCTTGGGCGTTGAACGAGGAAGGCAAGCGCAACATCTACGTCGCGAACGCTCCGGACTACGCGCCCCGGCGTCTCACCAACTACATGAACGACGATGGCCAGGAGTTAACTAGCGTGACCATCTCGCCCGACGGCAAATACGTCGTCTTCGTGCGCGGCGGCGAGCATGGCTCGAATTGGGACGTCACCGCACCTGTCAATCCGGCCTCCATGCCCACGGCCTACAAGGTGCAAGTTCTGTCCGTACCTTTCGCGGGCGGCGAAGCAAAGGTGTTGGCCGAAGGCGATCAGCCGGAGATCTCGCCGATGAGCGATCGCGTGCTCTACCAAAGGCAAGGCGGAATCTACGTGGCGCCGATCGACGGCTCGAAAGCCGGCCGGCTGTTGTTCACCGCGCGCGGCGCTTCCTCGCAAACGCAGTGGTCGCCCGATGGCTCGCGCGTCGCCTTCGTGTCGGGCAGGGGCACGCATAGCTATGTCGGCGTCTACACAAACGATGAAACGCCGATTCAATGGATCTCCCCCAGCATCGCCCGCGACAGCTCACCGCGTTGGTCGCCGGACGGAACGCAAATCGCCTTCGTGCGCCAGCCTTCACCCGGCGGTGAACCGGGGCCGCAGCTTGCGCCCGAAGCTTCACCTTGGAGCATTCGCGTCGGCAACGTAAAGACCGGCGAGAGCAAGCAGATTTGGGCCAGCGGGAAAGGACGCCGCGATGGGTTGCCGTCAACGCACGGCCAAGCGAATCTGCACTGGGCCGCGAAAGGGCGCATCGTTTTCGTTTCCTACGCCGACGGCTGGCCGCATTTGTACTCCGTGCCGCAGGACGGCGGCACGGCGATGCAATTGACGAAGGGCCAGTTCATGAATGAGCACATCACGCTGAGCGCGGATCGGAGCTTCCTGTTGAGCAGCGCAAACACGGGTCCAGTATCGGGCGACATCGACCGCCGACACATTTTGAAAGTTCCCGTCGACGCAGCCGACCAGGAGATTCTCACACCTGGCCGGGGACTTCAATGGACCGCGCACGGGCTCCCCGACGGATTCGTTTACATCGCGGCAAGCGACGAGAGACCGCCGACAGTCGCGGTTCAGCGTGGCACTAAAGTGGCGCTGCTTCGGGTTCAGGAGTACGATTTCAAATTGATCGAACCTAAGCAGGTGCGATTCGTCGCCGCCGACGGCACACTGATTCACGGTCAATTGTTCGACGCAAAACCTGGGACCCGCAAGCCCGGCATCGTTTACGTCCATGGCGGGCCGCCGCGGCAAATGCTCCTGGGCTGGCACTATAGCGACTACTACTCGAACGCCTACGCGACAAATCAATATCTAGCCAGCAAAGGCTTCGCCGTACTAAGCGTGAATTACCGCTTGGGCATCGGCTACGGATTCGACTTCCATCAAGCCATGCAAGCCGGCGCGCGAGGCGCGAGGGAATACCAAGACGTGAAGGCCGCCGGCGAGTACCTGATGAAGCTAACCGGCCAGCGCGTAGGCATCTACGGAGGATCTTACGGCGGCTATCTGACGGCACTCGCCTTGGCGCGGGATTCGAATCTATTCGCCGCCGGCGTCGACATCCATGGCGTCCACAACCGCTTCATCGGCCGCACTCGCGGCGGTGGCGAGAGCGGTTACGAGCGCCCGCCCGATGCCGCTGAAGCGCGCGAAGTCGCCTGGAAGTCCCTACCGGTAGCGGATATCGCAACTTGGAAATCCCCAGTGCTCTTGATCCACGGCGACGATGACCGCAACGTCGAATTCATCCAGACGGTCGATCTATTGAAGCGCCTGGAGAAGCGGAACGTAGAAGTGGAGCAAATCGTAATCCCCGACGACACCCACCACTTCTTGCGCCACGCCAACTGGCTCAAGATCGGCGAAGCCACGGCGGACTTTTTCGAACGCAAGTTGAAGCCCTGATGCGCGGCTGTGTTGTAGCATCATTCGATGCGCCTCAAAAACAAAGTAGCCCTTATCACCGGAGCCACCGGCGGAATCGGCGAGGAAACCGCCCGCCGCTTTCTCGAGGAAGGAGCCCAGGTGATGCTCGCCGGAAGGTCTCCCGCGAAGTTGTCGGAAACGCTTGCGCGATTAGGACCCTCGGATCGCCTCGCCACTTGCGTCGTGGACTCTCACGATGAAGGACAAAACGCAGCCGCCGTCGCCCAAACAGTCGCGGCCTTCGGAGGCCTCGATATCTTGTTCGCCAACGCCGGACAAGAAGGCAAGCTTCTGCCCATCGAACAGACGACGCTCGCGGATTTTGACGACGTTCTTCGCACCAACGTTCTAGGCGTCTTCCTCGCCCTTAAGCACGCCATCCCCGCCCTGCGCGCGCGCGGCGGCGGCTCGGTGATTATGACGGCTTCGATCGCGGGAGTGATCGGCAGCCCCGCGATGATTCCCTACATCGCGAGCAAACACGCCGTCAACGGCATGATGAAAACCGCCGCGCTCGAACTCGCTCCCGACAAGATTCGAGTGAACTCGATCGCCCCTGGCCCCATCGACAACCGCATGATCGCCTCACTCGAACAACAGCTAGGCCAAGGCGACGCCGCGGCGATGCGCGCCTTCATCGAATCGAAGACCGCTCTGGGCCGCTACGGCACCAACACGGAAGTCGCCAACTTGGCGCTCTTTCTCGCCAGCGGCGAATCGAGCTACTGCACGGGCTCGGTGTTCATGATCGATGGAGGCTGGACCGCAGCCTAGGCGGGCCAGCTATCCAGCGCGGCTTTCAAGCCCGCCTTATACATTCCGAAATCCGCGCCAAAGCTCAACACATCGAAGCCCATCGCTTGCCAAGTACGGAACTGCTCCTTCGAACCCGGTTGAATCGCGGAAGCCTTGCCGTGCTTCTTCGCCGCCGCCACCACTTGCTGCAACGCTCCCGTGAAGATTGGATTGTCGAACTCCTCAACGATTCCCTGATTCGCCGACAAATCGTAATGGCCCACCCACAAAACGTCGACGCCCGGCACCGCCGCGATGGCTTCCGCATTCGCCACTCCATCGGGATGCTCGATCTGGCAAATGATCGTCGTCCGCCGGTTCGCCTCCTCCAAGTAATCCTTCGGCTTGGGCATTGCGTAGCTGTTATGCGCGGTGCCCAAGCCAAGCCCGCGAATCCCGGCCATCGGATACTTCGCGTAAGACACGATAGCCTTGGCCTGCTCCGCTGTCTTAACGTTCGCGATCATCACGCCCATCGCCCCCGCATCCAGCACGCGCGCGACGAAGTGATACTGATCCTGCGGCAAGCGCACGAAGGGCGTCAGCCGGCATCCGTGCGTCCATGCCATCAAGTCCGCTATCGTGCCGATCTCGAAATTCGAATGCTCCATGTCGAAGACGACGAAATCGAGACCGAGCGAATCGGCAATGCGCGCGATACCGCGCGTCGCAAACTCCCACACCATGTGGCCGCGAGGCATTCTGCCCTCCGCGAGGGCTTTCTGAAAGTGGTTCTCACGCATGAAATCTATCTCCGGAATTTTTGCAGTTTGGCTTGGAACTTGGGATTCTCCAGCGCTTCGCGATTGACGATCGCGCCAGGCAACTCGCCGCGCGAGAGCGCCAGAATGTTGCGCGCGGCCTCGAGCGAGTTATCGCGCGCGATTTCCTCGGTCCACGCGAGGCCGTGCGGCGCCATGATCAAGTTCGGCGCCTTGCGTATCGGCGCGTCAAGCGGCAACGGCTCCACCTCAAAGACGTCGAGCGCCGCGCCCGCGATCCAGCCTTTCTCGAGCGCCTCGGCCAAATCCGCCTCGCGCACGATGGGGCCGCGCGCGGTGTTAATCACGTGAGCGGTCGGCTTCATCAATTGCAAGTACTCGCGGCGCACCAAGCCACGCGTCGACTCATTCAAGAAACAATGCACGCACAAGAAGTCGGACTCGCGAAACAACTCCTCCAGCGAAACGAGCTTAACGTTTAGGCGCCGCGCGTCTTCCGCGCTGGCGTAAGGATCGTGCGCCAAAAAGCCCCCGAAACCAAGGCTCTCCGCCATCCGGAACATCTCTTTCGCGATATTTCCAAGCCCGATCGACCCCAGCATCCGCCCCGCCATGTTGCGCCCCAATCGCGGCAGTGCGCCACGCCACTGGCCGTCCTCAACGATCCGGTGCTGCCGGACCAAGTTCAACGTCGACGCAAAGATCAAAGCGATGGCCGCTTCAGCGACGGGACGGCGTACGGAATTCGGCGTAATCGCCAGCACCGCGCCCGCCTGCGACAGCGCCTTAGTATCAATGCGGTCGTACCCCACGCCCCAGCGCGCGATCAGCGCCAGCCGCTCCAAGCCCTCCAAATTCGCCGGGCCCACGCGAGTATTCAACGCGAGAATGGCGTCGTAAGAATCCAGGTCCGCCCGGCTCGGCCAATCGTCCAGCGCCTCAGGCATCATCTCAACGTGGATGTGCGCTTCTTGGCCCAACACGGAATCGACGGCGGCCTCGTAACGGCCTTTGGCATCCTTGGCAAAATCGTGGCTTATGCCTACGCGGAAGGGTTCGCTCATGCGGAAGCTTTGACGATATCGAAGTTTTCGGGCCAGCGGGGAGCTACGCTGGTAGAACCATGCCGCGCCGCCTGCTGCCGCTGTTCTGGCTTGCTCTTTCATTGGCCCACGGTCAAGTCAATGGTCAAGTCAATCCACCGGAAGGCAAGCTCTTGATCATTGGTGGCGGAGCGGTGGGTCCCGCGATTTGGAAGGAGCTCGCACGCCTCGCGGGCGGCTTCGACGCGCCGCTGGTCTACGTCCCCACGGCCAACGAAAACGAGCCGAAGCCGGACGCGGATGCCTTCCTGCGCAGGGCGGGATTCACGCAAGTCACCACGCTGCACACCAGAGACCCCAGGCGCGCCAACGAGGACAGCTTCGTCGCGCCTCTCAAGACCGCCAAGATAGTTTTTTTCGGCGGCGGCCGCCAGTGGCGCATCGTCGATTCCTACGCCGGCACCGCCACCGAGCAAGCCTTCCGCGACGTTCTCAAACGCGGCGGCGTAATCGCCGGCACCAGCGCGGGCGCATCGATCCAAGCCGCATATCTCGTGCGCGGCGCGCGCGAGAACAACTTCGTCATGATGGCGCCGCGATACGAAAAGGGCTTCGGCTATCTTCCGGGCGTAGCCATCGATCAACATCTGCTCAAGCGCGGCCGCGCGGAGGATCTTTGGCAAGTAATCGCCAAACACCCAGAGCTCCTGGGCATCGGCATCGACGAAGCCACCGCGATTTCCGTCGAAGGAACTCGCGCCACCGTGCTCGGCGACAGCCTAGTCGCGATTTACGATAGCGCCAGAATGCATGAGAAGCCGCGGCATTACTTCCTAAGCCCAGGTACAGTGTTCGACTTAGCAACCCGCCGCCCGCTTCCCTAGGAACTCCAGCCTTTTCCCGATTCCGTATCGTACGGCAAACTGCTACAACTCAGAAATGAGATTCGCGCGATTCGTAGTAGCACTCTTGCCGATTCTGCTCGCTGCCCAGCCGGATCGCAATCTCGATGTAGACGCCAAATTACCCAACTTAACGCTCGGGCTGAAGCTTTCCGCAGAGAAACAAACCCGGCTAGACCAATTTCTCCTCGACCTCCATAACCCCGGCTCGCCCCATTACCATCGCTGGATCACGCCGGAGGAATTCGCGGAACGCTTCGGCCCTTCGCCGGAAGCCTTGGACCGCGTGCGCGCCTGGCTCGCCGCTCAAGGCCTGGAAGTCACCGCCGTTTCCAAAGCCCGCACCTGGATTTCGTTCGAAGGCGGCGCCAGCAAAGTAACGCGCGCATTCCGCTTCGACCGCGCCGCCAAATCTCCCCCCCGCATCCCCTCCGAACTCGCCGACGTGATCGCGGGCCACTTCGGACTGGATAGCTCCCAAGAGCAAGCCGCCCAAACGCTCCTCCCTGGTTCTCCGGACGGCCAGCGCTCCATCACGCCGCAAGACGTCTCTATCGTCTACGGCCTCGATCAACTGCAGCGCACCGGCATTGACGGCGCGGGCGTCAGGATCGTCATCACCGGCATCGTTGAGCCGAACGACGCCGACATCGCCGCCTTCCGCACTCGCTTCAATCTCGGCGCGATCAGACTGCAAAAAGTCCTCGCCGGAACCGCCGCGCCGCCGCCCAACGCCCGCGGCGCGCTCGAAGCGAACCTCGGCCTCCAATGGGCCGGCGCTCTCGCGCGCAACGCGGATATCGTTTACGTCTATTCCTCCGATAGCCGCACCTCGCTCTTCCACGCCGTGGACAAGAACTTGGGCCACATTATCAGCCATAGCTTCGCTATCTGCGAACCGCAAGCAATCCAATACGCGCAAGTCCTTCGCACCGTCGTGCAGCAAGCCAACACGCAAGGCACTACGGTGATCGCCGCCACGGGCGACGCGGGCGGCGCCGGTTGCGATGCCGGCTTCGAAGGCCACGCGGCAGGCAATGGCCTCGCCACTTCCCTTCCCGCCTCCGTCCCCGAAGTAACCGCCGTCGGTGGCACCACACTCTACCCAGGCAGCTCGCCCTACTGGCGTCCGTCTCCGGACTTCAACGGCGTCTCCGCCTTGGGCTACACGCCGGAGATCGCGTGGAACGATAGTGTCGCGCTCAAGACCGTCGCCGCCGGCGGTGGCGGCCCGAGCAGCGTCTTCCCTAGGCCGATCTGGCAAGTTGGCCCCGGCATGCCAGCGGGCGACAAGCGCCTCACGCCGGACGTCTCTTTCGCCGCCGGCGCTTTCTCCAACGGCTACGTCGTGCGCAACGGCGACGCATGGCGCGTGGTCGGCGGCACCTCCGCCGCCGCGCCCGTCTTCGCGGGCATGCTCGCGATGTTGAACCGCTACCTCGTCTCGCGCGGCCAGCTCGCGCAGCCGGGCTTGGGCAATGTCAACCCCGCAATTTATCGTATGGCGCAAACCACGCCCGCCACGATTCACGACGTCACCAGCGGCGACAACAAAGTGCCCTGCCTCGCTGGAATCGCTGGATGCAGCGGCGGCCTCATCGGCTACAACGCGACGGCCGGCTTCGATCTCGCGACGGGCCTCGGCTCGATCGATGGCAACGTTTTCCTGACGCAGTGGGACGCGAGCCAAACCGTCGCTTCCACGACAACCCTCACCGTCAACAATCCAAACCCCAGCTTCAACGACAACGTCACCTTCGATGTTCTCGTACGCTCAACCGGCGCCTACACGCCGAACGGTTCGATCTCCTTCTTCCTCGCCAGCACCGCCGAGCCATTGGCTACGGGTTTCAACTCGGCCACGTTTCTCGGCAGCGTGAACTTAGTCGGCGGTGGCAGCGTCACCGGCGCCTCGCTCACCATCCAAGCCGCCCGCCTGAACGTCGGCGCCAATCGCGTCATGGCCTACTACGCTGGCAGCCCCTTACTGAACTCCAGCGGCGCGACGGCGACGGTCACCCTGCGTCTACCCACTCAGAACTCCGCGGTGCAAGTTATCGTGGAGCCCCGCGAAGTCGGCGAGGAATCGCCGAACAGCGAAGGCTTCACCTGGTTCTATCGGCTCACGCTCAAGGAACTCGCCGGCTATCTTTCGACGGTGACCAATCTCACCATCAACGGCGAAGATCGCAGCGCCCAAATACGCACCCTCTTCGGCGGCAACAACACCGTTCCCGCCTTCGGAACCTTGTCCGCGGACCTGAGCTTCCGTGGCGTCACGGCCCCCTTCGACCTGCGCATCTCAATCAGCGGCGCGGACTCAGGCACGTTCCGGTGGACCCGCGACATCGTCGTACCGCTGCACCCCAAGAAGCAGACCACATACATAAGTCAAGGCGGCATTACCAACGGAGCATCCTTCCGCAACGTCAGCGCACCGGGCATGCTCAGTAGCGTCTTCGGCGTTGGCCTTGCCACGCGTAGCGACCCCGCGACCGCGCTCCCGCTACCCTACACTCTGTCTAACGCGCGGATGACGATCAACGGCGTCGCGGCGCCCTTCTACTTCGCCTCGCCCGGCCAGATCAACTTCCAGATCCCCTACGAAACACAACCAGGCGCGGCGACGCTGCGTCTTGATGTCGATCTCCCCACGGGCCAGCGCGAAACCTACTTCAAGACCTTCAGCGTAGTCCCCGTGGCGCCGGGAATCTTCGCCGGGCCCAACAACACACTTGTCCCCTTCAACAGCGCCGCGCGCGGCGGTACGATCATCTGCTTCATTACAGGCGACGGCGCGCTCGAGCCAGCCTTGCCCAATGGCCAAGGCCCCGCGCCCGGCACAGCCCTCGAAGCCTTACCCAAACCAAAGCTACCGGTACGCCTAACTGTAGGCGGCGTTCCCGCGACGGTACTCTTCGCGGGCGTGCCGCCAGGCCTCGCTGGCGTTACGCAGATCAATTTCACGGTGGCGCCGAACACGCCGCTTGGCAATCAAGATGTGGTGGTGACGATAGGCGACGTGGCGAGCCCACCGGTAAAGCTCAACGTCACGCAGTAGTATCTAGATCGCCAAGCGCCGCCGTTGGCAGAGATCCTCAAGCCACGCGCGGCGCTTCGGCGCCAGCTTCGCGCTAGGTGTCGAAAGCGCCGACGCCGAATCGCAAAACGCCTCGCACAAATAATGTTTCCAAGCCCGCGCGCTCGGCCGCTCCCGATGCCTTTCGAGCGCGATGCGGCTCGACAAGCCCGCATGCAGTGGCCGCTTCTCTTTTTCAAGCAGCTTGGCCCACGCCGCGCGGTCGTAGTTCGAAAGCTTGCGCCACACGAAGTGATAGATCTCGTGCGCGCAAATGTTGATAAAGTCCGGCGCATGGGCCAGCAACGCCTCATCAAAAACAACTTCGCGGCGAGTCAAGAAACTCGCCGCGAAAACTTCATCCCCGGGACCCGGACCGAATTCTAGTTTTCCGCGATGCGCGCGCAAGCGGGAAGCAAAGCGGATTGTGAGCACACCGCTAGCTTACGGCTTCTTCGGGGCCGTTGCTTTTGCGGCCGGCGCCTTAGCGGGCGTAGTAGGCGGCGTGGCTGGCTTTGCCGTGGCCGGCGCCACCGGCTTCGGCGCAGGTGCAGCCGCCGCTGGGGCTGGGGCCGCGGAGCCCTTGCCAAAGAACGCCGGATCGTCGATCTTCACTTCCACCGCGTCCTGCGTACTCCGCAGCCACTCCTGGAATTTCTGATCCTTCAACTGCGAAGAAAGCGTCGGCTTCAATTCCTCAAGCGACTGCGCCGTGTACTCCGCCACGCGGAAAATGTAAAAACCGTTCGGCTGCTTCACGGGGTCGGAGATCTCACCCGCCTTCAACGAGAAAATTGCCTTCGATAGTTCGGGAGGAATCTGGTCGGTCTTGCGAATGGTCCCGAAATCGCCGCCCTTCGCCTTCGAAGCCACGTCGTCCGAATTCTCTTCGACGGCCTTCTTGAAGTCCGCGCCCCCGCGCAGCTTTTCCACCAGATCCTTGGCCTTCGCCTCCGCCTCGGCCTCGGTCAACTTCTTCTTCTCGCCTTCCTTGGCCGGCGTCGCCGAATAGCCCACGAGGATCACTTGCAACTTGGCCTGAACGTAGTTGGCCTTCGCGCCTTCGTAGAACTTCGCAACGTCGTCGTCGCTCACCGCGATCTTGTTGCGGTAGTTCTCCACATAGCCCTGCGCGAGCGTTTGTAAACGCAAAAACTCCAAACGCTGCCGGTACGGGCTCTGCTGATCGACCTTCTCCGCCGTCGCCAAATCCGAAAACTTGTACAGCATCGCAATCTGCTTCAAGAAGGCTTCGCGGTCTTGCGAATAGAACTGCTGAAATTGCTGCGGCAGCCCCTTCACGAATTCCTCGAGTTCCGGGCCTGTGAACTTCTTGCCGCTAACCGTGGCGACCACGCCACCCGCTGGCGCCTGTGCGGGACTCTGCGCCGGAATCAGGCAAGCCGCGAAGAAAAAGAGAATGAATGTTTTTCGCACTACCTTTTTAGACTAGCAACCCGAACAACTGTTAGGCCCGGCCGCTTCCCGGCGTTAAGGATCGGACCGGATAGAATCGAGAGATGCGCATCGCCTTATTGCTGCTTGCCGGCCTCTCCCTCTTCGGCCAGAACGTAAAGCCCGCGAAACTCGCCGGGGAAGATTGGGTGCAACTATTTAATGGCAAGGACCTCACGGGCTGGGTGAACGTCGGCAAGGAAAAGTGGACGGTCGAGAACGGCGAGATCGTCGGCGAGGCCGTCAGCAAAGCCTACGGCTACCTAAAAACCGAAAAGGAATACAAGGACTTCCACATGTCGCTGAAGTTCAAATGCGTGGGCCAAGGCAACTCCGGCGTCTTCTTCCACGTGGACTTCAAGCCCGGCACGCCGGACGTCTCGCGCGGCCTGCAATTCGAAGTCGATTGCCGCATCGGCCAGCACACGGGCGGCATCTATGGCGACGGCCGCGGTTGGATCGTGTGGCCCAAGCCCGAAGACGAACTGAACGTCCGCAAAGGCGAGTGGAACGAGTACACGCTTAAGGTCGAAAACAACCGCTACGTCTCACGCTTGAACGGCATCCTCATGGTGGACTTCACCGACCCGAATCCGAAATCCTTCGACGGCCCCATCGCCCTGCAACTGCACTCCGGCGGCGAAGGCAACATGCGCTTCAAGGACATCTGGATTCGCGACCTCTCCAAGCGCTGATTGCTCCTCTACTACTGCGACCACCACGATATCCCGCTCCCACCGGGCCACAAGTTCCCGATGGAGAAGTATCGGCTCCTGCGACAAGCGCTCGAGCGCGAGCCCGGCTTCCGCTTCGCGCCCGGGCCGCTCGCGGCGACCGAAGACCTCCTACGCGTTCATGACGCCGATTACATCGAACGCTTTCGCCACGCGCAACTAACGCCGCAAGAACTCCGCCGCATCGGCTTCCCTAATGCCCCCGAGTTGATCGCCCGCACGCTTTCCTCGACCGGCGCGACCACCGCGGCGGCGGACGTCGCCCTCAGCGAGGGCGTCTGCGGCATCCTCGCCGGCGGCACGCACCACGCCCATCGCGACTTCGGCTCGGGTTTCTGCGTGTTGAACGACATTGCCGTCTCCGCCGCGCGTCTGCTCGCCCAAGATAAGGCCCGGCGCATCGCCGTCATCGATCTGGACGTCCACCAAGGCGACGGCACCGCCGCTATCTTCGCGGACGAAGCCCGTGTCTTCACTTTCTCCGCGCACGGCCGCCACAACTTTCCCTTCCGCAAGCAACGCTCCGATTTCGATCTCGAATTCGAAAACGGCACGGAAGGCGGCGCATATCTCGAAGCGTTGGCCCCAGCGCTCGAGCAAGTCTTCGCCTGGAATCCCGACTTCGTCTTCTACCAGGCGGGGGTCGATGCCCTAGCCACCGACCGTCTCGGCAAGCTAGCCCTCACGCAGGAAGACCTCGCCCAACGCGACTGTCTTGTCTTCAACGCGTGCCGCGCGCGCAGCCTTCCTGTCGTCGTCACGCTAGGCGGCGGCTACTCGGAACCGATCAAACACACCGTCACCGCCGCCGCGCAAACGTATCGGCTCGCCAAGAATCAGAAATAGAACTTGCCGGCTAACTGAATGACGCGGGTCGTAATGCCCTGCACGCCGCCGCCGATCCGCCCGAAATTCTGCGATTGCAGGCCACGGTCCAAGGTCGCCGGGTCGGGGTTGAAGTGATTGAACAAGTTGAAGATCTCCGTGCGGAATTCGAAGCGCATCGTTTCGCGCAAGCGGAAGCTCTTGTTCACCGAGAAGTCCTGGTTGATAATGCCGGGCAAGCGGATGGAGTCCGTGCGCGGCGAGGTACCAAAGCGGCCAAATGGAGCGACGCGGAAAGCGCTCGTATTGAACCACCGGTTCCAAGACCGTTCATCGCCGGAGAGGTTCCCATTCTGCCCGTCGAGGATGTCCGGCCGCGAATTGATGCCGGTACCCGTCGTATCCACGTTCGAACCGATCGGCGAGGGGAAGCCGTCCTGCAACGTGACGATCGTCGAGGCCTGCCACCCGCCCAGAATCTTGCCGGCCAAGGACTTGGAACTCTTGAAGAACGGGATGTCGTAAAGGAACGTAGTCACCAGACGATGCCGCAAATCGAAGCCGCTCGTCCCGCGCTCGTTCACGTGGTTATAGACGTCTTGCGGTGAGCCGATAAAATTGCCGCCGCCCACTTGGCCGCCGATGTCGTTCGGGCCCGAGATCGAATGGCTCCACGTGTAGGCCGTCAAGAACGTCAGACCCGACGACATGCGCCGTTCCGCCTTGACTTGTAGCGAGTGATACGTCGAGTTCCCGACGCTCTTGTCGCTACGCACGTTGCGCTGGAACGCTTGATTCGGACGCCGCGCGTTGAGCGAGGGCAGCCCCGGTGTGCGCGGATCGACCAATTGGATCGGGCGGTTCAGATCCTCGAAGGTGACGATCAGCTTGGTGCCTTTGGAACCGACATAGCCGACGTCCAAAATGATGTTGCCTGGAACTTTCTTCTGCAGATTCAAGTTCCACTGCTGGATGTAGCTGTCGCGCATGTCGGGGTCGTTAGACACGGCGAAGTTCAATGAGCCGCTCGTCTGGCTGCCCGCGAAGGGATTGTTGAAGAACAGCGTCGGTGCGCCACCGGGGTTTGCGGTAATGTTCGCGCCGGCGGTCGCCTGCGCGCCCTCGGCCATCGCGAAGATCGCGTTCGAAATCTGCGGCGTATAGTACATGCCATAGCCCCCGCGTACGACAAAGTCGTTCAAGAATCCCGGACGATACGCAAAGCCCACGCGCGGCCCAAAGTTGTTCCGGTCCGGACGGATCAGGCCGCGTCCGTAAGGCGAATCCTGTACGGTGACGATTTTGTCGACGATATATCCGTTCTGCGAAATGTTCACCATGCGGTCGTCGGCTTGGTTGTAGGGCTGGAAGTAGTCGTAGCGGAGACCGAGATTGATCGTCAACCGCGAGTTCACGCGCCAATCGTCGTTGACGAAATAGCTTTGCCACCAGTTGGTGAGACGCGTCGCCGTCGCAACGGGATTGATAAGCGCGCTGCGCACGTAACCCAGCATGAAGTCCGCCATCGCCGATCCGGTATAGCTGCCGTCGAACGTGAACTGCCCGCGCGGCTGCCGCGCCTGGTCGAAGGTCACATAGCGTTTGGCGAAGTCGACGCCAAACTTCAGGAAATGCCGGTTCTTCTGCCAGCTCAACGTGTTCGTGAATTGCGTGATCGCGTTTGAGCGGTCGCGAGGGCCGATTTGGCGCTGTAAGTCGAAGACGTTGTTGACGCCCTCGGGTCCGTTAATCGAAATCTGCGGCGGGCCGAACTCTTTCGGAAGTTTGGAAACCAGCGGCAAACCCATCTTGTTCGCAATGTCGAAGTCCGGGTTGTTGGAAGTGCCGAAGATTTCAAACTCCGCGAAGGACGCAGTACCGCCCTTGAAGTCGTTCACCAGCGTCGGGCCAAAGGTGTGCAGCCAGTTGCCGCTCAGTGTGCGGGCGCTGCCGGTGTTATCCCGCTGATCGTTGCCCCAAATCGGGGCACCCGCCTCGATCGTGTCGTTCCAAACGTAACGCGCGAAAACGCTGTCCTTCGCCGTGAAAGTATGGTCCACGCGCGCGGTGTAATTCGTCTGCTTCGAAAGCGCGCTAGGCCGTCCCGACACCCAATTGAAGTTGCCCTGCTGCGTATTGGGCAGCGGCGTAAACGGAATAAACGCGCGCGCCTGGGCACTCAACCGCGATGCCGGAATCACGTTGCCCACGATTCCCGCGTTCAGTGGATCGCGCAGAGTGATCGGCACGCCCGCCGCCGTAGTCAGTCCGCGAAAATCGCCGTCGCGCCGTGACTGCAACGGCACGATCCGCAGCGCTGGATTAATCGCCGACAGCAAGCGGCCCTCTTCCCAGTTGAAGAAAAAGAAAGTCTTGTCTTGGCCGTTGTAGAGTTTCGGCACGCGCACTGGCCCGCCGAGATTCACGCCAAACTGATTGCGATTCAAGCGCGGATTCACCGCGGACTTCTGCGCGATCGCGTCATAGGTCTGCGTCAACGCATCGTTGCGATTAAACAGCCAAGCCGTGCCGCGATATGCGTTTGTGCCGCGCCGCGTAATCAAGTTCACCTGCCCACCCGGCGCGCCACCCGATTCCGCGCCATAGCTCGATGTCTCCACCTTGAACTCGCTCAAGCTATCGATCGACGGAGAGAAGCTGAACGTCATGGCGTCGTAGTCCATGAACTCGATGCCGTCGATGAAGTAGCGGTTCGCCGTATCGCGCATTCCGTTGGCGCTCATGGCCGTCTCGCCAAACGCCGCCGAGGTCTGCCCAATGCTGCCGCGCCCGCGCCGCACCGTGATCGAGCCCGGCGTCCCCGCCTGCACGCCCGGAATCAACTGCGCGAGTTGGACGAAATTCCGGCCGTTCAAAGGCAGCTGCACCACCTTGGCCGAATCGATTACCGCGCCCACGACGGCATTCTCCGTCTGCAACGCCGCCGCCGTAGCGTCGACGTTAATCGATTCCGCCACATCGCCGATCTTCATCTGAAAATCCTGCCGCAAGGTCTGCTGCACTTGCAGCGTCAGCGCGGCCACGTTCTGCGTCTGGAAGCCCTTGGCTTGCACACTCATCGAGTACTCGCCCGCCGGGATAAACGGCACCGTGTAGTTGCCCGCGCTATCGCTCACCGTATCGCGCGTCTGGTTCGTGGACTTCGACTGCACCCGCACACTCGCGCCCGGCAAGACCGCGCCCGACGCATCGGTCACCGTGCCCGTAATCGTACCGTTCACTTGCTGCGCCAGCGCGGCGAACGCTCCCAGCAGAATGGAAAAAAGAAAAACCGCCAAAGACCTGAATCGCATGCAACGCATCGTATCAGGTTTGGCGGTTTGATTCTGTTAAATGCGAAAGGCTTACTTCGCGATATCGACGCCCATCGAGCGGCAGGTTCCCTTCACCTGCTCGATGACGGCTTCAATCTCGAAGCTGTTCAAGTCTGGCATCTTCGTCTTGGCGATCTCTTCGATCTGCTTCATCGTAATCTTGCCGACCTTGTTCTTGTTCGGTTCCTTCGAGCCGCTCTCGATCTTCAGCGCCTTCTTGATCAGCACCGGCACCGGCGGCGTCTTCGTGATGAACGTGAACGTACGGTCCGAGTAAATCGTGATCACCACGGGAATGATCAGCCCGGCCATGTCGGGCGCGGAGGTCTTCGCATTGAAGGCCTTGCAGAATTCCATGATGTTGACGCCCTGCGGACCCAGCGCGGTACCGACGGGCGGCGCCGGCGTCGCCTTCCCCGCGGGGATCTGCAGCTTAACGGAACCGGTAACTTTCTTTGCCATCTGAGTTCAACTCTCTCTTTTCTACTTAGATCTTTTCTACCTGCAGGAAGTCCAATTCGACCGGCGTCGAGCGTCCGAAGATGCTCACCATCACGCGCAGCGTATTGCGCTCGTTGTTGACTTCGTCGATCTTCCCGCTGAAATTGTTGAACGGACCGTCCACGATGCGCACCGTCTCGTTCTTTTCGTAATGCACCTTCGGCCGCGGCGCGTCGCCCGCGCTCTGCTGCCGGAACAAAATCTTATTCACTTCATCCGCCGTCAATGGCACCGGCGAATTGCCCCCTCCCACGAAGCCCGTCACCCGCGGCGTCTCCTTCACTTCGTGCCAGAGCTGATCGTCCATCTCCATTTGGATCATGACGTAGCCCGGATACAGCATCCGCTCGCTGGTCACCTTCTTGCCGTTCTTCATCTCGACCACGGTTTCTTTCGGGATCAAGATCTGGCCCAAGCGGTGCGCGAAACCGAAGGCTTCCGCGCGCGTGCGCAAGCTCTCGGCTACTTTGTTCTCAAAACCGGAGTAGGTATGAATGATGTACCAATGCATGTGCGCATTGGGGTCGGGCTCCGCCGCCTCTTCAGGCGCCGCGTCGCTTTCCACCGCGGAGCCGGCGGCCACCGCTTCCGCCGCTATTTCCTCGCCGGGTTGTTCGTTGATGTCTTCGAAATCGGGCACGCTTCGATCCGTCCTTTGGTCGTCCTGCAGTTCTTCGGAACCGGGCCTATTTGCCGGTGGTCGCCTTGAAAATATACGTCACCAAACGGCCGAAAAGCTGATCCACCACCGCGAAGTAAGCCGCGAAGAGAAACACGCTCGCCACCACCACCGTCGTGGTCGCGATCACCTGCTTGCGCGTCGGCCAAGTGACCAAGCGCATTTCCTTTTGCAGGTCTTCGAAGTAATTCTTAACGTTCTGCGGCCACGATGGGGCCTTTTCGATTGCGTTTTCTGCTGCCATTTGGGCTGATTCCAGTCGAGCGGGAGAGTCGGGGAGGAGTTGATGGCAGGGGCAGAGGGATTCGAACCCCCAAAGGCGGTTTTGGAGACCGCTGGTTTACCGTTAGCCTATGCCCCTACGTCTGACCTAACCTTCAGTATAAATCAATTGCATAAAACACTCAGGGACTGCCGCCACAGCGCCGAAATAGCACTGTCCGGCGGCAGCCCCCGAAGGAACCTGAGCAAATCCGGAAGCTACTCGATGATCTCCGTCACCGTACCGGCGCCCACCGTACGGCCGCCTTCGCGAATGGCGAAGCGCAAGCCCTTGTCCATCGCGACCGGCGTGATCAATTCCACTTCCATGT
>VFQR01000634.1_pt1 | contig 41860 bp, 36 predicted proteins | sample 3512321 | NCBI WGS metagenome assembly VFQR01 (sample SAMN10412374, study PRJNA504923) | tailings metagenome | isolation source: Relicate 3 Philex TSF1 revegetated site | place: Philippines: Tuba, Benguet | collected 2017-08-29 | reverse complement strand
CCATCACTTCCTTTGGCCCCAATTGAATCAGAATAAAGTTGATGTGGTGCTAATTTCACTCCTGCTTCTTGGGCAACAGTTTTAATTAAAGCTGGGTTAATTGTAGTTTCAGCGAAAATTGCCGGAACGCCGATTTTTTTAACTGAATCCACTAACCGCTTGACTGTTTGTGCGCTTGGCTGTTCTTCGGTACTAATGCCGATTAATGTACCTGCGATCGCAATTCCATAGGCACGTCCATAATATTGAAATGCATCGTGAGTTGTGATTAGTCTGCGCTTATCTGCTGGAATAGTTTGAATCTGTTGATTAATCCAACTATGCAACTGTTTTAATTCATTAGTCAGTTGCAATGCATTTTGAGTCAATTCTTCTTTATCTTCAGGCGATAATTCAATCAAAGCATCTCGAATGGCATTAGTCATGGCGATGGCATTTTCCGCACTACCCCAAACATGAGGATCTGGGACGACTTCGCCTTTGCCTTTGTCTAACTGCAAAGATTTAACAGCTTCCCCCACCGGTAGCTTCCGCGCCTTTTCACCAGAAGCATTCATTAACTTAATCAATCCTGGTTCTAGGTTGTAGCCGTTATATAAAATTAAGTCTGCTTGTTCCAAAAGCCTAGTGTCTGCTGGTATTGGTTCGTAAACATGCGGATCTGTACCCGGTTTGAGGATTCCACGTACTTGAATTTCGTCCCCTCCAACCTCTTGTGCTAAATCAGCAATGATGGTACTGGTTGCAACCACTCGTGGCTGACTCTCTCCCTTGGTAGTGTTGCGGTTAGAGTCTTTCTGGCTACAACTAAATAAAGCCAAAGGCACAAGCATTCCCAAACAAACCCGCAAAAGAATTTTCTTCTTGTTCGCGTTACCCATTACCTTGCCGTGAGGGTTACTCCCCTCTTTCTGTGGTATTAGTTTCATTTATCTCGGATATTACATCTATTTATAGATTTTTTCATATTTCTCTCATTTTTATAGTAAGCTCAAGAAATGAATATTTAAAAGCAGTTATGAAAAACGTCCTTTTTCCAGGTAAATTTCTTTTCTCTCCAGTAAATACACGAGAATTATCGGCAAAAACTATCAAGGCTTCTGATATGAGTTCCACAGCAGCAATTAACATCGCCCACGTAGGGGTACATTACCGCACACAAGAAGCCTTAAGGGACGTTAACTGTATTGTCAAACCGGGAAGATTGACGGGTATTTTTGGCCCCAACGGTGCAGGCAAAAGTACGTTGATGAAGGCAATGTTGGGCTTAGTTCCAGTAACTAGCGGCACAATACTGTATCAGGGTAAACCCTTAACGCAACAACTAGATCGAGTTGCTTATGTCCCACAGCGCAGCCAAATTGACTGGACTTATCCCGCTACAGTTTGGGATGTAGTGATGATGGGAAGAGTGAAGAAAACAGGATGGTTGCGTAGCTTCTCATCAGTTAGTCGCCAGGTAGCCAAAAATGCCCTCCAAAGAGTGGGAATGATTGAATATTGCGATCGCCCCATCGGACAATTATCAGGAGGACAACAACAGCGGGTATTTTTAGCCCGTGCTTTAACCCAGCAAGCAGAAATTTTTTGTTTTGATGAACCTTTGGTGGGCATCGATCAAAAAACCCAATCAATTGTTTTTGAAGTTTTTCAGGAACTCGCTGCTGATAACAAAATCGTGCTAGTAGTCAACCACGATTTAGGAGAATCCATCGCTCATTTTGACGACTTAATATTATTAAATCGTGAATTAGTAGCCACAGGTTCCCGCCAACAAGTACTCACAGAACAAAATCTCAATCTTGCCTATGGTGGGAAAGTGATGTACTTTTCTGATGCGGCGTAGGTGGGGAGATGGGGAGATGGGGAGATGGGGAGATGGGGAGATGGGGAGATGGAGGATAACTAATGCCCGATGACCAATGACTAATGACTAGTGACAAAATATGTTAGAAGCTTTAATTGAGCCGTTAAACTCCGGCTTTATGCAACGGGCGCTGGCGATCGCGATTTTAGTTGGTTTGTTGTGTGCGGTGGTTGGTAGTTATTTGATGGTGCAGCGATTGGCATTGCTGGGCGATGCAATCAGTCATTCGGTTTTGCCAGGATTAGCCATCGCTTTTATGTTGGGAGCAAATATATACATCGGGGCGTTTATTGCCGGGGTTGTCAGTACAATGGCCATCGCTTGGATTAGAGTGCGATCGCCAATTAAAGAAGATGCGGCAATGGGTATAGTTTTTTCAGCCTTCTTTGCCCTTGGTATCACTTTAATTACTGTGATTCAAAAAGATAACAAAATCGACCTGAATCATTTTTTATTCGGCAATATTCTCAGCGTTACTGTTGATGAAGTGCGTCACACTGCTATTATCGCCGGTATCGTTTTAACAGTAGTTATTTTGATATACAAAGAGCTTTTATTTTACACCTTTGACCCATTAGGCGCTCAAGCCGCAGGTTTACCAGTCAATTGGCTAAACTTTGGATTGATGCTATTGATTGCTTTAACAATTGTCGCTAGTATGACAACTGTGGGTGTAATTTTAGTACTTTCACTTTTGATTACACCAGGAGCCACTGCTTATTTACTAGTGAAACGTCTCAACCAAGTGATGATTTTAGGTGCGGTAATTGGCGTCTTTTCTAGTATTAGCGGCATGTATCTCAGCTACTATTATAATTTGCCCTCTGGGCCAGCAATTGTTTTGGTAGTTTCGGGATTATTTTTGTTAGCGTTATTATTTAGCCCCAAACATGGGGTTTTGATCCCAAGCGGCAATAAAAAATAGATTTTTGCTATTGGTTGTACAGCCCATAAGATGATTTAACTGCCCATTGTTCGCCAGTTTTTTCCAAATAAAGCAAATCTCCACACTGGGGTGGCCCGGCTGGACAATGGGCAGTTATTTGAATTAATGCTTGTGAAAAATCTAAAGATAATCCTGGTCTAGTCAAAGTATATATAATAGACCATCTATGATTGTAGTCATTTAAAATTCGCTCGGACTCTTTCTCAGAAATTAGAGTGATTTGAGGATTTGTCAAAAATTGAGTTAATAAGCAAGGTTGATTGTTGATTGAAATCCAATTGTCGTAAGTTTCTTTTTGAAGTTCGGGGAAACCTACAATTCTCATTCCATAAATAAACATTTCTGGAATCCGCAGAAATTCCCAGGAAATATCAGGTTTCAAAGAAGTTTGAGTTATCAGATAAGTATTAGACGTTTGAACTAAAAAATCTTCTTTCCTCATTGAATGTTTGATGACAGTAGCAAGAACTTGTGATTCCGATTGCGATCGCATATAGTCCTAAATTAAAGTTTTCCAAAAATAAACAATATTTATTGCTGAAATTTATGCAAGTTATTGTCAGATAAAAAGACTATTTTGTGAGAGTTTAGCAATGGGCTTGAGTTCTACAACATATCAAGCTCAAGTCAGCGACATTCTAACCTCTATCTAATCCACTAGTTTAAACAGCCATTGTAAATCAAGTACAACAAAACATCCACCCTAAGATAGATTATTTTTTTATACTAAACACTAAGTTTAGCAACATTTCTATCACCACTATAGTTTTTATCAATATCAAAGAGTCTAGTATAAAGCAGCAAATAAGATTACAATAAAATGTTAATTAGCGCCTGTAGCGATTAGTGCTTCATTAGCTTAAATTTGTCATTTATCAGATCGGGTAAACCGAAAAGTTAAAGGAAACAAAACCTAGACTTTTTAGTTTATTCTCTGGCATCAACTTGGCCAACTATTAGATAGATATCGGGAAATAATGCTTAAACGTCGCACAATACTAGCTGGTCTAACTGTGCTTGGCTTAACGTTGGCTGTTAGCACAAAAGTCTATGGACAATCCACTAGCGGCCCAGAAGCTTGGGAGACTGTCTATAATGAGGCAGTCGCCGGAGCAACAACCACAGTTACAGTTTCGATTTTCACCATATTATTTAGCCTGCTACAATTCCTCAACTTGGCAGGTTTTTGGGGTGGTTAACTTTCTGCCTCATAGGTAAACACAGCAAAAGTCTAAATCAGCTATTACGCTTTTAGGTAACTCCAAAAAGTCGTTGACTGTTCACTGCTGACTGCTGACTGTCAACAGTTAACAGTTTTCTGTGGAATATTTTTTACTTGGAAGTCCCTGAAATTGTACGTTCATTCGTGTTGTTAACTGTTGAAGGTTGATAGTTAACCGTTAATAGTCAACACGAAAAAATGTGCTGCTTGAAATGCGTAACAGCTAAGAGGATGTTTGAAAAGTCATGATTGATGTATCAAATATTTTTTGACCCCTCCCTAGTAGTCTGACAAGTTAACTTTGCTAGGTGAGGGCTGGGGAAAGGGAAAGGGGAAAAGGGTAAGGGATTTAAAACCTTTCCCCTTTACCCCGCTAAGTTGACTTGGCGAACTACTAGCCTTTATAAGGGGGGATAACGGGGGTTAAAAATGTAATTAAAATCACAGTCAATCACTTTTCAAACGACCTTTAAGGGACTTTAGCAATTTGATTTTTTGCTAATTTTTGTGCGTGCGATCGCCTTTGGTGGATCGCAAGCGATCGCTTGGGTAACTCCAAAAAATAAATTATTCCAATTCAGGTCGTTGACTGTTCACTGTTGATCCTTCGACTTCGCTCAGGGTCAAGGCTGAGCAGAGTCGAAGCCTTGACTGCTGAGTGTCAACGGTCAACAGTTAACATTCCTGAACCCAAGCGTAAATGTGTGACACCTTATCTGTTAATTGTTAACGCAGTTAACGCAGATTTTCTCATAGCCAAATATCCATAACCCGTGAGCCGTTTTTCTATGTTCAAACCTCGCGCAATTTTTAGTGCCTCAATTGCAATTATCCTAGCCCTTGTCATCGGTACACAGATATATAAACAACCCGCCGTTGCTTCTGGAGGTGGGTGTAATCCAACCTCCAACAACCTACCTATATGTCCAAGTACAGCGCCGTCAAACTCAGCTACTTTCCTTGACCCAACTGCGATAATTACCAATCCCACAAATATTAGTTTGGGCGAAAGAGTCTACGTTGCGCCATTTGCCCAGTTAAACGCCACCACAGCCCCCATTAACATCGCCGAAGATTCTAACGTCCAAGACCAAGTGAGAATTATAGCTTCGGGAACGGGAGTGGAGATTGGGCCGCGAGTCATTATGGCACACATGGCCACCATCAAAGGTGCAGCTAAAATCGGTACTCAAGGCTCAACCGGGCCTTTTACTGACCCAGTTACAAATACTCAGTTCAGCAACACTACTCCAGAGACATTTCTCGCCTTCAACTGTGAAATAGACGGTGCAACCATAGAAGGAAACACAGTAGTCAACTTTCTCTCGCGGGTTGGCCCTGGTGTGACTTTACCTGCTGGTAAAGTCGTCCTACCAGGTAAAAACGTCACAACTAACCTGCAAGCTAGTAGTGGTAGCTTGGGCAAGGTGGCAAACCTCACACAAGCTGACGTTGCATTAATGGAAGCCATCATTGAAGTCAATGAAGCATTTGCCAAAGGTTACACAGAATTAGCTAGAACAGATTCGTCAAACGTAACAGGGATAAATTACGCACCAGTCACAGCTTTTAACCCTGGAGGTCTGCCCCAGATAGGTGGGAATGTCACTCGCAATCCCAACTTCCGTAACCGCATCATCGGTAATGTCGTTCTGGAAGATCCTTTATCAATCCTCAACTTAAAAATAGGTAATAGAATTTCCCTGCGTGCTGATGAAGGTCAACCATTTAATATCGGGAAAATTGCTGGTATGGCAAACGATGTTGTCTTTCACGCTTTAGAAACAACTAGTTTGACTGTAGGCGATATTGTTGGCTACGGGCCTAGAGTTCTAGTTCATGGCGGTAGGCAGGTTGTAAATGGTGTTGCTAATGGCCCCGAAACCAGCATAGGCGATCTTGTAGGGCTAGCACCGGACTCCGTTATATTCCGTTCAGTTATTGGCAGTAAATCGGCAGTTGGGCTAAAAAGTGCAGTCTTCAATTCTACAGTACCTTCCAGAACGTATATCCGTTCTCGAACAATCTATGCCGACAACGGCAGCATCATTTCACCTGTGGAGTGGTAAACCAATCACTTTTACACGATGGTGACTATGAATCTGAAAATCTTGTCGGTGCGATCGCTATACCTACGATTGACTGTGCTATTCGCTGTGATATTCGGACTGATATTAAGTGTTGATGTTAGTTCATCTATAGCCGCACAAGAGGTTGCAAAACCTAGATTTATTGACATTACCTCCAATCAACCTCAGTTAGTACAACCTCCAGTCACCGGACTTGTTTCTACATTGTCAGATGAAGTCCAGGAATTACCGCCAGAGTTAATTCGTTGGTCAACTTACTGGCAACTTTGTTGGGAACCATATCCCGAAGCTAAAGAGTACGAATTGCAAGCGGTATTGATGGAAGGTAAATCTCCAAAATTGCAACGTCAAAGCGATCGCTGTTTTCGCATCCAAGCTGCATCCAATGAAAACCAAAAATCACAAGGATTACTCAACCGCGAACTAATCTTGTTGATGCATAAGATTCAGCTTGGTTATCGAGTGCGAGCTGTATTAGATGACAACCGCGTTAGTGAATGGTCTCAAGTCATGGCTGTTGGCGCAACTACTGTGTCTGAATAGAATAATTTTGTTTCTACCTTGAATCAAAGGAATTTTCCGGCGTGTAGAGACTTTGCACTGCAACGTCTCTACACGCGTTTGCTATGCTGGCAGTACTCCGGCAAACTTCAGAAAATCACTAATTGTGCGAATTTGGTCTCCATTTGGCAGCTTAACGCCTAACGAAGGGTTCCAAACTTCAAAGAAAAAATGGCGCTTGTTGATGTACGAAGATGGGTCATTCTTAATTAGACCAATGATGGTTTCAGCAACAATACGGCTACCAACTTCGCCCAAAGAGTCCCCATTAGCCCGAACCTCCGATTCCTTGAGTACGTAATACCACGCTGGAGTTTTTTCTAGGAAAGGTTCGAGGGCTTTATTCAATTCTTCTGAATTGCCTTTTTTCAGTTCCTCCACTGTCAGTGGTTTGACACCTATCTTCTTAGCTAAACTCTGTCCGGTGGGAATGCTAAGGAAATATCCACGCAGTAGGTTGCGTTTTGCCAGGTGCTTGAGAAGTTCTCGAATAGGAGGTTGTTCTTCGTTGCCTTCATTAATTAAATCTGATAAAGGAAATGCAAGATGCGTGTCAATTTTTCGTGCAGAATTTCTCTGCCTTTGGGCAGCCTTTTGTTTGTCAACAAACCTATCCCACTCAATAATCCAGTTAAAAGGCAGAGTGTTGGACGGGCCAGGGCCTGGCGGTCGGCCGCCAATATCGCCTTTTCCTGTAAAGGAAAACAATAACCCGAATGTTGCGTCTGTCAGCGCTTCTGGTTGGTCTGTAAAATTGCGGTTGTAGTCATAAGCAGCCCGTATCATACTGTGTCCGAAACGGTAAGCTGCCACCGAGAATTCTAGAGGCATGAAAACATTTCCATTGCGGGGATAGTAGAATCTCGGCCCGTAGCGGAGAATGCTATCTACTGTTTTAGGTGTAGTTACTGTTTTGAGGAAATCATTAATGACAAGCCACTGGTAGTGCCAACGAACCAGATTCTGTGCGCGAACAAATAGTTTTTTATTGTTTTTGGCATTCCACGGTTCATTTTTCCGCACCCAGTCTACTACTGCGTTGTGGAAACGCAAAAAGGCAGTGTGGAACTGTGCCACGATTAGATTTTCGTCGTTGCGACTGTCGGCGATCGCAGCTATTCTGTTATTACGTGGCAAGTCCCGCGATAAATCGTTTTCTGGCGGAATTTTAACTCCAGGAATAGGGCCGCCGTTAGCATCCTGTTCGGCGTTTTGCCCAATTTTCAGTTTTACTGGGTCGTTCTGTTGATAAAAGTCCTTAGCTTCGGTGGGGTTTTTCGGGTCTAGAGTTGGCCCGTCGCCATAAACACTGTCAAGATCGAAGGTAGGACGACGCAGATTTTTGAGCTTATCGATTACGAAGTCGGGTGATAGAGGCGTGAAATCGTCTTTGGTAATATCAGTTTGCAGGTCTGTAACAGTCCGGTCAGTATTGGCAGTAATATCATGGTCGATAAACTGTCCCCAGTAAGTATAAACCGGAGGTATGTTTGAGTTAGTGGCCTCAGGCTCAGCCTCGTTTGCGTCAATTATTTTCTCGCCTAAATCTTTAAGTTTGGCGATAATATCTTGGTTGTTGTCCGCTGGCAGGAGACTGTTAGGATTTCTAGCAAGATCTGGGAAGAGGTAATCGAAATCTGTCTCTACATCAATTCCTGCCTCAGTCGTTGGTGGACGTAAGGCAATTCTCTTTCGCAAAGTCTCTTCCTTGATATATCCGCCGTGGGTAAATTCAAAAGGGAGATTTGACATAGTTTTTTCCTTTGGTTAAATTCTTTCTTGTCTTGAAGACTAACGCCCTGTACGTCCCTGGAGCCGATTGGTTATGTTGCAAGGTTTTTGGGATATGGTAGGCTGTCGCAGATTTTTGTGTTGACTGTTGAGAGTTAACCGTCAGCGGTGAACAATATGAGTAACTGTGCAATTTAAACCCGTAATAACTTATACTTACATTAGGGTACGTAGGGGCGATGCACTTACCCTACTTTTTTAGCAGTCAGTAGATTTACACCGAGGAATTTATATTCAAATGATGACATTTTGCTCGTCAAAGTCATAGTACCCCTGTGGGTAATATCCGCAAGCAAAAAGTCGAGCGGCTTTAGACTTATCAAAAGCCACTCGTTGGCTAATGACAGTCAACCGTCAACCGTCAACGCTTTTTTTTCAAGAATGGGATGAGTTAATTTTTTATGCTAAAGTCCTGATACAAAAAATTATTGCTTGTTCAGTTAAGCTGACAACAGCAGTTTTCATCCTCAAAACAATGACAGCAACTAGTCCCACGATTTTAGCCTTAGACTTTGATGGAGTGATTTGCGACGGACTAATTGAATATTTTGAGGTAGCATGGCGCACCTATTGTAAAATTTGGTCTTCCGCTAACGACACACCGCCAGATGATTTAGCTTTGAGATTCTATCGTCTGCGTCCTGTGATTGAAACAGGTTGGGAAATGCCTGTTTTAATCAAAGCCTTGATTAATGGAATTTCTGACGAAAAGATTCTTCATGAGTGGGTAAATATTACTCCACAAATATTGTTAAATGATAAACTACAGGCAAAAGAAATTGGTGCCAAACTAGACAATCTCCGAGATGAATGGATTGCTACAGATTTAGATGGTTGGTTAAGTCTGCATAGATTTTATCCTGGTGTCATCGAAAAAATTAAATTAACTGTTGCTGATGGAATTCAGCTATATATTGTAACAACTAAAGAAGGACGTTTTGTACAGCAGTTGTTACAAAAAGAAGGGGTGAATTTACCAGCAGCAGCAATTTTTGGCAAAGAAGTCAAGCGTCCTAAATACGAAATTTTACGAGAATTAAAGCAAGCGGCAGTGGATAAATTAGTTAGTATCTGGTTTGTTGAAGATAGGCTCAAGACTTTGCAGTTAGTTCAACAGCAAAAAGACCTTGAAGACGTAAAACTTATACTTGCAGACTGGGGTTATAATACCCAAGCAGAAAGAGAATCTGCCCTACACGATCCGCGAATTCATCTGTTATCACTGTCTCAGTTTGCTAGAGATTTCTCTGCTTGGGTTTAAGATATTAAGAGAGAATTCAGAATTCAGAATTCAGAATTCAGAATAAAAGTTATTACCGATATCTTGCCAGGAACTTAAGTTCCTGGCTCATAGCTTAAGTCCATTTTAGTTTACTAAAATCATTTACTTACTCACTTCAGATATTTATAAAATGTAGGTAAATATTAAATAATTAAGTAAACTCCCAACTTCTAACTCCTAACTCCCAACTTCTAACTCCTAACTCCTAACTCCCAACTCCTAACTCCCAACTCCCAACTCCCCACTTACCTTTATGCTTGACCTGACAAAATTAGCGCGACAAATGCAGGGTTTAAGTCAGCATCTTTCTTTAGAAGCTGCTGCTAGCCGCCAGCGTTTAGAAATGGCGCAACAATATTTAAACAATGCTTACGAATGTCAAGATGATTTAATCGATCGCCAAGAAAAATGGCGCGATCGCATTCTTTTTACTAATGCTACACCAGTTGAGCCGCTAGAAACTTACATTGATATCCCAGTTCCGCCAAAAGTTCACACTGTCATCGCCACCGATGGTTCCCAAATTGCTCCTAATCACCATGAAATTGCTTATTGTTATCTGTTAAATATCGGTAGAGTGGTCTTGCACTACGGACAAAATCGCCATCCCCTACTGGATAGTTTGCCAGAAGTGTTTTATCGTCCAGAAGATTTATACATGTCTCGGCAATGGGGAATCCGTACTGAGGAATGGATGAGTTTTCGCCGTACCGCTTCCGAAACCACGGTTTTAGCAGAATTAGCCTGTGCAGCCAAAGCAGAAGCACCGACGCTAGCAATGGTAGATGGTTCTTTAATATACTGGTTTTTGGAACAATTACCGATGGATGCACGCGATCGCATTTTACCCCCAATTCTGCAAGCTTGGGAGCAAATGCGCGATGCTGAAATTCCTTTGATGGGCTATCTTAGCGCCTCTCGCAACATCGAAAGCACAAATTTTTTACGGTTGTTGGCTTGTCCCCACAAAGTGCCAGACTGTAAAACTTATTGCCCAAATCAACTAGAAAAAGTACCTTGCAAAAAGTTTGATGATTTACGGGATACTACCCTTTGGGCAACGCGACTCAAACCAGGACAACGCAGTGCCCTATGGCGCAGTAATAATCCAATTCTTGAACTTTACGGCGACCAAATTATCTACTTTTGTTATGTCCACGTAGGTACTGAAATTGCCCGAATTGAAGTTCCAGCGTGGGTAGCAAAAAACACGGATATGTTAGATCTAGCCCTGGGGCTGATGTTAGCACAAGTACAAAAAGGATACGGTTACCCAGTGGCGATCGCTGAAGCTCATAATCAAGCTGTGGTAAAAGGTGGAGATAAAGCGCGTTTTTTTGCTCTCCTAGAACAACAAATGATTAAGGCCGGTTTAAAAAATGTTGGAACTTCCTACAAAGAAGCCCGAAAGCGAGGAAGCATAGCGTGACATACTCCCACACTGATGCAACAGTCAACAGTGAAATATTTTTTTTACTTGGAAGTCCCTAGTGAAGTTCTCCTTTGTCATTTGTCCTTAGAAACACAGATGACTAATGACTAATGACCAAATTTTAGATTATTCTCTGTTAAAAGTAATTAAAGAGGGTAATTAGTGCTGGTATTTCTCTGTGGTGTTTTCTGAATTCAGTTTACGTAAAATAACACTTCTTATTTTAAATTTAAAGTAAAAATGTTTACTTCATAGCTTTTTAGGGAAATCTATATTCAACAGAAGATTGAGTTAACAGCAAGTTATTCTATCCAGTAAAAATAAGTTAGATTTTTACTACTGTTGTTAAGCTAATTACGTATTTATCCGTAAAATAAATAATTAACTTCAGGCTAGTTATTTAATTTACAAAAAACGTATTAACTTATTTGAAAAATATTAAATAATCTTAATAGTTGAAAACTGATGAAACTAGTTAAATCTGAGTTGCAACAATTGGAAGAGAAATATTCTCGATTTTTCTTACTTTCTATAGATTTACTGTGTATTGCTAGTTTTGATGGTTATTTCATGTATTTAAATCCAGTATGGACAAGAACTCTGGGTTGGTCAACACAAGAATTACTTGCTAAACCCTTTATCGAATTTGTTCACCCTGAAGACCGGGAATCAACTATTCTAGTAGCTCAAAGTATTAGCCAATCTGTAAATGCAATTTTTTTTGAAAATCGCTATCTTTGTAAAGACGGTTCCTATAAATGGCTGTCGTGGAATGCAACAGCTTTTATTGAAGAAAAATTAATTTATGGCGTAGCTCGTGATATTACCCTCAATAAACACAATGAAATTTCCAGACAAAAAATTATTCGCGAATTAGAAGCTTTAAAATTTGCTTTGAATACTCACTCACTAGTAGCTATTACTGATAAAATGGGGAGAATTACTTATGCAAATGACCAATTTTGTGAGGTTTCTAAATATTCTAGAGAAGAACTTTTAGGACAAGACCATCGAATTATCAATTCTGGTCATCACACAAAAGAATACTTTCAAAATTTGTGGAAAACTATTAGCAAAGGCGAAATTTGGAAGGGAGAAATTAAAAATAAAGCCAAAGATGGAAGTTTTTATTGGGTGGATACTTTAATTACTCCAATCTTAGACTCCGATGGCAAACCCTATCAATATGTAGCAATTCGTACTGATATCACACAGCGCAAGCTTTCAGAGTTAGCTTTATTGGAGCGATCGCGTTTATCACTTTTGAGTGCAGAAGTTAGTTTAGCATTATCTCAAAGTGGTACACTTGCAGAAATTCTCCAAAACTGTACAAACACTATTTCACAATACTTGAAGCTCGCCTTTGTTTGTATTTGGACTTTTGAACGACAGACAAATCAGTTAGAATTACAAGCTGGTGTTCATTGCACAGAGGTTACCTGTAGTGCTTTAAACAATAGTGAAAATTTTCCCAACCACATGGTGTTAGCCAATGATATTGTTGGCTTAATGACACAAAATCACCAAGCAATTTTCAATCAAGAATTAACAATTAATCATCCAGAATTATTACTAAACTCTACATTTTCTATCTTTCGTTTTTCTGCCTATCCTTTAATAGTAGAACAGCAATTAATTGGTATCATAGCTTTATTTAGCCAGCAAATGTTAACCGAACCAACTCATAATTTATTAAATTGGATTGCTAATAATATTGCTGTAGCTATTGACCGGATTTGGGCTAGAGAAGAACTGCTGAGCCGTCGCGAAGCATTATTACTACGTTTAGCTAGTCAAATTCGCAGTTCCTTAGACTTAGATATTATCCTCGAAACTGCTGTTCATGAAATTCGCAGCTTATTACAAATTGACCGTTGTTACTTTATTTCCTATTCAACGCAGCCATCCGAGCCAAGTCTGACTATTATCTCTGAAGCACGCAACCCCAATTCTCCTAACTTACCCACAATGTTAGGTAGTATTCCCCAACACAAAAGCAATTTTTTGACTAAAATACTTCTTTCTCAAGAGTTAATTTGTATTGACCATATTAATGGTAAATCACAATTTGACGATGACATACAACAATTTTTAACTGAGTTTGGTATTACAGCTCAATTAGTACTACCAGTGAAAAGTAATTCTGGTGATATTGGAGCAATTATTTGCAGTCATTGTAGTGGCGATCGCATTTGGAGTAATAGTGAAATTAGTCTGTTACAAGCTGTTTGCGACCAACTAGCCATCGCCATCGACCACGCACAACTTTATACTCAAAGTCTTTCTGCTACTTTAGCCGCTCAAACTCAAGCCGAAAAACTCACCACTACTTTATATCAGTTACAGGAAACTCAATCTCAACTCATCCAACATGAAAAAATGTCTAGCTTGGGACAGTTAGTAGCTGGTGTAGCTCATGAAATTAACAATCCAGTTAATTTTATCCACGGTAATTTAACTTATGCCCATGAATATTTTGAAGAGTTACTAACTCTTTTGCGCCTCTATCAGCAATACTATCCCCTTCCTCAGCAAGAAATTGAAAATTTTGCGGAAACAATTGATTTAGATTTTATTACCAGTGACCTTTATAAACTACTTTCCTCAATGGAAATGGGTACTAATCGTATCCGGGAAATTGTTTTAGGATTGCGAAATTTTTCTCGCCATGATGAAGCTGAGAAAAAACAAGTCGATATTCATGAAGGAATTGATAATACTTTATTAATCTTACATCACCGCTGGAAAAATAATGGTATTGGATTGGATATATCGATGGTCAAAGAATATGGCGATTTACCCTTAATTGATTGCTATCCGGGGCAGTTGAATCAAGTATTTATGAATATTTTGACCAATGCCATTGATGCCTTAGAAGAATTAAAAATTAAGTTAGGAATAATAAACCAACCCCAGATTATAATTAGGACAGAAATTTTTGACAAAAATTTTGTAGTGATTCGGATTATTGATAATGCAGGTGGAATTCCAGAAGAAGTGAGAAGCCGCTTATTCGATCCATTTTTCACAACCAAACCTGTTGGTAAAGGAACAGGATTAGGATTGTCAATTAGCTACCAAATTGTAGTAGAAAAACATGGTGGAATTCTCAAGTGTAAATCACAAGAAGGACAAGGTACAGAGTTCTGGATTCAAATTCCAATTTAAAAGAAAATGGGGAGTGGTGAAATCAAGGATACAGGTGAGAATAATAAATTCCTCACCCGTAATTTCTAACTCATAACTCCCTACTTCATACAGACGCGATTAATCGCGTCTCTACTCACTTATAAATTTAATTATGAAAAAGTCCTTAGTAAAGCTATGGCCAGTTGCCAAATATTATTTATTCAGTAAAAATAGAGTTTTGATTTTAGTAGTAATTATGGCGCTACTGACTACAAATTGTAGTGGAATAGTATCTAAAAAGAATCACTCTACTGTGGATAAAGTTTCCATTAATTATAAGCATAATTTATATAAATTAAAAATTGGATTGGTTCCCACAGAAAATCCAATAGAACAAGAACGGATGATGAAAGCTCTCAAAGAATACTTAGAGCAATCTGTTGGGGGAGGGCTTGAAATTGCCTCACAATCAAAGACAATAGGGAGACAAACAACACAAAACACAGAAGAAATTGAAAACAGACAAAATGCGATCGCAATTTCCCTAGACTTCCAAATTGGCAAAAGTTACCAGCAAATCATAGATTTACTGGTGCAAGGTAAATTAGATATGGCTTATTTGGGGCCTCTGAGCTATGTGGAGGCGGTGGATAGGGGTGCTAAAATTGAACCACTGGTTGCTGCCATTGATAAACATACAGGACAACCTTGGTATCGTGCGTGTATTATTGTTAAACAAGATAGTCCCATCAAAACCTTAAAAGACCTCAAAGGTAAGCGCATTGCCTTGGTAGACAAATTATCAACCTCCGGCTATTTGATGCCATTGGCTATTTTTAAGAAACTAGGAATTGATTACCAACACGATTTTGCCAAAGTCCTTTATACTGGTAGCCATAGTAAAAGTCTAGCTGCATTAGAAGATGGTATTGTTGATGCCGCAGCTACTAATATTTCTTCTTATTTTAAAGAACAAAAAATTGGCAAATTAACACGTGAAAATTCCAGAGTGGTGTGGCAATCTACTCCCATACTCAATTTTCCCATAGTAGTATCTAAAAAATTACCACCAGATTTAATTCAAAAGCTAAAACAAGCTTTGATTAGCAGTCCAGAAGGTCTTGAGGATATTCTAGGAATTGAGTCAGCCGGATATACCCTTGTTACCTCTTCAGATTATGCTTCTATTGAGCAACTCCGCAAAGAACTCAACTTAATTTCTGTTCCCGCAAAATGAAAATATCTACTAAATTTTTTACAGGTTCTGTTGTGTCTGTGGGACTGATAGTAGCAATTCTTGTTGGCAATACCGTAGCTGTCCAGCAAATTAAGCAGACTATCCGCGAAAAGAGCGATCGAACTACCGAAACTATTAAAGTTGCTTTAACTGCCGAAAACGCTTTAAAATCTGAAATCATTGAACTCAAAGATATTGTTTTACTCCAGAGTCCAGAAAACATAATAACTAACTCTTCAATCAAGTTTGTTGACTCTCTCAACCAGTTAGAAAAATTGATGCCAAATGCTAAGGAAATCGCAATTATTCGCCGCCGTCATCAGTTTCTCACTCAGTTGGCAAATCAATTAACTCAGCGCAATATTAACGATACTTCTGTAGCAGACTCCCAGCAGTATTTTAGAGCTATTAATTCTTTTGACAGAGATATTGAGTTGTTTCTTACTCAATTGATTGAACGTGCCAATCAGCAGAGTATTGTAGTTGAAGAACAATTAGAAAACTTATATCAAGTGCAGAGAATTATTTCCTTTGCAGTGGTGCAAGTAATTATAATTTTATTGGTTAGTAAATATCTGTTGATTTGGCGGCCAACAGTTAAGTCTTTACAGAATTTACAAACAGGAACCTCAGAAATCGCAGCTGGGAACTTAGACTACCGTCTAGATATTCATACAAAAGATGAAGTAGAAGATCTTGCCGATGCATTTAACCATATGGCAATGAAGCTAGCCGAGTCCCGCGAAACTTTGATGAAAAATACTGAATTAACCCACATGAACCAACGCCTGGAATTGGAAATTTCCGAACGCAAACAGGCACAGTTTGAACTTCAAAAAGCTTTACAAGAACTCCAAAGTACGCAAGCTCAATTGATTCAAACTGAAAAAATGTCCAGTCTGGGACAACTTGTGGCAGGAGTAGCACACGAAATTAATAACCCGGTTAATTTTATTTCTGGTAATATTACTTATGTCGGCGAATACACACAACAATTGCTACAATTAGTACAGCTTTATCAAGAAGAATTTCCCAATCATAAACAAAAAATTCAACAAAAAATAGATGATATTGATTTGGAATTTATAATACAGGATTTGCCTAAAATTCTCAGTTCAATGAAAATGGGATCGCAGCGAATTGAGCAGATTGTCTTGTCTTTACGCACCTTCTCTCATTTAGATGAAGCAGACATGAAAGAAGTTGATATTCACGAAGGAATTGAAAGTACACTGCTGATTTTACAAAATCGCTTCAAAGCCAAGCCAGAACATCCCAAAATTGAAATTATCAAAGAATATGGCAAATTGCCTCTGGTAGAGTGTTATGCAGGGCAATTAAATCAGGTGTTTATGAACGTGATTAATAATGCCATTGATGCTCTGGATATGTGGAACGCTCAACGTTCCCAGCAAGAAATAGAGGACAATCCAAGCCAGATTATAATTAGTACTAGAATTATTGATAATAACCGAGTAGTAGTAAAAATTGCAGATAATGGGCCGGGGATGACTCAGGAAGTGCAACAAAAATTGTTCGATCCGTTCTTCACGACCAAACCCGTCGGTCAGGGAACGGGATTAGGTTTATCCATTAGCTATCAAATTATTGTGCAAAAACACTCAGGAGTACTGCAATGTGAATCACAACTAGGCAAAGGAACCGAATTTTGGATTGAGATTCCTTTGCATCAAGCACAAAAACCGCTAAGCTCTAATGAATTAAAAGTGCCTATTGATTGGCAAGGTTCAATAGTGCAAAGTAATTATTAATCGTGCCAATTTGACAGTTTAAAAACTAGAGAAATTGCTGCTTAAAAAACAAGCGATGTCAAACTTAAATACATCAAATACCATAGGGCTGAATTTAGAATTATTTCACGTTCAAACCAATACTGGTTTTGAGTTACCAGCTAATTGTGTAGTATTTCATATTGGTAAACCAAACGATCAAATTACGCCAAATATTGATGTTTCCCGCTTACCAGATGCGAATATAGTTTCTCGAAACCACGCACAAATTCAAATACATGCTAATAATTACTTTATTGAAGATTTAGGTAGTTCTAATGGAACATTTGTAAATAATGTTAAGTTAGAACCGAGAAAGCCTTATCAAATAAATTTAGGAGATAAAATTAACCTGGGGCAAGAAGAAAAAGTCACATTTATCTTTCAAAAGAAAATCGAACAACAAAAAAATATTTTTACTCCTTTAAATCCCACAGAAATAGCAACTCAAATCGATCCTCTAAATAGGCAAACTCCAGTCAATGGCACAACCAAATTTATGGGTTTTGCTTTGATGGTTGCAGGAATCGTAATTTTAATCACAAATGTTCGAGTCGGGATATTTTTTGGAATTCCTGGTTTTTTGTTATGCATTTCCGGTATTTTTATCCTTTCTCAGCGGCGGATAGACCCCAACTTAGGATGGATTTTAATAGCATTAGGAATTGTAGTTATAACTCTGACTGGTAATGTATTTGTCTCAACTAGCTTTTTGAGTATTGTCTGTTCGTTTGCATTATTATTTGCCGGATATCAATTATTAAACACAGGAAAAGTATTGAATTATGATTTGCGATCGCTCCAAAATTTAAGGAGAAAATAAACCATCAATAATCTTGGATTTGGGATTTTGATTTTTCCACAAATCCCAAATCTCGAATTCAAAGTTCTCTGATTTTTAACTAATTATTACTCTCTGCTTTGGCTCTAATTAACCAGTCAGTATCTTGAGCGGCGATTTCTCGACCAGAGGAGTCTCCTAAGCGGTCTAGCGCCAATAAACAAGCATATTTCAAATCCCAAATTTGCGAATTTAGGCAAATTTTGAGTTCAGGAATTGCTTTTGGGTTCCCCAATTCACCAAGAGCAAGGGCACATGCAGCACGAGATTTTTGAAACTGGGGTTCGCGATTGTGCAAATTTTCCACTAACAAATCGTAAGCAGGAATATATTTGAGCCAACCCAATAGTTTCATCACATGATAATGAGCGCCATAATCGTTATATGCTTTATCTGCATAAGTCGCTAAAAGTGCTGCTGGCGCTTCCTGGTGATAGATATCAAGTAAAGTTTTTGTTGCTAAATAACACCGCCCAAAATCAGTTTGATAAAGTTCTTCAATCACAAAATTTAATACAGGCGTAACATCATATTCATGTACTAAATCAATATCTTTGGGACGATCGTATAATACTTGTTCTAAATAAGGTTGAACTTCTGCAAAAGTAATTTCACCCGCTGGAACTCCCGCATTTAAAAGCATCCGCAATCCTCGCAATCGGAACACCAAAGATACAGGACAACGGGCGATTTCAGGGATAGCTTTGTAATAGCGCGAATCAATTAAATCTTGAATACAACCGCGTCGTGCATTGACATTGGAACTCTGCAACAATGCTATTACCTCAGTTATTTGGGAATAATCACCCGTAAAACGACAAACTGTAGCGATCGCTGCACTACGGGTAGGTTCGTCCTCTACTACAGTAAATTTACGTATACGTTCCAAAGATGGTTGATAATTAGCACGAGCTAAAGTATGAATAATTACTCGATAAATTTGACCTGGTTTATCCAGTAATTGTGCAACTTCTTCCAGAATTTCCGGGTCTTTCGTCCCAATTTCGCCAATTGCCCATACTGAATTTTCCACAGTATAAATATCATCATCTTTGAGGCACTGACGAATCACAGGTAAGGCTGATTCAGCTTGCAATCGTCCCAAACTTTCCACAGCCTTGCGTCGGACAATACGGTGGTCTAACTCAGCCGGATTACTGGTTTCAATGGCCCTTATTAAAGCTGCAATGGATTGTTTTGTAGGGAAATTAATTAAATGGGAAACAGCAATGTATTTATCAGAAGCGTCTTCAAGTTGTTCTAAAGGTGTATTGATAATGGCGATGGCTTGTTCTTCTGTTAGTCCAAAAATGCTAAAAAATCGTTTATCCATTGATTTGTTAATTGCTGAGAAGAATTATCACGTTTACCATCGTACTAGGGAGTGGGGACTGGGGCTTCGCCAAGGTTAAAGGGGAAAGGGGAAAGGGGAAAGGGGAAAGGGAAAAGGGAAAAGGGGAAAGGGGAAAGGGGAAAGGGAAAAGGAGGGATCTTTCTTTTGCCCAATGCCCAATGCCCAATGCCCCATGCCCAATGCCCAATGTCCAATCTAAAATCCAAAATCAATATGAGTGATTATTTAGACGATTACGAACTTAATAATCTTGATTTTTATCAAAAAAATCATGGATTACAACTTTATTACAATTGGTCTGGAGAAATTTGGTGGCAAGAAACACCAGAGAAGCCAAAAGAAAAATTGTTCTCTATTATTGGGATGAATGCAACAAAAGTATTTATCAAACCCGATTCTGAGTATGGTGAAGTCGGATATCGCATCAATAGAGAATTAGGTCTATTTTGTGAACCCAATACTCAAGAAATTTTACATTTTTGGCAATCGCCAACAACAAATCAATCAGTGCCAGTAGTACATATAGCTAACAGAATTGTTCAAGGTTCAATCAAGCCAAAGAAATTTGTCATACCTAAAGGAAAGCCATATCTCACCTCCGTAATGGAAATTCCTTTAGAATATCCCCATCCTTTAGCAGGAGATAGTAAATACTTAGATTATTGCCCTGGAGAAAAATTTCAGGCAGTTGAATATTTTATATCAAATGCCTGCCGACCGGATGTCACAGAAGTTCCTCCCGCTAAATGGGCACGAGATTGTCCTTGGATGCCTTGGATGAAATTAGGATATGGTCATCCAGCTAAATTAAGATTTGAAACCACAATATTCAGAGTTGATGCTTTTGAGCAACTCGATGCTAAATTAGTCAAACTCGTGAGAGAAAAAGTTCCAATTTATGAATTCACGCCTACAGAAAGCGATGAACCTAATATGACAAGTATTCAATACTTTAAAAAACACTTTGATTCCTACTTGCGTGGAGATATTTTTCCCTTAGAAGAAACCTCTTGATTTTTTTGTTAATTAGACAAGAGTGCAAAAAGCACTTTTGCACTCTTGTGGTCAAAGGGATGCATCTTTATTGGGAAATGGAAAATACCAAACCATTCCCCCTTTCCCCTGCCCCTTTTCCCAACTTCTGCAAGAAGTCTATTGTTGACGGTTAACTGTCAACGGTCAGCAATCAACTAACTTAAAGCCCAATAGCTTACTTATCAACTTTGACATCCCGTCTTTTGACGCATATCAGTAATTGACTCACAATTTAAATAATTTAAAAATCTTCCCTATCTAGAGAAAGATGTTTTTTAATTGAATCAAGTTTACTGAAAAAAATACAGATAAATTTTCTCCATTGCTTTCCAATGGTAGATTTATTTTAACCATGATGTATTAATATATCTTTTAATAATTCTCAATAATTAATATTGAATAGTTAACAATTAAAATTGAATGGCTTGATAATCTACATGTCAAAATGATTTTGGCTATTTCATGTGGACTAAGACGCACAAATACAAGGAATTTTAATAGAGGAATACAAGCATGGAATTTTTATCGGATTCCGTAGTGTTATCACGGATGCAATTTGCGCTGACTGCAATATTCCATATGCTTTGGCCTGTGTTGACCACAGGGATGGGAATTTATTTGGTTATCGTCGAGGGACTATGGCTCAAGACTCGTAACCCAGATTACTACCTCCATGCCCGCTTTTGGTCTAAGTTTTATCTCTTGAATTTTGGCATTGGTGTTGCAACTGGTATCCCGATGGAATTCCAATTTGGCACAAATTGGGCACCGTTTTCGGAGGCTGCGGGCAATTTTTTTGGTAGTGTCATTGGGTTTGAAGCCTCCTGGGCATTCATGTTGGAAGCTGCTTTTTTAGGTATTATGTTATTCGGCTGGGAACGTGTGAATCCCACTATTCATTATCTTTCAACAATTTTAGTTGCCGTTGGTGCTAACCTCTCAACCGTATGGATTTTGACGGCAAATTCTTGGATGCAAACTCCGGCGGGTGGGGAATTAGTCAATGGGAAGTTTATAGTCCACGATTATTTTCAAGCAATTTTAAATCCGTTCATGCTTAATAGTGTGCTGCACATGTTCTTTGCCACACTAGAAACTTCGTTGTTTGTGATTGGTGGAATTAGTGCTTGGTATATTCTCAAACAACGCCATCCTGCTTTCTTTTCCCGTTCATTGAAGATTGCTTTAGCAGCTGCTTTTGCAGTTGCCCCATTACAAATATACATCGGGCATTTGAGCGGCGAACAAGTCTATCATTATCAGCCCACAAAACTCGCAGCAATGGAAGCCCAATGGGAATCTTCACCTGCGGGACAGCCAGCAGATTGGAGTCTTGTGGCGATACCCAATGAAAAAGCCGAGAAAAATGATTGGGAAATCACCATTCCCAACGCACTGGGATACATTCTGGAATTCAAAAAGAACCTTTCCGAACCAGTGCGCGGTTTGAAGGAGTGGAAAAGTGAGGATCGGCCTCATTTAGTAGGTTTAATTTACTACGCTTTCCGCACAATGATTGCCATTGGGTTTTTCTTTGCTGGATTAATGTTATTGAGTACTCTGCAATGGTTACGCGGTAAACTCTCAGCAGAAAACATTACTCAACAACGGTGGTTAATGCGGGCTTGGATATTATCAGCTCCTTTGGGATACATTGCCGTAGAATCAGGCTGGATTGTGCGCTGTGTTGGTAGACAACCCTGGACACTCTACGGCCAAATTCGCACAGTTGATGCCGCTTCCCGTCTACCCGCAAGCAATGTTTTAATATCATTGACTGGCTTTGTCACAGTGTACAGCCTTTTATTTATCGCAGTTTTGTACTTCGGTAGCCGTATTCTCCGCAGAGGGCCAAACCTCGACTTACCAGTTCCAGGTGTGGAAATTAGCAAACCCGCAGTAGATACTACTCCTGGTGAGTTTGTTCCAGATGAACGTCCTGTGGAAGCACAGCAGTGAATTTCGTTTGAAAATGGGGAGGTGGGGAGGTGGGGAGGTGGGGAGATGGGGAGATGGGGAGATGAGGGAGAGAGTAATTCTTCTTTCTCCCCATCCCCCCATCCCCTTATCCCCCCCATACCACATAGCCTTATTTAATAGGAGAAATTATGGAAACATTAGAGTATTTTTTGCCGCAAGTATGGTTTGTGATTTTAGCTCTTTTTCTATTCCTTTATGTAATGTTAGATGGATTTGATTTAGGGGTGGGGATATTATCTCTGACCTCTTCAGATGAAGAACGGCGCAGCATTTTGATGACCAGTTTAAGCAATATTTGGGATGCTAATGAAACTTGGCTAGTTTTGATGGGAGGAGGCCTTTTTGGTGCATTTCCTTTAGCTTATGCCACAATTTTGAATGCCTTATACATTCCGATTTTTTTAATGGTGTTTGGGTTTATTTTTCGTGGTGTGGCGTTTGAGTTTCGTGAATTAGCAAACCGCAAATTGTTTTGGAATTTCGCTTTTGGTGCTGGGAGTTTTACTGCTGCACTCGGTCAAGGATTCGCCCTTGGTGCTGTGCTGGCGGGGATTAATGTTGATGATACGGGACACTTTATCGGCAAAACTTGGGACTGGTTAAATATACCATCGGTGCTAGTGGCTTTAACTTTAATTCAAGGATATGTATTAATTGGTTCAACTTATTTGATTTGGAAAACTACAGGGGAATTGCAGGAAACTCATTACAAAACTGCCAAAATTGCTGCTTGGACGACTTTAATTGGTGCAATTTTCATTACAGTTACAACACCGATAATTTATGAAAATGCGCGTTCACGCTTGTTTCAGCAACCTTTAGTTTATATTTTTGCCATCATTCCTTTGTTGGGAGTTTGGTTGATTTGGCAACTATTGAAGAGTATAGAACGCAAACAAGAAAGAGCGCCTTTTGTTTGGACAATTTTGTTGTTTGTGCTATCTTTCATTGGGTTGGGATTAATTGTTTTCCCTTACATTATTCCTAATAAAATTACTATCTATGAAGCGTCTGCCGATGCGAGTTCGTTGGTAATTATGATTATTTTTATTGGGTTTCTTATTCCTGTAATGCTGTTTTATAACCTTTACCAATATATTGTTTTTCGAGGTAAAGTAACTGGGCGTAGCTATGGTGAATAAAGTATGAATTCTGAATTCTTAGCTTTGATTTTCTCAACCTAACAATTGGTCTACCGCTACACTAAAACCCAATAATATTTTTTGAGTCCCAACTACATCACCAGCTTTAAACCCCAAAACTTGCAAGCCTCTATTTTGATGAATTAAATGTACAACCTATGAAGTATTTTTTTTAAATCATGACCAAATCATTGTCTACTTCTTCTAATTCATAACCATTAGTCAGTTTAGCGATCGCTTGGTCAATCATTTCTAAACCGCGATCTACGGTTTCAATGACACTTAGTTGTCCTCGTAATTCCGCAGCACCGACAAAGCCCTTAGCATACCAAGTCATGTGTTTGCGGGCTTGACGAACACCGCGATCGCCTTTATATTCCCACAAGGCTTGTAAATGATCTCTGGCACATTGCAAGCGTTCGATTGGGGTTGGCGGCGGTAATATTTCTCCAGTTTTGAGAAAATGATCGATTTCTCCCACCAAAAACGGATAACCCAAAGTTCCACGGGAACACATCACACCATCAGCACCGGTTTGTTCTAAACATTTCACCGCCGCCTCAATGGAAAAAATATCTCCATTGGCAATTACTGGAATCGCAAGTATTTCCTTGACACGGGCAATCCATTCCCAACGCGCATTACCATTGTATCCTTGGGCACGAGTGCGACCGTGTACTGTAATCATTGTTGCCCCTGCATCTTCCATCCGCTTGGCAAAGTCGAGAATAGTAATTTCTTTGTCATTCCAGCCAATACGGGTTTTCACTGTCACAGGAACATCCACAGCTTTCACCACTTCTCGTACAATTGCTTCTGCAACTTCTGGTTGGCGCAACAGAGAAGAACCGCCTCCATTTTTAGTGATTTTATTTACCGGACAACCCATATTAATATCAACAGTATCAGCGCCTTCAGCAACTGCCTTTATTGCTGCTTCTGCAAGGAAATCTGGACGACAATCAAATAATTGAATGCTAATTGGGCGTTCGTTGGGGTCTACCTCCATGATTTTGGGCAATTGTTTAACATAATGCAACCCAGTAGCATTGACCATTTCGGTGTACATCATGGAATCGGGTGCATAACGACGCACCAAGCGGCGAAATACCAAATCTGTGACCCCAGACAAAGGCGACTGGAGAACCCGGCTTTTGACCTCGAAGGAACCAATTTTTAAAGGTTGAGAAAGTCTAGCTTGGAGAATGGGAGACAGGGAAATCATACGATAAATTAAAGATTCAAAATTGCGATGCCGAAAATTTTCAGCATCTTTAAGACTGGTTATTGGATTTGTTAATTACATCTTCTCAGATTTTCTCTTGAGTTATATTGTTTAAGCATCTTGAGACGGAGATTGTTTTTGGATTTCTTGCTGTACCTCTTCTAAATTCAAACCTAACTCTTTTGCTGTTTCTTCAAAACTCAATCCCAACCTCAACAATAAAGGAATCATTCTCAATTTTGCTTCACGCACCCCTTCTAGCTTGCCTTCTAGCTTCCCTTCTAGCTTCCCTTCTTGCTTTGCTTCTTGATAAACTCGTGTTTGTTTTAAATCACTTAATCCAAACATTCCTTCAATTTCCTCCCGACTCATACTTGGAAACTTGTAAACCAAAATTGTCTCTATTAATTCTAATAACTGCCGCCGTTGTGGTTCAATGTTGATTTCTTGCCTGGTTCTGTCTATTAACTGTCTGGCAGCTGTAATTGCTGTATCCTGATTATCGATTACTAATTTCATCGTAGCAATTCCAACAGGCAATGATGCAGTTTCACCTAATTCGTTAAGATAAATGCAACTGATACGCTGGCTAGCGAAAAGTTCACTGTAATTCTTGATGTCTGCTGTATCTAAACTGCGATTGGGATAGATAACCACTCCCCGCCAAGAATTTTTAGGTTGATTTTGACGTAAGTACAAATAAATTTCTGAAATTAGCCGCGAATAAATTTCTGTATCAGTTTGAAATTGGACTTCAACAAAATAGATCGGGTTTTCTTCTCCTTGGGTTGGCAGAAAAACACCATCAATGCGGAACGCAGTTTGTTTAATTTCTATTGAAGAGAATTGATAACCTGCTGCGGTTTGCGGTGGGTTGCCAATTAATTCAAAAAATATACTAGGAAATTCTTGAAAAAGACGGTAAAAAATGCTGTCAGTTTTCACTTTTGATGTGTTATGCAGATTTGCAGTCTTGTGATTTTATCGTAGTAATATCATGTCCGGATAATTAGTTATGCCACAGCCATTGCACCCCACCCCTTAATCCCCTGCCCTTGCTAAGAAGAGCAAAGACAAAGCTACGCTTTGGCTGTTTGGGGTTTTTCGGATTTAATAAATAATCAAGCGGACATGATATAATATCAAATTTTTTCCCAGTTACCAGTCCCTATTTTTAAGGCAGGTCTGGTTTTTAATCCAAAATCTAAAATCCAAGATTGGTATAAGCCGACTACCGCGATCGCGCCGTCGGCATACAAATTGATTTAACCGCGAGTTGCACCTTGAGGAGGATGAGAGGCAACTTTTTTGGCTAAACCCAAAGTCTGCAAAACTTTGATACTCCACCAAGTAATATCAATTTCCCACCAAGATAAGCCAGATTTTGCCATGTGGGGATAAGTATGATGGTTGTTGTGCCATCCTTCACCGTAGGTGACAAGGGATACCCACCACAAATTACGAGCGCCATCATTAGCATCAAAGGTACGATAACCCCACAAATGTGATGCAGAGTTGACAAACCAAGTTGAGTGCCAAAGCAAGACGCATCTGACAAACATTCCGTAGATGACAAAAGACCACCCCCCTAAAGCATATAACAGCAGCCCGAAGGGAATTTGTAACAGTAGGAAATAACGATCTAACCAGCGATAGAAAGGTTGTCTTGCTAAATCTGGGGCATACTTTTGATAGGTTTCGTAGTCAAAAAACTCTGGACGCGGGTAGAAAATCCACAGCATGTGACTCCACCAAAATCCTCGTTGAGCAGAGTAGGGGTCTAGGTTGATATCTTCGGTGTGGGCGTGATGCTGGCGGTGTCCACCCACCCAAAAAATTGGCCCCCCTTGCAAAGCTAGGGCCCCAATGGTGGCAATAATGTATTCTAACCACTTGGGAACTTGAAAACTCCGATGGCTAAGCAGTCTATGATATCCCAAGCAAATACCAATACTGCCAAATAACCAGTGGAGAAATATCAGCAAGCCTAATGCTGACCAAGAAAAAAACCAAGGAGCCAGAAGTGCTAAGACATGGAATGTGGTAAAAAATGCTACGTTACTCCAACTCAGTTGAGGAGGATTTGCTTTCTCAGGGATGGTGTCTTTGCCGAGCGCTCCAAAATTTGTGGTCATAAAAATTCCTGTTGATGGACGATCCAGCGATTTGCCTTTTCTCCCAAGGTTTTTCCAATACATACACCAAATGGTTAGAGTGAGCTAGGGTCATCTTGGGGGTTTTTCCCATTAGCAACTAGCAAACCGATAGGATACACTCAAGCAAGTATCGCTTACATTTTATCCTAGCAATACTCTTCTCATGATGCAAGTGCTACTTGCATATTCCTATGTCTTCTCAACTGATTTCAACTCGTCAACGACTGATCCAAGCTGCACTTGAGTTATTTACCACTCAGGGAGTTAGTGCTACCACAACTCGCCAAATAGCTGAAAAAGCTGAAGTCAACGAAGTAACTTTATTTCGGAACTTTGGCAATAAACATGGACTACTTTTGGCTGTGCTGGAAGAGTCCGCAGCTTTCAAAAATTTAGGTGAGTCGCTGGTGCGGCGGGCAACTCCTCCGGGTAATGTTTACCAAGCTCTCAAAGATTATGCAAGTGATAGCTTACATGCTTTAGAACGAGTACCAGAGTTTGTTCGCTCTGTGGTGGGAGAAGCCGATCAATTCCCGGCAGAAAATCGCCGTGCCTTAGGCAGGGGTGTAACAGAGGCAAACCGTTATGTGGCGCAGTATTTAGCTACCATCATCCAGCAAGGACACTTTAACACCTATCTACCCGCAGAGAAATTAGCCAGTTTGCTCAATGGGATGATTTTAGGATATGCCGTAATTGAATTTACTAGTGAATTTCATGAACTTTGGGAAGATCGGGATGATTTTTTAGAGAATTTAGTAGAGTTATTTTTACACGGGGCGATGTCATCCTCAGGGGAATCAGCGACTAATTCCTTACAAGGAAGCGTAATGGCCGCAGAAATAGCTGATTTGCCTGCTAATTTAGTTCATATAATTTTGCAACAAGCCAAAAAATGGGGACTACGAGATTATGCCTTAGCTTACGTGTTATTTGGTGCTGGGTTATCGCCCACAGAAATAATTAACTTAGAGCGATCGCACCAAATTTACGATACTCAAGGATACTTCTTGCAAATTACAATTCCCGGACTTGTGCGACAAGTACCGGTTAACCAGTGGATTTTAGGCAAACGCTATGGCTCTTACACTAACAACCCTTTAATTAAATGGGTGAAAAGCCGTAAAGACAATCAAACAGCCATGTTTCTTAATGAAACAGGCAAACCAATTTCTGAATCAGAACTTCAGACACGTTGGCAAACATGGAGCCAAGGATTACTAACGCCCCAAGGAGAACCGCCAGTCATCGTCCAAGCACAACAAACTTGGCGAGTAGAAATGTTAATGCGGGGAATTACCTTAGAAAACTTGAGTATTTTAACAGGTTGCGATCGCACCCAACTACAACCCTATGCCCGTCGAGCCAAAGAAAAAGCCGCCCTAGAGCAAGCGACTCGTTTGGATAATAAATTGGGATAGGGAGGTGGGGAGGTCTGACAGGTGTAGGTTTTTTACAAGGGTGTGAGTGTTCATTCTCAAAGCTAGAAAATAAAAGTTGAAAACCAGAGTGTGGATGAGACTCAAATGCTGAAAAATGAGTATCTCAAACAATGGACAGGCCGCTGCTGGGAGTAATTTCCAATGGGTTTCAAGTGATAGTCACGGCTGACCGTGGACTATATGCCGACTGGTTATATCAACTAATTGTCGATGCTGGCTGGCATCCATTTTTACGAGTTAACCATCAAGGAACTTATCGAACGTCTTTGGTTAGCGATCGCATCGCAGTTTCTACTCTTTGGATGGTCATGCTTGGTGGTGAAGCTGAAAATCAATTATCTCCCCCAAACCTAGAAACACTTCCTCCTCGCCACATCGTATTTTCTCAACCTCTTAACCTTCATCCTCAACGTCATATCTGTTGTTTTCTCCAGGGATTGTTAACCCTGATTGCTAATTTACTTAACCATGTTCCTATTCAACTTCATCGCTCTTCGTTCTTTCCCTTCTACTCCTGTTGACGATTTCTACTGTTTTAACTCCTCCTAAGTGTAAAAAACCTACACCTGTCAGCCCATCTCCCCCACCTCGCTACACTGTCATAAAAAATACAAAAATTTGTGGATTCTCCTGAGGTACCATATGTTTGGAATAATACAATTTGTAGGGGTGGACTATGTACCCCTAATTTTTTTTGTAAAATACAATAGACTTCTTGCAAAAGTAGGGAAAAGGATAAAAAACCTTTTCCCTTTAACCTTTTTCTTTTTCCACTCCTCTATTACAAAAGTATTTTTGCAAGATTTCTAATACATAAACTTAAATTTAGTAGCGAAGGAACCAAAAGCATGGTTGTTTATAGTCCTCAAGCCATCCGTCATTTATTAATTGGACTGGGATATTTAGCTCCTGAAATCGATCCTAATCCCGATGCTCAATTTGCTCCTTGGAAGCGAAATAATAACCCTTTAACGGACGATCCTACCGAAGAAGCCATTAAAAAGTTTCAAAAACAGTATCCACAAAAACTTGTAGTTAATGGTAACGCCGATGCACAAACTAGAGAAGTAATAGAGGATATAATCAAAGGGCTTCAAAATAGATTGAAGTTTCACGGTTTTGCAACCAATACTGAAATTCCTGCGGATCAGCCTTTTTATGGGCCAGCCACTTATAAAGCAGTAAAGAAATTTCAAAAATCTCAAGGTTTAACTGAAAATGGTATTGCTAGTGTTGAACAGCGTCAAATTCTCCAGCAACCAACTCTGACGCCAAATAAACCCCAGCCTCAGCCTCAAACCAAGTTGATAGACTTGTGCTTGCAATTCAAAAAGAACCCTAAAAATTCTTCTTATATTGCAGCTCTAAATAACTTACAACAAAATCTCCCCAAGGATGTTTTACAAAAGGTTACTAATAAATGGAGAGGAACAAACGATCAAAATCCTGAACTTGTAAAGCTGACAAATGTATTTACTTATTATGATGAAAACAATTTCAATCATCGTGATGCACTTAATCACTTACAAAGTCAGATAACCCCAGCCATTTATAAAGAATTTATTGCTATCTGGAATAAAAAATAAACAAATAAGTGGTTAACTGTTAACTGTTAACTGTTAACCACCACAATTATTTATGTAATTTAGAGGATGTTTGAAAAGTCATAAAAATTTGTACAGTTCTTGATTTGATAACTCGTTTACCTATCGAAGTTTGGTTTCACACTAATCCAGCAGCATCGGACACTAATTTTGAAGTAGCATTATTAAATTTACTGCCTGCTAAAACTCTGATTTTACTTGACAGAGGTTTTTATCATTTCCATTTTTTGCAACAACTTATTAACCAACAAGTTAATTTTATTACTCGCTTAAAAGCCAAAGCACCTATTAAATACTTAAAGATTTTCAGTTATAGGAATCCGATTTGATTAATGAACATATTTGTGTGGTGCGCGTTCGCGCAGCGCAAGCGCGATAGGGAGGTAACTCTTACCAGGAAAAAAAGAATTTATGGGTGTACTGAGTTTTTTCTCCAAATCAAATATGAGTCCTATATAACCATTCTGTTAAAGACCGATTGATTCAACTTGGTACTGTTCGTAATGGCGCACCAGTACTTACTTTGCGCTATTTTCAAGACAGTTAAATTCACGTTAAATTAAACGAAAAATGTATCAACTGGTACAGAGCCAAAAGCGGGTAATGTACCATAAGTTTGTAAGTCAATCAACAAATCGCTACTCGCTTGAAATCCTGCGATACCATCGTTGACAACTAGGTATAAATCAAGACCATTATGGACTATAGCGGCACTATTAAGACCCAGAGCTTGGTTACCTGCCAGTTTTCCGTTAGCATCAATAAATACCTGTTTTACTAGGTCTAGTTGCGTTTCATAGTAATAGTTGTCTGCTGCACGAGTTAAGCTGACTGGTTTTCCTAAAGCTGTACCATTTGCAGCAAGTAAGTCAATTTTATCGCTGCCAATGGAAAAACCACTTATTACATCAGCAGCTAAAGCTGAAGATTCTCCAAACTGGAAAACGTAAATATTATTGTTGTCTATGTCATCTGCAAAAAAGTCTTCTCCAGCCCCACCATTGAAGATATCTTTGCCAGTGATACTATCAAGATAATCGTTGCCATTTCCTCCGTTAATTACATCATTGCCTCCTCCGGCATAAAGGTAATCATCTCCATCTCCACCGTTGAGGGTGTCGTTTCCTTCTTGGCCATAAATAACGTCATTACCTGCTAGTCCACTCAGTATATTGTTGGCACTATTACCTGTAATTTGATTCTTGAGATTATTTCCTGTGCCGTTGATATTGCCGCCACTACCAACGAGTTGCAAATTTTCGAGATTGGCTGCCAAGGTGTATGTAGCAGAAGATTCGACTGTATCAAAATCTGTGGTTGAGGTTTCGACAATTACATCTAAAGTATTATCAACTATGTAATTATCATCTCCTAAGCCGCCGATTAAAGTATCAACACCTCCCTTACCATCAAGGATGTCAAATCCTGCTCCGCCGTTGAGAGTGTTATTAGCACTATTTCCAGTAATCTTATTATTTAAACCGTTGCCTGTACCGTTAATGGCAGCAGTTCCCGTAAGAGTCAATTCTTCTAGATTTGCTCCTAAAGTATAAGTAACAGAAGACAGAACTCTATCATATTCATAGGTTGAAGTGGATGTTTCGGAAATTACATCTCCAACGTTATCTACAACGTAAGCATCTCCGCCAGTACCGCCAATGAGAATGTCTTGTCCGGCTTTGCCATCCAGGAAATCATAGCCATCGCCACCAATGAGGCGATCGCTTTGAGTACCACCTAATAATGAATCATCACTAGCACCACCATCTAATGTAACTGAACCTAAACTAAATCCAGATGCGTCTAGAATATTCCAGGTATTACCACCAGTGAGTTGAGCTTGTTCAATACCAAGGAGTACATCAACGCCATTGGCTATTAGGCGATCGTTGGTGAGAATAAATTTAGCTAAATCACCCGATTCTACTACTTTATCAATACCTGCTCCACCATTAAGCAAATCGCTGTCAGCCCCACCAGTCAAGATATCATTGCCATCTCCACCATTGAGAGTATCGTCACCTGCGCCACCAATTAAGGTATCGTTACCAGCTTTACCATTGATAGTATTTTCTTCATTTCCTCCAGTCAATTTCTCGCTAACATCAGTGCCATTAATCACCGTACCCGGCAAAGAAGGCGAGGGAATTGAAATTCTGAGATTATATAATCCAGTGGAACTACTGCCATAGTATGCAGCACCAACAACAGCAAAAAAATAAGTCCCAGTTTGTAAAGAAGTGAGGTCAATTCTCTCTGTAAATGGGTAATTAGGTAATTGGTAACTAGTCACACTGTCATAGCTATCAGTTGCAGCGTTGTACTTGAATAAAACCACATCATAGGTAGCCTTAATATTGACAACATCAGGCGAAGACAGTTCAATGTAACTGTTGACAGGTGCTGTACTATCTAGTTTAAAACTATACCAATCAATATCATTTGTCGATGCATTGGAAGAAAGATTAGTTAAAATTCCTGTACCTGTATTAGTCCCTTTTATTGAACCTAAATTAACCGCTAATTCAGCAAGATTATTATTCTCTTTGTCGATAAAACCCAAATTTTTAGCCATGATTTATTCTCCTGGTATCATTGTTTATATTACGGTTAAATAGATATATCGATGTTTATGAGGTACAGCAACAGATTCCAATTCAAAGTTTAAAAACTATCCTTGAAATTGGTGTACCTCATGTACCTCAAAAGCGCTGTAATTTAGAGTTATCAATAACAGATAAATTTAATTTATTTATTTCTTTGCGTTAATTTCTTGATATTTCTAAGACTAGAAAACAAAAGGGGAGAATTAGGGGAGATAATTTAAAGAAGAATTCAGAAGCGTGATGTGATTTGTAGTTTTCTGTCTATTTCAGCAATTAAGTTTAACCCGGCATCTGATGTTACTTGTCCACCCTGGAAATTAACTACGACTGTAGGCAATTTTGGCTGCTCAAATCTGAACTGTTTTGGTATCGATCGCCTTACTGCTTTGGTCATAGTTTATAACTGCTGAAATGCTTGTCATATATACATTTTTGCAGTTTTTGACTTCTTTTTCAGAGTTGGTGAGAAATGCGGGATCAAGCTGTTGCCTTTGTGTTACTTTTATCTGACAATCTGAAAATAAGCGTCAATTACACATCAGATTGGAGGATTTAACCCATGACTTTCAATCCTACACCCACAATTCGTCTTGGGTTAGTATCCCAGCAAAGGTAAGCGAATGAAATACGATATATTTTTTTTAGCAGTCCTTTTAGGAATTACAGGCTTGCGAGCTATTGTGTTATCCTTTTTTTCTACTTCTGCGGAATCTACTGCTACTGTAACTAGCACTATCAAACCTGTAGAAGTAAAAACGACTCTGAGCAAGAAACCATTAAGTCTGGGTAAAATCTCCTTGAATGGTGCGTTGGAAGCGGTAGAAACCGTTACAACTACTAGCCGTGTTATAGGACAGATTAAAACTTTGCCAGTGCAAGAAGGCGACAGAGTTAAAGCAGGTCAAATCATTGCCATTATTGATGTCAAAGATATCCAGGTACAACGCAATCAAACATCGGCTGTGATTTCCCAAGCCCACGCAAGTGTAACAGTTGCCACTGCGGCTGAAACTCAAGCCCTAGTAAACGAGACTCAAACTTTAGCACAACTCAATCAAGCAAAGGTTCATCAACAAGAAGCCGAAGCCAAATTGCAGGAAGCACAAGCACAACTAGCTGACGCTCAGTTAAATCAACAACGCATGGCTATGCTGCGAAAAGAAGGTGCAGTCAGCCAATTACAACTAGATACAGCCAATACACAGCTGGCATTAATTGATGCTCGCATTCAACAGGCAAAAGTTGGAATTGAACAAGCCAAGGGGGAAATTGAGCAAGCCAAAACTGCCGTGAAACAGGCAAACTTCCAAGTCCAGCAAGCACGAGCAGGAGTAAAGCAGGCGCGTTTCCAAGTCCAGCAAGCACGAGCAGAAGTAAAGCCAACGATCGCTAATTTAAACCGCAGCATTGTTAAAGCTCCATTTGCTGGAGTCGTCACTAAGAAACATACCAAAGTAGGTGCAATAGCAGGTCTTGGACAACCTTTAGTGACATTGAAAAGTAGCGATCGCTTGCTGTTTAGTGTTGTAGTACCCGAATCAATGAAGTCTTTGGTGAAACAAGGAGATGAAGTACAAGTGCAGCTAGATGCTCTTAAGGGTTCTGTGCGCGGACAAGTAAATCAAATTATTCCTTCTGCAAACCCCAACAGTCGTAGTTTTACTGCCAAAATAGCCCTTGAAAAAACCACAAATTTAATGCCAGGAATGTTGGGACGCATAAAATTGCCCCCTGAAGTCACTCAGTGATGATAATTTCCCTGAGTGCTTTCGTGAAACGAAGTCAGTTAGAAGGACTTTATGTAGTTGGTGCAAATAACATTGCTCAATATGGATAAAAACGAACAACAAATTCTTCATTCATGGATACTAAATGCCAAATTATGGACGCGTGTAGTTCGCGAACAACTTCTTGAAAGTCGTGCTTTAGTCACAGATAAAGCAATTGTAGAAGCTGTGATTCAACTTGAACCGCAAACCTTTTTAGACATCGGATGTGGAGAAGGATGGTTGTGCCGCGAACTGTTCCGTCGCGGTTTTGATGGCTGGGGAGTTGACGCTATTGCCGAACTTGTGGAATCAGCACGAAGCCTTGGTGATGTGCGTTTTGCTGTATCTTCCTACTCAGATTTGCCATCACAGAAATTTGGCAACATTAACCAGTTTGACTGCTTTATTTGCAATTTTTCACTGCTTGGAGAATGTGCTGTGACAGACATAGCTCAGGCAGGTGAAAGTTTGTTAATCGATAAGGGAAAAATAATTATTCAAACACTTCATCCTTTGATGGCTTGCGGTGATTATCCATACACTGATGGCTGGCGTCAAACATCTTGGCAAGGAATCGGATTAGAGTCATTTCATCCTGCTCCTTGGTATTTTAGAACAATTGAATCATGGATTTGTGAGTTTCATCAGAAAAATTACCGTTTGCTGAAGTTAATAGAACCCTGTCACCCAAAGACTAAAAAACCAGTTTCAATTTTATTTATCTTTGAACGGCAATATGGCGATCGCCTTTAAAAGATGTTTCCAAAGGTAGACTTTAATTAACATTAATTCAGCAAATGAAGAGAATATTTCTTTTTCCTTTAATGGGCATCCCATTTAGATAAATTTTCCTAGAATTATCTATAGTGTTAATCTTTTGATTGCTAATATTAGTCTGGTTTGAATCTTCATCTGCATTTTTGGGTTTTTTCAAAGTTTCAGTGACATTGATGATATAACCACAGGGATAACCATCATAAGCTTGACAATACCCCCCTACTAAAGTTTCTGCCTGAGCGATGGTCATGTCTTGCAGAAATAATTCTACATCTGTCCCTTGCAAATCCGAATCTATTATCTTATTCATTTCATCAATCTCCCGTATCACCCATTTATAAAAGCACTTGAGAATTCTTAAATCCTACCCAAGTTCTAAATTTAAATCTCGCCACTTATAGCAAGGGACTGGTGAACGAGCCTTGTTTAGGGTTCAGTTAATAACTTTTGCTACTTTTATGATTTTTTTAATTGTTCCAAATAAGCGGTAACTTTCATCATAATGCTGTTACAACTTTGTTAAGAAAAGTTACAAGTCTCTTAACACAAGGAAATATTTCGTATGGTAGCTACACTTGACAATCATGGAAAACATCAGGTTGTAATCATTGGTGGAGGCTTTGGTGGACTGTACACAGCAAAGCATCTTGCAAAAGCTAATGTGAATGTTACCCTAATTGATAAACGTAACTTTCATCTATTTCAACCGCTTTTATATCAAGTAGCGACAGGTACGCTATCACCTGCTGATATTTCCTCACCATTGCGAGCTGTATTCAGCAAAAGTAAGAATACACAAGTATTGCTGGGAGAAGTAAATGATATCGATCCCAAAGCACAGCAAGTAATCATGGGCGATAAAGCAATACCTTACGATACATTAATTATTGCCACAGGTGTTAACCATTCTTACTTTGGTAAAGATAACTGGAAAGATTTAGCTCCTGGCTTGAAAACTGTTGAAGATGCGATAGAAATGCGCCGACGAATATTTTCAGCATTTGAAGCAGCAGAAAAAGAAACCGATCCCGAAAAACGCCGTGCTTTGTTGACTTTTGTGATTGTGGGTGGCGGCCCTACAGGAGTAGAATTAGCAGGTGCGATCGCCGAATTGGCATACAAAACTCTCAAAGAAGATTTCCGCAACATCAACACATCAGAAGCGAAAATTTTACTATTACAAGGAGCCGATCGCGTTCTTCCACACATTTCACCAGATTTATCAGAAGTAGCAGCAAAATCCTTGGAAAAGTTGGGTGTGATTATCCAAACTAACACCAGGGTGACAAATATTGAAAATAATATAGTCACCTTCAAGCAAGGTGATGAAGTAACAGCAATTGCCTCAAAAACTATATTATGGGCAGCAGGTGTTCAAGGTTCAGCAATGGCGAAAGTCCTAGCAGAACGTACAGGTGTACAGTGCGATCGCTCCGGACGTGTAATTGTAGAACCAGACTTGACTATCAAGGGTTATCAAAACATTTTTGTAGTCGGAGATTTAGGTAACTTCTCCCATCAAGATGGTAACCCCCTACCAGGCGTTGCACCCGTAGCCAAACAACAAGGAGAGTATGTAGCTAGACTCATCCAAAAACGTCTTCAGGGTCAAACTTTGCCAGCATTTCATTACAACCATGTGGGTAGTTTGGCAATGATTGGACAAAATTTAGCTATTGTAGATTTAGGCTTCCTCAAACTTACAGGTTTCCTGGCTTGGGTCTTTTGGCTAATAGTTCATATCTACTTCTTAATCGAGTTTGACACTAAATTACTAGTAGTATTTCAGTGGGCATGGAATTACATTACTCGTAATCGTCGCTCTAGATTAATTACAGGTAGAGAAGCTTATGTAGACGCAAAAACTGTTAACAACATAACCCAAATTGCTAACTAAGTTGAAGGAGTTTTAAAAGTTATTGGTTGTGATTTTAATTGCATTGTTTCCCCCCTTAGTCTTCCCCGATAAAGGGGGAAACAAGAAAAATCCGCTTCCTTCAGGCCACTTGCTACCCTACAGGAATGCTTCCGGCGAACAAGTCGGGCGTTACCCCCAAGGGTGCAGTGGCTCTCCAATAGGCCTGCCTTAAAAATAGGGCATAGGGCATAGGGCATAGGGCATTGGGCATGAGAATATTGATTTTTATTGTTCCTTGTGAGCGCAGCTCATGGAGTAAGGTGCAAAAGTGCTTTTTGCAAGAGTTGGGAAAAGGGAAAAGATTAAAGGGGAAGGGGACAATACAAAACCTTTACCCGTCAACGGTTAACAGTCAACAGTCAACAACCCTAATATGTAATATTTCACAAATTATTTGGGATTGCTACAGTTTTTTATTGTAAAGTTATTTTTTATTAGATTGTGCTGTCTGTTCGTTTCACCTCATTAATATTCACACTATGAACATCGACCGATTAAAAGAACTCAAACAAAAACTGACTATTGAAACAGATTTGTCCCAGATATGGTTATTTTATATGGATCATTTTGCGGATTATCCAGAATTTACCCAACTGGGTGAGCCTAGATCTAATCAATATTTAGATAGTGTTATCCAGAAAACTTGTCAGCAAATGTTTAGCACAACAGTAAAGATTACTAACTTTCTGCCGATTTACATTGCAAAATATCATTTATTTCATGGCCCCTTCCAAGTTGAACGACGTATTGGGGGTGTGATTTATTTCGAGGATATAAAAATTGGACTAATTGCAGTGTCGGCAGATTATCCTCCTACCGATGTGGTTAAATATTCACGTTTTACTGAGGTAATTCAATTATCTTCACCTAACGATCTCAATTGAATCAGCTGAATTTTCTGTTGCTCGTAAACAGTTCCCTTTTATGCTCAAGATGACCGAAATAGCTCAATCACACTTGGCTTAGTTACTTTTCCCATTGCATTACGCGGTAATTCTTCAACTATCAAAATTTGAGTCGGCACTTTATAGACAGCCAATTGCTGTTTTGCCCAACTCCTGAGGGATTCTAATGTCAAAGTTTGTGAGCCTTGTAATAATAATGCTGCACAGACTCGCTCACCCCATTCTATGTCTGCAATGCCCACCACTGCACATTCTTGAATATCTGGATGGGTTCTTAGGACTTCTTCAATTTCCAAAGCTGAAACTTTATATCCCCCGGTTTTGATGATATCTACACTCATCCGTCCCAAAATGCGATAGTTGCCATTCTCAAGTATGGCTAGATCTCCAGTACAAAACCAACCATTTTGGAAGGCTTTGGCGCTTGCTTGGGGATTTTCCCAATATTCTAAAAATACTGTCGGCCCTTTGACTTGAATTTCTCCTGGGGTTTCTGGTGGAACTAATCCATTTTCATCAACTAATCTCACTTCCACCTGAGGTAAAGGCTTTCCTACATATCCTGGTAAGCGTTCACCGTGTAAAGGATTTGATAGTACCATACCAGTTTCCGTCATCCCATAACGCTCTAGGAAAAAATGTCCGCTGATAGTTTGCCACTTTTCTAAAATATGAACTGGTAAGGGTGCTGAGCCAGAAACCATCAGGCGCATTTTTTCACAGCCTGCTGACATACTTTTTTGCTGTTTGCTGTTTGCCTTTTCCCAAGCAGCAATCAGCTTCACATATATGGTGGGTACTGCCATAAATAAAGTCAAGTCACCTTCAGAAATTCGATTCCACACGACTTCGGCATCAAACTTACTCAACATGTGACACTGTGCCCCAGCCCATAAAGCACAAGTTAATATATTGACAATTCCATGAATATGATGTAATGGCAGTACATGTAAAATACGATCGCTTGATGTCCATTCCCAAGCGGTAACCAAGCTAGTGACTTGGGCTTGAATATTTTCATGGGTTGTAACCACACCTTTTGGTTTCCCGGTTGTACCACTGGTGTAGAGAATTAAGGCGCGTCTGGTGATATCTATTTCTGGGAGGTTACCAATATGAGATGGTAGGGCTTGTGAAGTGAGAATAAATCGTAAATTTTGTGATTGGGCGATCGCTTGCAGTGTATCCTCAAAATCAGGATGGGCAATAATAATCGATGCTCCACAATTTTTAATCACATACTCTAATTCTGGTTGCGGGTGGGAAACACACAAAGGTACTGCTACACCACCTGCACGCCAAATTCCCCATTGAGTTGCTACATACTCAAATCCCGGTGGGATGAGAAAAGCAACTCGCTCCTCGTGTAAATCATCTGCATTTTCCACAAGATTCGTGGCAATTTGACCTGAAGTATAGAGTAGATCTCGATAAGTAAAAACGCCTTGGGTTGTAACGATCGCTATTTTTTCGTTGTGTTCTTGAGCGCGAGTAATTAATGAGAGATTCACGTTTTTTTACTGATTTAGAGTTGCTTTAATCAAAGCATATAGCAATTTGATATGAGAATTATTCATAAATAAATTACTATTACACCGCTTTTGAGGTACATGAGGTACACCAATTTCAGGGATAGTTTTTAAACTTTGAATTTGAATCGGTTGCTGTACATCATAAACACCGAATCTGCTGTATATAGAGGCGTACAGCTGCACGCCTCCATGACTAATTAGTTGTTTTTCACCTCACGCGCCATATTGATATAGTAATCATCAATTTTTTTGGTATTGGGACGACGGCGGGTAACGGTGGGAGGTTCAGGGGTGGTATTTTGAACCGTTTGATTTTCTTGTTTATTTATACCTCCCGTCTGTTCGGATTCCAAGAAATAATTAGAGCTATTTAATCCGAACACCTTGGTAAAAAAGGCAAAGAAGTTTTTGAGAAAATTCAACAAAGGTTTGAAAACAACAGATAAAAAACCTTCCAAACGAAGGAAGAAATTACGAAGAATTTGAGTTAAGGGAAGCATAGTATCATCCTCTATGATTGCCTATTATTATTCTGACTGAATTTTCAAACCAAAATCAAATTACTGCTGTTGCAATCCTAAATAAGCCTTAAACAAAACTTATTGCCTCTTGCCTCTTGCCTCTTGCCTCTTACCAATACCTAAAAACATTGGTTTTTTAGTTTACCAATCAAAGAATTCAAGTTGAGTTGACTAGGCCAGCCTTGGGGGAGATTTGCTGAATTATATCCCCTATCTCTCAAATCCTTAATAAATTTATTACGGATGTAGGTTGTATCAAAGTTACCCAATCCATTAAAATAAACATCCGTCAAGTGAGCGGGATCTAAAGCCATTTCACCTTTGTATACTCCACCATCATTGGAATCATCCCAACCCCAAGGTGTATTGGCAGAATTCTCACTACAAGTTGGTGTCCCAGCACCACATCCACCACTAGAATCTCCCTTAAAAGTTCCCCAACTAGCAAAAGTGAGAGATGAAGAACTTGGTAATGCAGCCTCATTTAATTGATGTTGCCACATTCCATTGGAGGCAAATACATCTAAGAGTAAGTATTGCACATTGCGATCGTTGCCAGAAGCAGGAACTTCAGTGGTAGTTTTAGAAGGATAGTAAATAATTCCATCTTCATTACTGGCCCCTTGAAAATCCCCAGCATTAGGCCAGGCTTTTAAACCATGACCTTTAGCTTCTTGAGAAGTCAACGGATGTTGCGAACCACTGTAGCTGCTTGTAGTCAGCGTTCCATCAATATTTTCTGCACCATTTGTTAAGGGACTACCAACTGGTGTATAGGAGTAAAAGTCTCGATGAAATGCAGTTACGATTCCTTCAAGTTTGCCAAAAGTTGAGCCATCTTTACGAACAATTGTTAATAAACCTTCTAAATCATTTTCATGTTCTTGGTCAAAGGGAATATCAGTCCAATCTTGAGGATGGAAAAAAGAATAGGTGATGAACCAATGAGTACAACTTTCAACTACAGAATAGTAACCATGAGCATTCAAAGCAAATTGAAAAAGATTATCCCAGTTATTTGTTCCCTGCCAATCATTATCGTAATCAAAGCGCGTGATATAGTCTCCACTATACTTAGTGCTGTCCGTATCTTGATAGTGAATTGGAGCATAATACGCAGCTAAATCTAAATCTGTAAGAGATTGGGCAATGGTTTTGAACTGAGTAACACTGCTGAAGAAGATTGCTAAAATTAGCCCGATGGCAACCAAAACAATTCTTTTAAATATCATTTAGACCACTCTGAGATGCACAACAAAAATTAGAGTAAATGATGATATTTAAGAATTGGTAATGAAGTTGTATACATCAAGTAAAAATTAGAAAGTTAAGCCCTTAAGTAAAGATTTGTTTGATAATTTTATATTTTGTATATTTATTTTTCGTAATAAAACACTACATTTTTAAAGAGAAAAATTTTTAATAATTCAAACAAAATCTATAAATTATAGGAATTTTATTATATTAATAATTTTGATATTTGATTGTTAAATTCTCGTTTTTTTACTTTTGATTACTTTGGTAAGGTAAAATAATGGTGACAATAGTTTGTTGTTCAGGAATACTATTAAATAGCAATTCACCGCCATATAATTTAATTATGTTCTGAACAATACTAAGCCCCAATCCAGAGCCTTGTTGTTCGTTGAATTTGCGATTAAATTGAATAAATGCTCCAATTCTTTCAATTTCTTCAATTGTCATTC
>VFQR01000633.1_pt1 | contig 41907 bp, 36 predicted proteins | sample 3512321 | NCBI WGS metagenome assembly VFQR01 (sample SAMN10412374, study PRJNA504923) | tailings metagenome | isolation source: Relicate 3 Philex TSF1 revegetated site | place: Philippines: Tuba, Benguet | collected 2017-08-29 | reverse complement strand
GAGACGCCGATCCAGGTACTCATCTCGTAGCCGGCGACGCCGAGCTCCTGCATCGTCGGCACATCCGGCAGGAAGGGGGATCGCCGCGCAGAGCTGACCGCCAGAGCGCGGAAGGCGCCGGAGCGGATGCCGCCGAGCAGCGTCGAGATGTTGAAGAAGGCGAAGCTCACCTCCCCGGTCTGCGCGGCGAGGATCCCCTGCGGCGCGCCGCGATAGGGCACATGCGTGGCCTCGAACCCCGTCAGCTGCGCGAACATGGCGGAGGAGACGTGATGCGTGGTGCCGACGCCGCCCGAGGAATAGGTCAGCCGCCCCGGCTGCGCCTTGCCCGCTGCGATGATGTCCTGGATCGTGCGGAAGGGCGAATTGGCGGGCACCACCAGCGCGTTGCTGACCGCCACGAGCCGCGTGATCGGCGCGAAGTCGCGCAGCGGATCGTAGGGCAGGTTGCGGTAGAGCACCGGGTTGAAGGCGATGGAGGTCTGCCCGGTAATCGCCACCGTGTAGCCATCGGGGGCCGCGCGTGCGACCTGGCCGAGCGCCAGCGTGCCGTTCGCGGCCGGGCGGTTCTCCACCACCACGGGTTGGCCGAGCCGGGCGCTCCAGCCATCCGCGACGACGCGCGCGACGATGTCCACCGAACTGCCGGCCGCGAGCGGTGCCACCATGGTGATCGGCCGTGTGGGCCATGCCTGTGCGCGCGCCAGGCCGGGCAGCAGCAGCGTGCCTGACGCGGCGAGAAGGGACCGACGATGCATGCTCAGCCTCCCTGGCGGATGAGATAGACGGGGCTCGACCACAGCACGGCGCCGTCCTCGAGCGTGGCGCGGAGATAGAGCGCGTTGTCCACGCCTGACTGCAGCGGGATGCGACGGGAAAGCCGGATGCTGCGATGCGGGTTCGCGTCTGGCAGCCGGAACACCCGCATCCGCCGGCCAAGCCCGCCTGCCTCGAAGACGCGATCGGCATGGCCGATCTGCGCGGCGGGGAGGCTGGCGGTGACGAGGTTGGTGGCAATCTCCAGCGTGCCGGCGCGCGGGTCCTCCAGCAGCGTGTCGAGGCCGCCGAAGCCGCCGGTCGTCACGGCCTCGAAGCTCACGCGCTCCGGCGTGGCGGCGAAGGGCTTGTCCAGGTTCCAGCGATTGATGGCGCTTGTCGCGCCGAAGCGGTTGCCGGCGATGCCGATGCTGCCCTTCCACAGCGTCTCGCGCCCGCGGCCGCGATACTCCGCGCCTTCCCAGGTCACGCGGATGCGGCGGCCGAGCTCGGCCTCGGCATAGGGGCGCCAGACCTCCAGAAGCTCCGTGCGGTTGCGCAGCTCGATCCGCTCGATCGGCGCGGCGGCCGAAAGCTCCGCCTCGAACAGCGCCTCGGCATCGGCGACATCGGTCAGGATGTCGCCCATCATCGCCGTCGCGCTGCGCCCGATCGGCGCTCCGCCGAGCGCCGGATCATCCTCATGCAGTGCGGCCGGCGTGGCCAGCGTGACCTTCACGTCGCAATGCACCCGCGCAGCCGCCGTCGTCGCGTAATGGCGGCGGCGCTTCAGCGCCCGAAAGATGGCCGGGCGTGAAAGCTCCTCGGCGAGGATGCAGGTGAGCCCGCCATAGGAGCCGAATTGCGAGGCGCCGGGATGCGACGCGCCCTGCCTGCCCTTGTGCCCATCCGAATTGGCGGAGATGCCGACGCGCGCGCCGACCGCGAAGGCATCCTCCAGCAGCCAGTCGAAGGTGCCCCAGTCCGAGTGCACCTCGACCGCGCGCTCCAGCGCGCGATCATGCGCGTAGTGGAGATTGGCGTAGCGGCCGCCGACATGCGGCTGGCTGAGCACGTTGCCTTCCGCGCGCAGCGCCGCGTGCAGCGCCTTCACATCCGGGGCGTCATTCGCCTCGTCCGACAGGTCCTCCACCAGCGCGTGGCAGGAGCGGCGGATGATGCGGCCCTCATCGGCGAAGATCACGTTGCGGTCGCCGCCGATCGCAGTGTTGCCGCTCCACTCGTAGCCAGGGAAGAAGACGAAGCGGCCCGCCTGGTCGAACTCGGCCGTGAGGCGGTTGAGATCGCGCCAGAACTCGCCCGTGATCTGGAAATCATTGCCCTGGTGGCACATCGCGTCCACGAAGGCGCAGTCGCGCGCATATTCCGCAAGCCGCCGCGCGCTGTTGGTGCCGACCGTCTCGCCCGACTGGCCGTGCAGATCGGCCCAGAAGGGCAGAAGCGCCGCGCGCTCCACGATGCGCAGCGGGTTGGAGATGGCGCGTCGGTGCCCGGCCTCGTCGAGCCATTCCACCGCGATGTCGCCGGGCGCGGCGCTTAGCCTCTCGATCCGATGCGCGCGGGCGCCCTCCGGCCAGTCGAAGGAATCGGGCAGGCCGGCGATCGCGCCGCCGACCGCCCGCAGCGCGACGCGGCCGCGCAGCCGGTCCGTCGGGTTGCCCCACGCATCATCGGCGCGCAGGCACAGCGCGAAGGGCTCCCCGGCACGCCGCAGCGTCGGCAGCACGGCGCGATAGGTCGCCGGCTCGCCGGGCAGGACGGGAAAGCCCGGCTGGTGCGGCAGCAGCGCCCAGTTGCAGGTGGCGAAGACATCGGCGAGCACCAGGAAGCGAAACTCATCCTCGCAATAGGTCTGCATGCGCAGTCCCGGCGAGCCAGCGCGCCGGTCGCCAAGCCGCACCGTGATGGTATCGCCCGGCGAGAGGAAGCCGCGCTCCACCGTGATGGTGATCGTGCGGCTCCAGGGGCGCATCGCAAGCTTGGCATCGAAGGAGAGCCGCAGCACCGCACCGTTGGACGCCTCGGCGGAGACGTAGTTCGGCGCCTTCGGGTCCGTGAATTGCGGCCGCGCGAGATCGGAAACCTGGCGCGTGCAGATGCGCAGCGAGCCGGTATCGTCCACGCCGTAGCGGCCTGCCGTGAAGATGATCTCGAAGCTCGCATGGCTGCCCGCGACGACCGGCGGCGTGGGCGCGAGCGTCACACGACCGATGGTCGCCACCTGATAGTCCGTGTGATGCGCGGTGTGGCCCGCTCCCGCGCCGGGGATGGCGAGCGTGGCGCAGGCGGGTGCTTCGGCGTCGCTGGCCATCAGTCCTCTCGCATCGGCGGCGCCGCCAGCCTAGGGTCGCTGCGCCACCCTTGCCAATGGCCTGGGCCCGCTAAGCGTCCGACAGCGTCAGCTCCAGTGCGAAGCGGCGCCTCTCGCCCGGCGCCAGCGGCGGATAGGGCGCGCCCATGTCCACCGAGACCGGCTCCAGCGCGAGCACGCCGACATGCGGCCGGAGATTGTGCCAGAGCTGGAGGAAAGGCAGCGTCGCCGTGTCGAAGCGCAGCGTCAGCGCGACGCCTTCCGGCGAGACCAGGCGCGCCTCCCCGAGACGGCTCGGTAGGCAGGTGACCGTGGGTTGCGCGGCGGGATCGCCCGGCCTGTGCGCGATTGTCAGCGGCGCGCCATCCAGCGTCGCCGTCATGTCGGGCGCGATCAGCGGCCAGCCGAAGTTGAAGTGGTAGAGCACCGCCTGCGGCACCTGTGCGGGCCCGATATTCTCCACCTCGTCGCGGATGCGCAGCGTGGCGCCCTCGGCCTCGATGCGGCGGCGCAGGATCAGCGCGGGGCCGCCGGTGCGGGCCTCGACGATCTCACCTTCGACCTCCAGCATGGCGCCATGCTCGCGGCAGAGCGTGACGCGCGCTGGCGTGTAGGGCAGCCTTCCATGCAGCGGCTGGCCATTCGCGGGCTGGCGAATATGGGTGAGCCCGCAGGTGACGAGCGCGCCGCCAAAGATCCGGCCGTAGCCGTGGCCCTCCTCCTCCTCCGCGCGCCGGAACGCCGCATGGAGAAAGCCCTGCGGCGGCATCCAGCCGATCTGGCGGCCGCGCCACCAGAGCGGCCCGATATCGAGGCAGCGCCCCGCCAGCAGCCAGGCATCGAGCCCGCCGCCCGTGGTGAGTGCGATGCAATCGAGCCCCGCTTCCGGACCATCGGCGAGGGTCATGCGCCGCGCGAAGGCGTTGGCGCGCGGCGTCGCGGCAAGACCGCGCGGCGCGATCGCCAACAGGTCCTTCGGCGCGAGCATCAGGGCGCCGTCAGGCCCAGTCGCGCGAAGGCTTCGGGCGGCGCGTGATTCGCCGCCATCAGCCTCGCCATGAGTGCCGCCATCCGCGCCTCCGCCGCCGCATCCTGCAAGGGATTCGCCTGACCGGGATCGGCGAGGAGATCGTAGAGCCGGGTCTCATCCTCCAGCAGGCAGCCGGGGCCGTATTTCTCCTGGAAGGCGGAGCGTTCCAGCACCGGCAGTTGCATGACCTTCGCCCCCTTGGTGAAGGGCAGCGGCCCGGCGAGCCGCGCGCCGGCGAGTTCCTCGGGGGAGAACAGCGACGCGATATGCGTCGGCATCACCGTGTACTGGTAGATCTCCTGTCGCTTCAGGTCCGGCGGGTAGCGGTGATAGGTGAAGCGCCCATCCGTCACGTTCACCGCACCGCCGAAATAGCCGAAGATCATCGCTTCGCGCGGCTGCGTGCCCTCGCGCGCGACACGCAGCGCAATGCCCTCCATCGCCGGCTTCGGCGCCAGGCCGAACAGGTCCAGCATCGTCACCGCGATGTCCATGGTCTGGGTCAGCGCCGCGCAGGATTCGCCGGGTGCCGCGGGGTGGCGCGGATCATGCACCAGCAGCGGGATATGCGCGACCTCCTGGTAGATGTTCATCCGGTTCTTCGCCCAGAAATCATGCTCGCCAAGCAGGAAGCCGTGATCGGTGGTGACGATCAGCGCGGTGTCCTTCCACAGGTCCTGGCGGTCAAATTCGTCGAGCACCTGGCCGAGCAGATGGTCGCACAGCGCCATCACGGCGTAGTAGTTGGCGCGCAGCTCCTCGCATTCCTCCGGCAGCTCGTCCACGCGGCCATAGCGCGGCCAGTCCAGCACAGGGCCGCGGTAGTCGGTGGGAAATTTTTCGCGGAAGCGCGCGGGCGCGTGGAAGGGCTCGTGCGGATCGAAGGTTTCGATCTGGAGCACCCAGTTCTCCGCGCTCCCGTTGCGCTGGAGGAAGTCGAGCCCCGCGGCGACGCATTGGACCGAGGGGAAATCCTTCTCGTCCTTGATGAATTCGCGGTTGATGATGTTGTGCGCCTTGTAGGTGCGGCGCGCCTGCACGAATTGCCGAGTGTGGTATTTCTCGCGCAGGCGCTCCCAATGCGGCTGCACCATCGCCTTCCAGGGGTCGCCTTCCTGCCCGCGGATGAATTCGTGGCTGTCGTAGCGCGTGTGGTAGGTGGCGCCGCCATCCTCCCAATAGTGGAAGTGATCGGTGACGAGATGGCTGTAGGTGCCGGTTTCCTTCGCGAGGATTTCCGGGAAGGCATCGTCGAAGGGCTCCATCGGTCCCCAGGAGCGATGCAGGAAGGACAGCCGCCCGGTCAGCAGGTCCCGCCGCGCGGGCATGCAGGGCAGGCTGCCGACATAGTGGTTGTCGTAGCGCACGGCGCGCCGCGCGAGCCTGTCGAAGTTCGGCGTCGGCACGCGCGTGCCGCCGTAGCAGCCGAGCATGTGGCGGTTCAGCGAATCAAACAGGACCAGGACAGCTTTCATCGCGATACCTTCACTTCACGGCACCCAAGGTCAGGCCCTTCACGATCCAGCGCTGCGCCAGCAGCAGCAGCAGAAGGGCGGGAACGGCCGATAGGCTCGCGGCGGCGGCCATCTGCACGTAGCGGATCTCGAAATCCTGCGCGAATTTGGCGATGGCGACCGGGACCGTCGCGGTCTGCCGCATCGAGAGGTTGAGCGCCGCGGCGAATTCGTTCCAGGAGAAGACGAAGCACAGCACGCCCGCCGCGGCCAGCCCGGGCGCCACCAGCGGCAGCACCACGCGACGCAGCAGCACGGGCGTGGAGGCACCGTCCAGCCGGGCCGCCTCCACCAGCTCCTGCGGCACATCGCGCACGAAGACGCCCATCATCCAGAGCGCCATCGGCAGGTTCAGCGTGGCGTGCGCGAGGATCAGCCCGATGAAGGTGTTGTCGAGCCCGACCGCGCGCGCCATCACGAACCAGCCGCCCGCCAGCGCCACGGGCGGGATCATCTGCAGCACCAGCGCCCAGAGCAGCAGAAGGTGCACCCACCAGCCTGGCCAGCGCATCCGATGCAGCGACCAGGCGCCCAGCGTCGCCGCCACCAGGCAGATCGCGGTGCTGGCGACGCCAACAATCAGCGAGTTGCGGGCGTTGAGCAGAAAATCCGAGGTGCGGGAGAACAGCACCTCCTCGAAGGCCGCGAGCGTCGGCTCGAACCAGATCTCGCCCATCAACAGATTGATCTGCGTCCGAAAACCGGCCGCGAAGACCCAGAGGAAAGGCAGCACGACGAACAACGAGAGCGCCACCAGCGCCAGTTGCAGCATCCCTTCCCGCCGCCAGCGCCTCATGCCGGCTGCACCCGGCGGCGCGCCGCAGCGGCGGCGGCCAACAGAAGAAAGATCAGGAAGATCACCGCGACGGCCATGGCCGCGCCGTAGCCCGCGCGATCCTCCGTGAAGAAGCGCTGGTAGATGGTGAAGGAGACGACCTCCGTGGAGGTGCCTGGCCCGCCGCCCGTCAGCAGATAGACCTCGTCGAACACCTTGAAGGCCAGCACGAGGCGAAACACGAAGGTGACGACGATGGTCGGCCACATCAGCGGCAGGGTGATCCTCACCAGCTCCTGCCACGCATTCGCACCATCCACCGTCGCGGCCTCATAGACATCGCGCGGGAGGGATTCGAGGCCGGCGAGGAACAGCAGGAAGCAGAACGGCGTCCAGTGCCAGATATCCACCAGGATCACCGCGAGCAGCGCGGTGGACGGGTCGCCCAGCCAATCCACCGGCGTCAGCCCGCCCAACTCGAACAGCTGGGCGAGCGCGCCGAATTCCGGGTTCAGCATCAGCTTCCACATCGCGCCGATCACGATGCCCGGGATCAGCACCGGCAGCACGAAGACGGCGCGCCAGAACACCCGCCCGCGCGTTGCCTTGCTGCACAGCAGCGCCAGCGCAAAGCCGAGCACCATCTGGCCGATGACCGCGCCGATCGCGAAGACCACGGTGTTGAGGATCGCCGCGCCGAACAGCGCGTCGCGCGGCAGCGCGGCATAGTGGGCGGTGCCGACGAAGCTCCAGGTCGAACGCCCATCCGCCCAGCGGACATCGAAGAAGCCGAGCACCGCCAGGTTGAGCACCGGCAGCAGCCCCAGGCCCAGCATCAGCAGCAGCGCGGGCGAGAGCGTCGCCCAGCGCCACCACTGGTCCGGATCGCGTCGATGACTCAGCGCAGCGGCTCCAGCTTGCCGGTGCGATAATTGTACTTCGTCATGATGTCCGCGATCTCGCCGGCCATCCCGTTGAGCGCGGCAACCGAGGAAATCTCGCCGGCAATGGCGCGGTTCAGCCCGAGTTCCAGCACCGCGATCACCTCGGACGCCTCGGGGAACTGATAGATGTTCACCGCATGCGGCAGGGATTCCGCCAGCGGCTTCATCCAGCGGAAGCGCCGCTCCTCCGCGATCGGGTCGCGATAGGCGGCGGCATGGATGGGGATGGCGCCAAGCTTCGCCGAGGCGATCTGCGCCGCGGGCGTCTGGAACCACTTCAGGAAGGCGGCTGCGGCGCGCTGGCGGTCATCCGGCACGTTGCGGCTGACGCCGGCGAGCCAGTGGCCGAGGCCCGGCGCGGTCGGGCGGCCTTCGAGCGAGGGCGTCGGCGCCCATTCGATCTTGTCCACGACCGCGCTGCGCTGCGGATCATCCATCTGCGACCAGGCCGCGACGACGGTGAGCATGTGTGCGGCGCGGCTGGTGACCACCGCCTGGATCACCTCCGCCTGGTCCAGCGCCGCGGTGCGCGGGTGGCCGGCCTCGCGCGCGAGGCGGATGTAGTAGTCGAGCGCGGTGCGCCCCTCGGCCGAGTTCAGCGTGACGGTGTAGTCGTTCGCCGCCTGGTTCCGGAAGATGCTGCCGCCATGGCCGTAGAGATAGGGATAGAAGTCGAAGGCCACGGTGTGCGGCCCGCGCGCGCCGCGCTGCACGATGCCGATCATCCGCGGCGGCCGATGCAGCCTGCGGGCATTCGCTTCCAACTGCGCGAAGGTGCGCGGCGGGCCGGCGATGCCGTTCTCGCGATAGAGATCGCCGCGATAATAGGTCAGCGGGATCAGCGGCGAGATCGGCACCGACATCAGCTTGCCGCGCGGCGTCATCGTCTTGCTGTCCGCGTCGAAGAAGACGGTATCGCCGAGCGTGTACACCTCGGGATCGCGCGGGAAGGCCGGGTCAATGTCCTGCAAGGGCTGGACAAAGCCGCCGAAATACATTTCCGCGAACCAGCCGGAATTCATGATGAGCAGGTCCGTCGTGCCCTGCCGCGCGCGGACCGAGTTGCGCTGCTTCTCGAGCGATCCGGCGAAGGGGTTCACATCCAGCGTGACCTGCGAACCAGTCTCGCGCTCGTAGAGCTCCACGGTGCGCCGAAAGCTGTCGAGCCAGGGCGACTGGTTGATGACGATGGTGATCGGCGCCACGCGCCCTTGCGCGGCGGCAAAGCGCGGCAGCGCGCCGGCGGCGAGCGCCGCCCCGCCGAGGCCGAGCGTCGCGCGACGGCCCAGTGCATTGGTGACCATGCGTCGTTCCTCCCGCAGGGATGGCCTGCCGGCGACGATGGTGCCGCCGCCGAACCATATCCGCAACCTAACTCTTTCGGCCCCTGCCATAGCCATCAGGAATGGCAACGCCACATCCCGCGGCCAGCCGCGAAAGCACCGCTCGCGCCGCCGGTGGCAGCCAGCCCGCGCGCCGCACCACGATGCCCGTTCGGCGGGAGGCCCCGAGCGCCGGCGCGCGCAGCGCCACGAGCCCCGCCGCATCCGGCGCCGCGAGCGTGTCGCGCACCTGGAAGCAGAGCGCGTCGGACGCAGCGACGACGCGCAGCACCATGTCGGTCGAGTCCGTCTCCAGCGCCGGCTCCGGCGGCACCAGGCCGCGCGCGACGAACAGCGCATGCAGCCTCGCCCGCGCGCGCGATGGCCGCGGCGGCAGCACCCAGGGATAGCCGAGCAGCCGCTCCGGCGCCACGGCGCCGCGCCCGAGCGGATGACCGCGCCGCGCGCCGACGACGAAATCATCCTCGCTCAGCGGCAGCAGGTCGAGATCGGCAGCCTCCTCGGCGCCCGGCAGATCGGCGAGCACCGCATCGAGCGCGCCGGCGCGCAGCGCGCGCAGCAGCGCCTCGTCATAGCCGGCCTGCACGCGGATGCGAATCGTGGGATCGGCGGCGATCGCGCCGGCGACCGCCTCCGGCAGATGGGCGCGCAGCCAAGTCGGCCCAGCACCGATCGCGGCCTCCTCACGCGGCCCGCCACGCAGCGCGGCGATCTCGCGCAGCGCGTCGCCGAGCAGCACGCTGACAGGCCCGGCGCGGCGCAGCAGCGCCTCGCCGCAGGCGGTCGGCACGACGCCGCGCGCGCGGCGTTCGAGCAGCGCGACACCGAGTTCCGCCTCAAGCCCGCGGATGCTCTTCGTGAGCGCCGGCTGCGAGAGGCCGAGCGCGGCGGCGGCGGCGCTGATGCTGCCTGCCTCGACGGCGTGCCTGAGATGCTGAAGGCGCTTCACATCCATGCCGCCAAGGCTGCAACCGCCGAGGCGCGCATGCCAGCCCTTGACGAGGACACTTCGAACGTCTGAACATCTGCATGACATGATGTCCAGATCGAAACGCGTGCCGGTGCCGACGCACCCATCCCCCTCCCTGCCGCCCTTCCGGCCCGAACGGCTGCTGCCGCTGCATCACCAGGTGCATGGGCACCTCGCGGCGCTGCTCCGCGCCGGGGAATGGCCGGCCGGCCAACCGCTGCCCGGTGAGCCCGCGCTCTGCCGCCATTACGGCGTGAGCCGCGGCACGCTCCGCCATGCCCTGCAGGAGCTGGCGCGCGAAGGGCTGATCGAGCGGCAGCAGGGCCGCGGCTCGTTCCCGCGCGGCCCCAAGCGGGAGGGGGCGATCGCCGGCTCCTACGATCGCTTCCGCGCAGAAGGTCCGCCGCTCGATGCCGGGTGCCGGCTTCTCTCGCTGCGCCGCGCGCCGGCCCCGGTGGAGGTCGCGCGCATCCTTGCCCTGCCGCGCGGCGGCCTCGCCTGGCGGATGGAGCGGCTGCGCACCCTCCAGGGCGAGAAGGCCGCGATCCAGATTTCCTGGCTGCCGGCGGCGCTCTGCCCGGAATTCGACCGCGGGGAGCTCGCGACGCGGCACCTGGTGGACATCCTGCGCGATCGCTGGGGCGTCGAGTTCACCCACGCCGACGAATACATCGAGCCGACCGTCGCGGATGCGGCGAACGCCGCGCGGCTCGGCATCGCGCCAGGCACGCCGATGTTCGGGCTGGAGCGGCTGACCTACCTGCCGAATGGCCGCGTCGGCGAGTTCCGCCGCGCGGTGATGCGCGGCGACATCTACCGCTATCGCGTGGAGCTTCGCTGATGGAACCGCGCATCGAGACCGACCTGCCGGAAGTCGCGACCGCCGGCGCGCCGCTCAGCTTCTTCATCGCGGTGCATCCGGGCGTGGCGTGCCCCGCCGGCGCGAAGATCGCGCTGGTCAGGCACTGGCCGGCGGATTGGGCGGTGCCGCAGCCCGAGAACGTCGCGGTCACGCTCGCCGGCGAGGCGCTTCCCTGGGCGTTGCGGCGCGTCGCGGAATGGCATCCCTTCGACCACGCGCTGACCGTGGAACTGCCGCGCGCCATCGCGGCCGGGGAGCATGTCCGCTTCACCGCCACCGCGCTCGGCGTGCAGAGCTTCATCGAGGAAGCCTGCCCGCTTTCCGTGCGGCTCGACGCCACGGGGCGGGGCGACTGGGTGGAGATCGCGCGGCACCGCATGCGGGTGATCGGCGGCGCGCCGCATCGGCTGGTGGTGACGGCTCCGAGCGATGTCGCGGTCGGCGAAGCCTTCGCCCTGCATCTCCGCATCGAGGATGTCTGGGGCAATCCGGCCGAGGGGCCGGCGGTCCGCGCCGAGGTGATGGGCCAGGCCGTCGCGCTCGACGGCAGCACGGCGCGTGTCGCGCTCCGCCTCGATCGTGCCGGCGTGCATCGCATCGCCGCGCGGGCCGGCGGTCTCACGGCGGAGAGCAACCCGATCCTCTGTCACGCCACGCCGCCCGCGCTGCGGCGCTACTGGGGCGATATCCACGCGCAATCCTCGATCGGCTGCGGCGCGCGCTCGATCGAGGCGTATTTCCGGCATGCGCGCGATGTCGCCGCCGCCGATTTCGGCAGCCATCAGGCGAACTGCTTCCTGGTCACGAAGCCCGAATGGGCCGAGACGGAGCGTGTCACGCAGGCCCTGCAAGAGGATGGGCGCTTCGTCACGCTGCTCGGCGTGGAATGGTCCGGCGTGCCCAAGGTCGGCGGTGACCACAACCTCTACTTCCCTGGCGACACGGCGGAGCTTCGACGGTGCAGCCATCAGCACGTCGCCGATCTCTCCGATGCGGATAAGGACCTTCCCCACATCACCGATGTGCACACGCATTACGCCGGGCAGGATGTGCTGATGGCCGTGCATGTCGGCGGCCGCACGAGCAACCTGCAATGGCATGCGCCGGCGCTCGAGCGGCTCGTCGAGGTGCATTCGACCCACGCGACCTCCGAGTGGATCGTCGCCGAGGCGCTGCGACGCGGCTGGCGATTCGGCGTCACGGGCGGCAGCGACGGCGTGGATGGCCGCCTGGCCGCGAGCCATCCCGGCCGCCAATCCGTACGCAACCTGCGCGGCGGATTGACGGCGGTCCGCATGCCGGCACTGACCCGGGGCGCGCTGTGGGATGCGCTGAAGGCCGGCCACACTTACGCGACGAACGGCCCGCGCATGCTGCTCGATGTCGCGCAGGATGCACCCGGCATGCTCCGCATCGCGGTCGAGGGCACCGCGCCGATCGCCGCCGTCACGCTGCTGCGCGGCGCCGAGGAGGTCGCGCAGGCGATCCCCGCGCCGCGCGATCCCGCGCCATCAGGCTGGTGGCGGCTGCGCTGGTGGGGCGCGGCGGGCCGCGGCAACTGGTCGCAGACGCGCATGGTCTGGAACGGCGGCGCGACGCTGGAGGGCGCGACGCTGCGCGCGGCGCGGCCCTGGCGCTGGGACACGCCGACGGAAGGCATCGCCGCCTGGTCCGCGACCGGCCTGACCTGGCACTCGATCACCGCCGGAAGCTGGGACGGCGTGGAGTTGCGGCTGGACGACATCGCGCCCGGCGCGATGCTGCGCTTCCGCACCGCAGCGCTGGATCACGACCTGCCGATCGCGCCGGCGCGCCTCGACACGCCCGACGACCTGCCACGGCGCCTGCGCCTCGATCCCCTGCCGCGTCTCGCCGCCGCGGCCTCGTGGGCGGGTGTGCTGGCAGGCCCGGCGGACACGCCGCTCTGGGTCCGCGTCGAGCAGGAGGATGGCGGCATCGCCTGGTCGAGCCCGGTCGGCGCCGAGCCGACATGACCGGCGCAGCCGCCATCGAGATCGCCGGCGTCGCGAAGCGCTTCGCCACCGATCCGCCCGGCACCCCGCCGGTGCTGGGCCGGGTGGATCTCGACATCGCGCCGAACGAATTTGTCGCGCTCGTCGGCCGCAGCGGCTGCGGCAAGACCACGCTGCTCAACATCATCGCTGGCCTGGACTCCGCCAGCGAAGGCGAGGTGCGTGTTGGTGGCGCCGCCGTGACCGGCCCCGGCCGCGGCAAGGGCGTGGTATTCCAGCAGAACGCGCTGTTCCCCTGGCTGACGGCGCTCGGCAATGTCGCCTTCGCGGCGCGCAACCGCGGCCTCTCCCGTGCGGAGGCCGAGGACCTGGCGAACGACCTGCTGCGCCTCGTGCGGCTCGACGGGGCAGCCCGGAAGTATCCGGTGGAATTGTCGGGTGGCATGCAGCAGCGCGTGGCGATCGCGCGCGCGCTCGCGCTCGATCCCGCCATCATGCTGATGGATGAGCCCTTCGGGGCGCTCGACGAGATCACCCGGACCGAGATGCAGGAAGAGCTGCTGCGCGTCTGGGAGGCGCGCCGCAAGACCGTGGTCTTCGTGACCCATTCGATCACGGAGGCGCTGATCCTCGCCGACCGCGTGCTGGTGCTGGCGCCGCGGCCTGGCCGCGTCGTGCTGGAACGCCACATCGCCCTGCCCCGCCCACGCCGCCGCGGCGATCCGGCGCTCGGCGCGCTGGCCGACGAGGTCTGGGCGGCGCTGCACGAGCCATGAGTCGCGCGGCCCCTTCCCTTCTCGTGCTGGCGCTGTTTCTCGCGGCCTGGGAAAGCGCGTCCTCGCTCGGCTGGCTCAACACGCTCCGCTTCCCGCCGCCCTCCAGGCTGGCCTCCAGCTTCGTGGAGCTGGCGCTGGAGGGCTTCCCCTTCGGCTCGCTGCTCGGGGACCACGCGCTGATCACGCTCCAGCGCATCGGCGCCGGCTATGCGCTGGCGCTGCTGCTGGCGATCCCGCTTGGGCTGCTGATCGGCAGCCGTCCCCTGCTCGACCGCATGACCGCGCCCATCGTCGCCTTCTGCCGCTCCGTCGCGACACTCAGCCTGCTGCCCCTCGCCCTCGTGTGGTTCGGCACCGGCGAGACGGCGAAGATCTTCCTGATCTTCTACGGCTGCTTCTGGGTGATGCTCTCCAACGCCATCGCCGCGATCAAGCTGGTGGACCCGATCCTGCTGCGCGCCGCGGCGAGCCTCGATACGCCGCGCGCAAAGCTGTTCTCCCGCGTCATGCTGCCCGCCGCGCTGCCGCGGCTTGCCGGCGGCGCGCGCACCGCGCTCGGCATGGGCTTCGTGGTCATCGTGGGCGCGGAGATGATCGGCACGACGCTCGGCCTCGGCGCGCTGATCATGGAAGCGCGGACCTTCTACCGAACCGACATCACGCTGGTCGGCATGGCCTGCATCGGCGCCATCGGCTTCGCCATCGCGCTCGGCCTCTCGCGGCTCGAAGCCGTGCTGATGCCCTGGCAGAAAGGGCGCGTGGAATGAGCCCACTCGCGGCCGGCTCGCTCGGCGTCGCGCTGCTGCTCGCGGCCTGGGAACTCGCCGCGCGGCTGGTGTGGCGCGATCCGGCGACCCTGCCCTCCCCCAGCCAATCCGTGCTGATCGCCTTCGCGCTGATCGGCGCCGCCGAGATGGCGGTGCATGTCGCCGTCAGCCTGTGGCGCATTGCGGCGGGCTTCGCGCTGGCGGCGGTGGTCGGCGTCACGCTCGGCATCGCCTGCGGCCGCTTCCGCTTCGCCGAGCGCGCCGTGCGCCCGCTGATCGAGGCGCTTCGGCCCATCCCGCCCCTCGCCTGGATCCCCATCGCCATCGTCTGGTTCGGCCTCGGCGAAGGCTCCAAGATCTTCGTGATCTTCCTCGGCGCCGTCTTCCCGATCTGGACCGCAGCCTGGCGCGGCACGCTGCTGGTGCCGCCCGTGCTGATCGCCGCCGCGCGCAGCATGGACCTGCGCGGACCGGCATTGCTCTGGCGCGTCGTTCTGCCGGCGGCGCTGCCGGACATCGCCGTGGGGCTGCGCGTCGGCTTCGGGCTTTCCTTCGGCGTGCTCGTCGCGGCGGAGCTGATCGCGGCGGAGCGCGGCATGGGCCATCTCGTGATGGAATCGCGCCAGCTCGGCCAGCTCGGCGTCGCGATCTTCGCCATCCTCCTCATCGGCCTCGTCAGCCTGCTGGCCGACCAGTTGCTTGCCGGCCTGATCCGCAGGACGGTGGGGCGCTGGCGACCCGTCTGAAACAGGGAGAACGGACATGAACCGCAGAACGCTTCTGATCGCCGCCGGCGCCCTCGCCGCGCCCGCCGCGCTCGCGCAGCCGCGCGTCGAGACCGCGCGGCTCGCCCTCGGCTTCGGCCTCGATCCGGTCTTCGCGCCGCATATCGTCGCGATGCAGAAGGGATGGCTGCGGGAGGCCGGCTTCACCGAGGTCACCACGCGCAGCTTCACCGGCGGCGCGCTGGCCGGCGAGGCGCTGCTCGCCAACGAGATCCAGCTCTGGACGCCGGGCAACCTCCCGCCGATCTCCATGGCGCATACCGGGATTCCCGTCGTCGTGCTCGGCACCAACTGCATCGCGACCGAGGCCGAGCAGCTCGTCGCGCGCAAGGACGCCAACATTCGCGCGCCGGAGGATCTCTACCGCATCCGCATCGGGCTGCTCGCCGGTTCCACCGCCTCCGCCACGCTCTCCAATCTCGCGAAGCTCTATAACCTGGATGAGCGGCGCCTGCAGGTGGTGAACATGCCGCCGCCCGAGCAACTCGCCGCGTTGAATGCCGGGCAGATCGGCGCGCTGCTCTGCTGGCAGCCCTGGGGCTACAACGCCCGCCGCAGCGACGCGATGGAGCTGATCCACACCGGCACGACGAGCAACTTCGCCTCCAACCGCGGCGCCGCAATGCAGATCTCCGCGACACGCTCGCTCTTTGTCGCATCGCAGGAGTTCTGCCGGCGCAACCCGAATGCCACGCGGGCGCTGATGGCGGTCCTGGTGCGGGCGCAGAAATACGTCGCCGATCCGGCCAACCGGGCCGAGACCATGCCGCTGATCGCGCAGGAAACCCGCCAGCCGCGCGAGCTGGTCGAGGCGATCTGGGGCGAATACGTCTTCAACCCGGCCTTCGACCAGGCCTATGTCGCGGACATGGAGAGCATGACGCAGTATCTCGTCAGCTCCGGCCGCGTGCGGCAGGCGCGGCATCCGCTCGACTACACCTTCTCCGAGCCCGTCGCCGCCGCCGATCCGTCGCTGGTGCGCGTGCCCGGTCGCTGGCGGGGTTGATCGTGCTCGGCGTCGCGCTGGTCGGCGCGGGCTTCATCGCCGACTACCACCTCGGCGCGCTGCGCCGCCTGCCCGGCGTCGCGCTGCGCGCGGTGGTGTCGCGGGATGCCGCGAAGGCGCGCGCCTGCGCCGACCGCTTCGACGTCAAGGATGCCGGCAGTTCGCTGCCCGCGCTATTGGCGCGCGACGACGTGCAGGCCGTGGTCATCGCGACGCCGGACGACACGCATGAGGAGGTCACGACGGCCTGCCTCGAAGCCGGCAAGGCGGTGCTGTTGCAGAAGCCCATGGCGACCGACAGCGCCGCCTGCCGCCGCATGATCGCGACCGCCGCACGCACGGGCAGCGATCTCCAGGTGTCCTGGATGCATCGGCATTTCGAGGAGGTGGACCTCGCGCGCGACTGGATCGAGGAGGGCGCGATCGGGCACGTCACCTCCATCCGCCTGCGCAACGCGACGCCCGGCCCGGATTGGGGCGCCTGGTTCTTCCGGGCCGCCCGCGTCGGCGGTGGCGTGGTGCTGCACCTCGGCGCGCATGGCATTGCCCTGGTCGAGCCTCTGTTAGGCCCGATCGAGGCGCTGTCCGCCCGCACCGCGACGCTCTTGCCGCGCCGGAGGCTGGCTTCGGGAGAGGAGGTCGTCGTCGAGAATCCCGACAGCGCCTGGGCGACCTATCGCCTCGCGACCGGCGCCATTGTCTCGCATGAGATGTCCATGATCGAGGCCGCCGGCTGCGACCGTTTCCGGATGGAGATCTATGGCACCGAGGGCACGATCTGGCTGCGCACGGAACGCGGCCGCTTCGCTGCCTTTGCGCCTCGCAAGCTCGGCGCGCGCGGCTGGTTCACCCCCGCGCTGCCCGAAGCGCCGCTCGGCGAACGCCATCACCGAAGCTGGGTCGAGAGCCTCAGCGGCGGCGCGCGCGAGGACACGGCGCGCGCCGGGCTGCGCGGGTTGCTGGTTGCCGAGGCCATCGCCCGCTCCGCCGCCGCCTCCGGCACCGAGACCCGCGTGGAGCACGCCTGATGCCACGCATCGCCATGCTGTCCTTCGCGCATTACCACGCGAATTTCTGGACCGAGCAGTTTTCCGAGTTGCCGGAAACCGACATCGCCTGTGTGTGGGATGACGATGCCGCGCGCGGCCAGGACGCCGCCACGCGCCTCGGCCTGCGCTACGAGCCCGATCTGGACGCGGCCATCGCCGCCGCCGACGCCGTCGCGATCTGCGCCGAGACGCGCCAGCACCTGCCCCTGACGCGCAAGGCGGCGGCCGCCGGCCGCGCGATCCTCTGTGAGAAGCCCACCGCGCGGAACCTCGCCGAAGTGGACGCGATGGCGAAGGCGGTACGCGAAGCGGGCGTCCTGTTCATGCAATCCTTCCCGAAGCGCCTCGACCCGGCCTCCCACGCGCTGCGCAGGATCGTGGAGGACGACGCGCTCGGCCGCATCCACACCGTGCGCGTGCGCCACGGCCATTTCTACGGCCTCGACGCCGAGTTCCGCGGCCGCTGGCTGTGCCGGCGCGAGGAGGCCGGCGGCGGCGCGCTGATGGATGAGGGCGTGCATGGCGCCGACCTGCTCTGCCGCCTCTTCGGCCTGCCCGAGAGCGTGATCTGCACGACGTCCAGCGGCGTGCTGAAGATGGAGGTCGAGGAGAACGCGACCGCGGTCTTCTCCTGGGCCAGCGGCCTCACCGCCGAGCTCACGGCAAGCTTCCTGTTCCGCGCCGCCTCGGATTCAGTGGAGCTCTACGGCACGAAGGGCACGGCGCTGCTGGCCGGCGTGGACCTCGCCTCACGCGACATCACGCCAGGACCGTTCCTCCGCGTCTGGACCGGCGGCGAGCGTGTCTGGACCGCTGATGATATCGTGCCGCAATTCAAGCGCGGCCGCTTCCACCACCAGAACGCCATCGCCTTCGCGAAATGCCTGACCGAAGGCGCCCCGCCGCCGGCGACGATCGAGGATGGGCGCCGCGCGCAGCTCCTGATCGAGCGCGCCTACGAAGCCGCCGCCAGCGGCCAACGCCAGGTCATCGCATGATCAACATCGTCATGATCGGCTGCGGCGGCTTCGCCCGGCGCTACCACATCCCCGCGCTTCGCGCCGACGCCGGGACGCGCATCGCTGCGATCTTCGATCCACTCCCTACCGCCGAGACCCGCGCGCTCGCCGAGCAATATGGCGCGAGCCTCGTCGCCGACAGCGCCGCCCTGCCGGCGCCCGCCGGCACGACGCTCGCCAGCGTCACCACACCGCATACGCTGCATGCCGCGCATGTCGCCGCGGCGCTCGCGCGCGGCTGGCATGTGCTCTGCGACAAGCCCTTCGTCTCCCGCGCCGCGGAGGCCCGTGCACTGGCGGAGGATGCGCAGCGCCGCTACCTGCGCAACGCCGTCGCCTTCAATCGCCGCTTCGATCGCGGCTGCCTGATGGCGAAGCGCGCGCTGGCGGACGGCGCGATCGGCGAACTGCGCTTCGTGCAATCCGTCCAGCTCGGCTACGAGAAGTCCGGCTGGTTCCTCGATCCCGCGCTCGGTGGCGGCGGCCCCTATACCGGCCGCGCCAGCCACATTGCCGATCTCGTCCCCTGGCTCACCGGCCTCCGGCCCACGCGCCTGCGCAGCCGCGTCCGGCACGGCCCACCCGGCCGCAGCGATCATGGCGGCTTCATCGAGCTGCTGTTCGGCGACGTCGAATGCCACATGACCTGCATCGAGGAAGGCTGGCACGGCTTCGACGAGATCCGCCTGTTCGGCGAAGCGGGGATGATCGAGCTGCGTCGCCCGCAGACGCTGCCCCTCGGCTGGAGCTGCCGCGTCACCACGCGGCGGGGCGAGGCGGAATCCTGGCTGGGGGCGGACCCCGATCCCGGCGCCGCCACGCGCGATATGCTTTCCGCCGTGCGTACCGGTGCCGCCGTTGGCTGTGACTTCGCCGAAGCGGAATTGTCGGTCCGCATCGTCGAACAGGCCTTCGCCTCCGGCCGCGACGGCGAGTGGAAGGACTTGGCATGAGACCCGTATTCGATATCCGCACGCCCGACGGTCCGATGGAACTGCGGATGTTCCCGCCCGAGGGCGCGCCGCGCGGCGGCGTCATCCTCTACATGGACGCCTTCGGCCTGCGGCCGGAGCTCGACGATCTCTGCGCCGCCCACGCGCGCGAAGGCTGGCTGACGCTGCTGCCCGATCTCTATCACCGCCTGCCGCATCGCCATTTCCGCGTGCCACGCGACCACGACGATCCGCTCGACCCCGCCATGCACGCCGCGAACGACGCCACGAGCATGGCGATGACCCGCATGGATACCGAGGCCGTCCTCGCGCATGCCACGAGCCTTGGCATCACCCGCTTCGGCGCCGTGGGCCATTGCATGGGCGCGCGCCACGCGCTTTCCGCCGCGACGCATTTCCCGGACCGGGTCCGCGCCGCCTCCTGCCTGCACGGCGGCCGCATGGTCTCGGCTGGACCGGACAGCCCGCACCTGCTGATCCCGCGATGCGCCGGCGGACTCTACATCGCGATGGCGCGCGACGACGTCACCTGCCCGGAACCGCACCAGCAGCTTCTCGAATCCCTCGCCCGCCCCGGCGTCACCGTGGAGCGCACCAACGCGCTGCATGGCTGGACCTTCCCGGAACGCTGGTGCCACGATCCGGCCGCCGCCGCGCACAGCTTCGCCGCCACCCAGGCGCTGTTCGCCAGCCGGGTCTGACCTCCGGAGATTGTGCAACTCGCGGCCCTTCCGTATGACGGGCCGGCAATGTCTCTGGCGACGCGACGACGACGGGAACGCAACAGGCGGGTGCTGCTCGGCGCCGCCAAGTGGCTGTTCGTGCTCGGCATCCTCGGCGCGCTCGGCTACAGCGCGCATGAGGCCGGGACTCGCCTCGCGCGGCTCGACGTGGACCGGCTGGAACGCCGCGTCCTTGAACTCGAACAGCAGCGCGCCGCGCTGGAGGCGCAGGTCGGGCAGCTCCGCGCGGAACTCGCTGACTCCCGCGCCGCCACGCAGCAGATCCAGCAGCGCTACAATGCGGAGGTGCCGCGCGGGCCGCTGGCCGGCCTCACCACACTTCTCCGCGAACGCCTCGGCACCGGGCTCGACGCGGACCGCCTCCGCATCGCGCTGCAATCCGCCGAGCGACTGCGCCGCTGCGATGGCCCCGTCGTCTCGCGCCGCTTCCGCATCGGCATCGGCGCGCGCGCCACGGAGGAGGATTCCACGAGCTTCGCGGAAGGGCTGATCCGCGTCTCCGCCCTGGCGCCAGCGGCGTCCGAGGACATCACGCGCACGGTCGTCGTGACCTTCTCCGGTCTCGGCAGCGGCGGCCCTCGCAGCGTGACCGGCCTGCCCGCGACCCACGCCATCGTGCTCGACAACCATGAATTGCGGCTGACCGTCTCGGATAGCGGCATCCGTGGCTTCGCAACGGCCTCTCTCACGACCTGCCGGCTCGGATAGGGCGCGCTATCGCGCCGGCCACTCCCGCGCCGTCACCCACACCATCGCCGGCGCCAGCAGCAGCCCGAGGATCACCGGGGACATCCACAGTGTGAGGTCCGGGTTCACCAGCAGCGTCAGCGCCAGGAACATGAGGCCGAGCATCACCGCGCCGCGCGAGAAGCGCCACGCCTCGGCGAAGGCGAGATCGGCGCCGTCACGCACCTGGCCGCTCCAGCCCGAATCGCGGCCGCGCAGCGCGCCGACCACATGGCGCGCCTGGCCGAGCATCGCCACCGGCGACAGCAGCGCCGAGACGAGGATCTCCGCCACCGCCCAGCCGAGAAAGGCAAGCCATGCGCGCATGCCGCGCGGGCGTGACGGCCCGATCGCGAACGCCACCAGGCCGAGCAGCTTGGGCGTGAGCAGAAGCGCGATCGTCGCGGCGAAGACCCAGATCGCGCGCTCCGCATCCACCACCGGCCATTGCGGGAAGAGCACGTGGCTGGAAGGGAAGTATTCCGGCCGCAGGAAGCGCGCCTGCACGGAGACGGCGATGCCGATGAGCAGGTAGGCGAGCCAGAGCGGCGAGGCGACATAGCCCGCGATTCCCAGTGCCATGTGCACCCGGCTGATCGGGTGCAGCCCCGCCGTGCCGATCACCGCGGCGTGCTGGAGATTGCCCTGGCACCAGCGGCGGTCGCGCTTGTCCATCTCCGGCAGCGTCGGCGGCCCGCCCTCGTAGCTGCCGCCGAGGCGCGGCAGCATCCGCACGCCCCACCCCGCCCGGCGCAGCAGCGCGGCCTCCACGAAATCATGGCTCATGATGTCGCCGCCGAAGGGCTTGCGCCCGGGCAAGCTTGGAAGCCCGCAGGTCTTGGCGAAGGCGCGGGTGCGGATCAGCGCGTTGTGGCCCCAGTAGTTCCCGTCCGCGCCCTGCCAGGCCGCACCGCCGGTCGCGAGCAGCGGCCCATGCACCTGGCTCGCGAAATCCTGCAGCCGCGCAAACAGCGTGCGCCCGCCGCGCAGCACCGGCACCGTCTGAAGCAGGCCGAGCCGCGAATCGCCCTGCATCTCGGCGACGAGCGCCGTCAGGGTGTCCGCTTCCATCACGCTGTCCGCGTCGAGGATCAGGAACATCTCGTAGGCGCCGCCAAAGCGGCGCACCCATTCCGCGATGTTGCCCGCCTTGCGCCCCGCATTGTCCTCCCGGTTTCGATAGAAGACCGGGCAGCCCGGCTCCGCGCGCAGCCGCAGCACCGCATCGGCCTCCGCCGCGCGCAGCCCGGCGTCACGCGTGTCGCTCAGCACGAAGATGTGGAACCGGTCCGAGGCGCCGGCCGCGTGCAGCGCCTCCCGCATCGCGCCGAGCCGCGCCGCGATTCCCTCCACCTCCTCGTTGTAGATCGGCATCAGCAGCGCCGTGCGCGACGCGGGACCCGCCGCGCGCTGCGCCACCGGCGCGCGGCGCAGCAGCAGCATGAAGCCCGCGAGCGCCGTGCTGAAGGAGAGCGCGATCGGCAGGATCAGCACGGCAAAGAGCAGCGTCATCACCGCGCCCGAGACGGTCCAGCGCGCGAGCCCCAGCACTTGCCAGATCTCGGAGGTCGCCACCGCCGTCAGTGCCAGCGTGAGCCCGAACACGAAGACCCGCCAGCGCCAGGTTCCCGCTGGCCGGGGTGGCGCGGGCGCGGCGGCCGGCGCCTGGTCCAGCCGCTGCTCCGGCATCGCCAGCGGCGCCTCGGGCGGCAGCAGCGCGAGCGGACGGGTCAGCCCGTCCATCGGTGCGTCCAGGTCTCGGAGACCGGCCGATCCTGCACCAGCAGCCCCGCGCGCAGCTCCGCGAGCCTCGCACTGCCGGGCTGCAATTCGAAGCTCACCCGCAAACCCCCGGTTTCGGGGTTGGGCTGCACCACCGGGTTGGCGATGCTGCCCGCGCTGGTCTCGATCTGCGGCCGCGGCAGCGCATCGAGCTGGCCGTCCGTCCGCGTGGTGTCGAGCACGAAGCGCAGCCCCCGCGCCTGCCCCGTCGCGCCGGCCCGTGTCGCGGCGAAGCGCAGCAGCGGCGGCGCCTCCGGCGCCTCCGACACCCAATGCAGCCGGTAGCGCAGGCGGCGCGGCTGGCCGGCGCGCAGCCCCTGCTCGGGTACCCAGGCGGTGACGATGTTGTCGTGGATCTCGCTGTCGGTCGGGATCTCGACGAGTTGCACCTCGCCGCGCCCCCAATCATCCAGCGGCTCCACCCAAAGTCCTGGCCGGCGCTCATAGCGCGCCTCCAGGTCCTGGAAATCCGCGAAGCCACGGCTGCGCTGCAACAGGCCGAAGCCGCGCGGGGCGGCATCCTGGAAGCCACTCACCTGAAGGGCGCGCGGATTGGCGAGCGTGCGCCAGATCTGCTCGCCGCGCCCGTTGCGGATCAGCAGGCCGTCCGAGTCATGCACCGCCGGGCGGTAGTCGCTGAAGGCGCCGCGATGGCCAGGGTTGAACAGGAACATGCTGGTGCCCGGCGCAATGCCGATGCGGTCCACATCCGCGCGCGGGAACAGCTCGGCCTCCACCTCCATCACCGTGCTGGCCCCGGGGATCACGGTGATGGTGTAGGCGCCCGTCAAGCTGGCCGATTCCAGCAGCGCATGCAGAACCACGCGCGTCGCACCCGGCGCCGGCCGCTCGATCCAGAAGGCGGTGAAGGCGGGGAACTCCTCGCCGGCGGGATGCGCGGTGCGGATGGCAAGCCCGCGCGCCGAGATGCCATAGGCATGCCCACGCCCGAGGCCGCGGAAATAGCTCGCGCCGAGGAAGCTGCACAGCTCGTCGAAATGATCCGCCCGGTTCAGCGGATGCAGCAGCCGGAAGCCGGCGAAGCCGATATCGCCCACATCCTCGCCCGGCGCCGCGCCGTCGAAGGTGAACTGGCTCGGGTGGTAGCGCAGCGCCACCGCCTGGCCGTCGGCCACCTCGAAGAGGTCCACGCGGTCCTTGAACAGGAAGCCGCGATGATGCGGCTGCACGCGGAAGCCGAGGCCGAGGTCGCTCCACAGCGCCTGCTCCGCGCGGAAGCGGATGCCGCGGTAGCCGTCATAGTCGAGCGTGTCGAGCATGCGCGGCAGTTCGGCGCGCTGCGGCCGATGCGGCCGCGCCGCACGTTCCCGTGCGATGGCGCGCACCTGCTCCGGATCGAAGCTCGTCCGCACCGGCGTGCCGAGCGTCGCCGGCGCGGCGCGCGTCGCGGCCAGCGTGGCCACGGTGCCGGCCAGCAGCGCGAGGTTGCGGCGGCCCAGCCTCATGCGGACCACCCCGGAAGGCACGGCATCGAGCGTGGAAAGCACATGGCAGTCGTCCCTGGCGTTGCGGGGCCTGGCGCTGGTGCGCCATCCGTCAACGGCAGAACGCGGTCATGTCAGGGCGGTTGCGCCCCACGGCGGGGCTGCAAGGGGGCGCGGCGCACCCTTGCGCATCACGGTCCGCGGCGCGCGATCGCGAAGACGCCACCGAGCGGCGCGGCCGGCGCCAGGTCCACGCCGATCGCATCCAGGCACGCCCAGACGCCGGCGGAGGCGGAATCGATCACGGGAATGCCAAGCTCCGCCTCCAGCGGCGCCACCGCCTCCCAGCCCGCCAGGTTCGTGCTCCACAGCAGGATCGCGTCGGGCCGGTGCTCGGCGACCTCCCGCGCCAGCTCGGCGATCCGCGCGGCCGGCACGCGGGAGGCGGCGTGGTTGTCGGTGAGCTCCAGGCCGCGCGCGCCGGCAAGCGGCCTTCCGAAGCCGCGCGCCGCCTCCTCGGCCTGGGCCACGCCACCCGGGGTCACGATGCCGATCCGCTGCGCGCCGAGCCGGTCGAGCAGCGCCGCCGTGGCAAGCGCCGTCGTGGTCGCCGGGCATGAAGCCGCCTCCGCCATCACCGCGCAGAGCGCCCGGTCGGCGTCGAGGCCGAGGCCCGCGCCGCGCGTGCCGTTCCAGCAGACCACCCCCACCCGCGCATGGCCGAGCTGCCAGGCGGCGTGGCGATAGGGCTCGCTGTCATAGCCATCCTTCGGCTGCCCGAGCCCGGCGCCGTGGAAGGGGATGCGCGCAACGCAGGACTCGACGCCCGGAAAGCGCGGCAGGATCGCCGACAGCGTGCGCTCCACCACGCGGTTCGAGGAGGGGGCGATGCTGCCGATCGCCGGGCGGTCCTTCATGGCGGCTCCATCCGTTGGGGTGGCCCAGCATGGCACGCGATTGCGCCGCGCCGCACTCCAGGCCATCACCATCCCGCAGCATCGGGTCATGCCCATTGGCCGAAGGGGAGAGACGCCATTGGCCCAGCACGCCATTCCCGCCGTCTTCATGCGCGGCGGCACCAGCAAGGCGATCATCTTCCACGCCCGGGACCTGCCCGCCGATCGGGAGGCCTGGACGCCGATCTTCGCCGCCGCGATGGGCGCGCCCGATCCCTATGGCCGCCAGCTCGACGGCATGGGCGGCGGCGTCTCCTCGCTCTCCAAGGTCTGCGTCATCGCCCCCTCGTCGCGCGCGGATGCCGATGTGGACTACACCTTCGCGCAGGTCGCGATCCGCCAGGCCGCCGTGGACTACCGCCAGAATTGCGGGAACATGAGCTCGGCGATCGGACCCTTCGCGCTCGACGAGGGCCTCGTCACGGCCGAGGGCGAGACCGCCACCGTCCGCATCTTCAACACCAACACCGGCAAGATCATCCACGGCACCTTCCCCGTGGAGGCGGGCCGTGCGCGCTACGAGGGCGACCTCGCCATCCCCGGCGTGGGCGGCACCGGCGCGCCGGTCCGGCTCGATTTCCTCGCACCCGGCGGCGCGACCACCGGGAAGCTGCTGCCGAGCGGCGCGGTGCGGGACCGGCTGGAGGTGCCGGGCCTCGGCACGATCGAGGCGTCGCTGGTGGACGCCGCGAACGCCGCGGTCTTCGTCCGCGCGCGCGATGTCGGGATGGCCGGCACGGAACTGCCGGACACGCTGGACGCGAGCCCGGCGATCCTCGCGCGGCTGGAGGCGATCCGCTGCGCCGCTTCGGTGCGCATGGGCATCGCGCCGGACGAGGACGCGGCCCGGCAGATCAGGAGCGTGCCCTTCATCGCCATCGTCGCGCCGCCGACCGACGCGCCGACCCTCTCGGGCGAGACCATCCGCGCCGCGGCGATGGACCTCCTCGCCCGTGTCATCTCGAACGGCCAGCCGCATCGCGCGCTGCCGCTGACCATCTCGCTCTGCACCGCGATCGCAGCACGGATCGAGGGGACGGTGGTGGCCGAGGCGCTCTCCCCCGTCCGCGGCTCGGGCGCGCTGCGGCTCGGCATGCCGTCCGGCGTCCTGACCGTCGGCGCGGAGGTCGTGCTGGAGAACGGCGCCTGGGTGGCGCGCGCCGGGTCCTTCTACCGCACCGCGCGCCGCCTGTTCGACGGCCGCGTCTGGGTGCCCGGCGCGGCGATGGCATAAGGGCGGCGCGGCCCGCTCTCGCTCGGGATCGCGCGTCGCTCTAGGCTGGCGGATGCCGGAGAGCCGGCATGCCATGGCCGCCCTTCCCTGGGCCGCAAGGACAAAGCATCGGGAGAAGGTCCGAGATGACACCACGCCGCACCCTGCTGCTCACCGCGCTCGCGCTGCCGTCCATCGCCAGCGCGCAGATCGCGCCCTTCCCCAACCGGCCCATCCGCATCGTCCTGCCCTACGCGCCGGGCGGACAATCCGACACCGTCGCGCGCCTGGTGGCGCCGCGCATGGCGGCGGTGCTCGGCCAGAACGTGGTGGTGGAAAACCGCACCGGTGCCGGCGGGTCCATCGGCGCCGGCATCGTCGCCGGCGCCCCGGCGGATGGCCACACGCTGCTGTTCGACGCGCCCTCCTTCCTCATCGTGCCCTTCGCGGTGCGCGGCCTGCCTTTCGACTACGAACGGGATTTCGTCCCGCTCGGCATGGCGGTGACGCAGCCCTATGTCCTCGGCGTCACCGCGGGCTTCCCGGCGCAGGACGTCGCGGGGCTGATCGCGCATGGGAAGACCGGCCGATCCATCAGCTTCGGGACGCCGGGCGTCGGCAGCATCGGGCATCTCGCGGGCGCGCTGCTCGGCCATCGCGCCGGCATCACCATGGAGCATGTCGCCTACCGGGGTGGGGCGGATGCGGCGCGCGATCTCGCGGCCGGCAATCTCGAAGCCGCGATCATCACGCCCAATTCGCTCGACGTCGTGGTGCAGTCCGGCCGCGCCCGCGCCATCGGCCAGACCAGCGAGCGGCAGAGCCCGCTGCTGCCGACCATCCCCACCATCGCCTCGGCCGGCTTCCCGGGCTTCGACCTGAACAGCTGGAACGCCGCCTTCGTCCGCAGCGCCACGCCGGAGCCGATCATCGAGGCGCTGGACCGCGCCTTCCACGCGGCGGTGCTCGACAGCGACGTGCAGGCGACCTTCCGCCGCATGGGCGGGGAGGCCGGCGCCGAAAGCCGCGCCGCCTTCGCCGAGCGCCTGGGCCGCGAACGCGCGCTGGTCAAGCAGATCGTGGAGACCACGGGAATCACCTTCTGAATGACGGCCGCCGCGCCCCTTGCCATCCGAGTCGCCGAGTTCGTCGCGGCGATCGCCTTCGACGAGCTGCCCGACAGCACGCGCCGCGCCGTCAAGCGGTTGCTGCTCGATACGCTGGGCTGCGCGCTCGGCGCGGTGGGCGCCGCGCCGGCGCGGATGCTGGAGGCGATCCTGCCGCCGCCCGGCGAGGCCAGCGCGCGTTGCCTCGGCAGCGGCCGGCCGACCACGGCCGAAGGGGCGGCGGGCGTGAACGGCGCGCTCGCGCGCTATCTCGACTTCAATGACGTGTACTGGTCTCGCGACATCTGCCACCCGTCGGAGAACATCCCCGCCGCGCTCGCCTGCGTCGAGGAAGCCGGCGGCGGCGGGCGCGCGCTGATCGAGGCGATCGTCGCCGGCTACGAGGTGCAGCTCCGCCTCTGCGACGCCTTCTCCTTCCAGGATCGCGGCTTTCACCATGTCAGCGCCGCAGGCTTCGTCGTGCCCTTCGTCGCCGGCAGGGCCTGGGGGCAGACGGCGGCGACGATGGCGCACGCCAGCGCGCTCGGCGGCATCCGGCACCTCACGCTCGGCGTGCTCTCTCATGGGACGCTGAGCATGGCCAAGGCGATCGGCTACCCGGCCAATGCCGCCGCCGCGATCACCGCCGCGCGGCTGGCCGGCGCCGGCTTCACCGGGCCGCTCGAAGCCTATGAGTGGCTGTTCGCGAAGACCGCCGGCCGCGCCGAGGACCCCGCCGCCTTCGCGCTCGATCGCGAGGCCTGGCGGCTGGAGCGCGTCAGTCTCAAGCAGTTTCCCGTGCAATATGCGCTCCAGGCCCCGGTCGCCGCGGCGATCCGGCTGCACGAAGCGTTGCGGGGGCGGCTGGAGGAGATCGCTGCGATCCGCGCGCGGGTCCGGCCCGAGACACTGGCGCGCGCCGCGGACCCCGCGAAGTTCCGGCCCATGGACCGCGAGACCGCGGACCACAGCCTGCCCTCCTGCGTCGCGATGGCGCTCTGCGATGGCGTGCTCACCGAACAGCAGTTCGATGCCGCGCGCTTCCGCGATGCCGATGTGATGCGCCTGACGGGGCTGGTGGAGCCGATCGGCGACGCGGCGCTCGACCGCCGCTTCCCCACCGGCCGCCCCGGCGCCGTCGAGGTGGTGCTTCAGGATGGCGAGACGCTGGAGGCCATCGAGGAGGTCCCCCTCGGCGATCGCGACCGCCCGATGGATGACGCGGCGATCCGCCGCAAGTTCCTCTCGCTCGCCGAGCCCGTGCTTGGCCCGGAGGGGGCTGCGCGGGTGATCGCGATCGTGGAAGACCTGGAGAAGCAGTCCAGCCTCGGACCCCTGCTCGGTGCCTGCATCGCGCCCTTGCGCGCGTAGAGCCCGCTCGACGCGACCAGAGCTCGATGGGGGGGCGATGGTGGGCGCACAAGGGCTCGAACCTTGGACCCGCTGATTAAGAGTCAGCTGCTCTACCAACTGAGCTATGCGCCCGCAGGGGGGCAATTAGGGCGTCGCGGGGGGTTTGTCCAGCCCGCGGGCGCGGGACCGCCATGCGGCGTCGTCAAGGATCGTCCCGCCCGTCCGACAACTCCGCGTCGCGATGGACATGGACGGACATCAGGATGCCGAAGCCCAGCATGACGGTCAGCATGGCCGAGCCGCCATGGCTGATGAGCGGCAGGGGCACGCCGCCCACCGGGATCGAGCCGGTCACCATCGCGACGTTGACGAACACGTACAGGAAATAGTTGGTCGAGAGCCCCACGCCGATCAGCCGGCCGAACTGGTGGCGGCTGCGCAGCGCGACGTAGAAGCCGAACAGGATGACCGCCGTCAGCAGCGCGAGCACGGCCAGCGCGCCGACCAGGCCGAACTCCTCGGCGATCATGGTGAAGATGAAGTCGGTCTGCTTCTCCGGCAGGAAGTTCAGGTGGCCCTGAGTGCCCTGCAGGAAGCCCTTCCCCCACAGCCCGCCCGAGCCCAGTGCGATCTTCGACTGGATGATGTTGTAGCCGGCGCCCAGCGGATCGCTCTCGGGATCCAGGAAGGTGGTGATCCGCGCCCGCTGGTAGTCGCGGAGGTTCTCGTAGACCACCGGCGCCGCCAGCGCCGCGCCACCGATCACCAGCGCGAATTTCCACAGCCGCACGCCGGCGGCGAAGAAGACGGCGCCGCCGATCATCAGGATGATCAGCGCATTGCCCAGGTTCGGCTGCTTGAACACGAGCGCGGCCGGCAGCGCCACGGCGAGCAGCGCGGGGATCAGGAACAGCGGATTGCCGATCCGCTCCCAACTCGCCCGGTGGAACCAGGCGGCCAGCGCCACCACCAGCGCGATCTTCATCAGTTCCGAAGGCTGCAGCTGCAACGGCCCCAGATCGATCCAGCGCTGCGCCCCCTTTCCCACCTGCCCGTGCAGCTCGACCAGCACCAGCAGCCCGAGCGCGCCGAGATAGCCGACCCAGGCGAAACGCAGGATCACCCGCACATCCACCATCGCGAGGCACAGCATCATCACCAGCCCGAAGCCGAAGCGGATCGCGTGCCGCTGCGCATAGGGCTCCGGCCCGCCACCGCCGGCGGAATAGAGCGCCACATAGCCCACCGCGGCCACCGCGCAGAGCAGCAGCACGTAGAGCCAGGGGATGCGCCATAGCTTGCCGACCACGCCCTCGCCGCTGTCGCGCAGCCAGAGCCGCCTTTCGAATCTCATCGCCCGGACCTCGCCGAGGCCGGCGCCTCCGCCACGCGGGGCCCAGGCGTGCCCGGTGCGGGGCGCAGGCGCTGGAAGACCTCCACCATCACGTCCCGCGCGAGCGGCGCCGCGGCGCCGGAGCCGCTGGTGCCGTGCTCCACGACGACGGAGACGGCGAACATCGGGTTGTCATGCGGCGCGTAGGAGACGAACAGCGCATGCGGGCGGAATTCGCGCGGCAGCTGCTCCACGCGGAAGCCGCGTTCGCGCTGCTCGCGCGTCACGCGGCGGACCTGGGTGGTGCCGGTCTTGCCGGCCATCTGGGCGCCAAGCGTGTTTGGCAGGCGTGCGATGCGGGCCGTGCCCCCCTCCTCGTTCACCACGGACCACATCGCCTCCCGCACCAGGCGGAGCTGCGACTCGGGGATGCCGAGGCTCGGCCAATCCTCGGGTCGCGAGCCGCGCACCGGGCGCCCGCCGATGGTGCGCGTGAGATGCGGCTGCACGGCGCGCCCCGTGGCGAGCCGCGCGGTCATGGTCGCGAGCGAGAGCGGGGTGAGCTGGTAGAAGCCCTGTCCGATGCCATGCACCACCGTGTCGCCCAGCGCCCAGGGCTTGCCTTGCGAAAGCCGCCAATCCCGCGTCGGCACCAGGCCGGTCCGCACGCCCGGCAGCTCGATCTCCAGTGGCACGCCGAGGCCGAGCCGGCGCGCCATGGCCGCGATGCGGTCCATGCCGATGCGCTTGGCCATCTCATAGAAATAGACGTCGCACGACACCTTGAGCGCGGTCCGCATGTCCATGCCGCCATGGCCGGCGCGGTTCCAGCAGTGGAAGCGGGATTCGCCCAGGTCGTAATGCCCCGGGCAATGCACCCGCTCGAAGGGCGTGGTGACGCGCGCCTCCAGCGCGGCCAGCATCATCACCATCTTGAAGGTGGAGCCCGGCGCGTAGAGCCCGTTCGTCGGCTTGCTGATCAGCGGCGTCGCGCGGTTGCTCGTCCATTGCCGCCATTGCGCGGCCGAGACGCCCGAATTGAACAGGTTGGGATCGAAGCTCGGCTGGCTCGCCATGGCGAGCACCTCGCCGTTGCGGGCATCCATCACGACGACCGAGGTGCCTTCCTCGATCTTGCCGCGGATCACCTTCTGCAGCTCGGCATCGAGGCTGATCTGCACGTCCTCGCCCTGCACGCCCTCGCGCCGGTCGAGCTCGCGGATGATGCGGCCGACGGCGTTGACCTCCATCTGCACCGCGCCGGCACGGCCGCGGAGGATGCGGTCATGCGCCCGCTCGATCCCGGCGCGGCCGACGCGGATGCCCGGCAGTTCCAGCAGCGGGTCGCCATCCATGTCGCGCTCGGCGGGCGGGGCGACATAGCCGACGACATGCGCGAGGTGCTCGCCCTCGGGGTAGTGGCGGGTGGTGCCGACATCGACGCTGATGCCGGGCAGGTCCGGCGCGTTCAGCTCGATCCGCGCCATCTCCTCCCAGGTCAGGAATTCCCGGACGATGACGGAGACGAAGCGCCGCCGGCGGCGGACCTCGCGCTCCACCCGGGCGCGTTCGGTCTCGGTGAGGGGAACGATCCGGCTGAAGGTCTCGAGGGTCGCCGCGACATCGGCGGTCTGCTCGGCGACCAGCAGGGCGCGCCAGTTGAGCTGGTTCGCCGCGACGATGCGCCCCTGGCGGTCCAGCACGCGGCCGCGCGGCGGGGCGAGCAGCCTGGCCGAGAGCCGGTTCTCCTCCGCGAGCGTCGCGTAGCGCTCGCCTTCCTCCACCTGGAGCTTGTGCAGCCGCCAGCCGAGGAAGCCGAGCAGGCCGAACTGCCCCGCCCCGAGCAGCAGGGCGCGGCGGGTGGAGATGCCGCGGACCTTCTCGGACTCGCGCGGCTTCCTCATCCCACCTCCGATCGGCGAAGGCCGCGCAGCGGCCAGAGCCGTGAATCGGCGGCGGTCATCAAGCCTCCTCCTCGGCCCGCAGCATCATGGCGTGCAGGCGCCCGAGGAGGAAGGCGAAGGCGGGGTAGAGGCCGATGGTCAGCGCCGCCTGGTGCAGGGCCGGCGCCAGCGGTGGCAGGGTGAAGAGCAGCAGCGCCGTCAGTGCCCAGAAGAACGCCGCCGCACCGGCGGCGAAGCCGGCGAAGGCGAGCCAGTTCAGCAGGAAACCCTGCCGCGCGAGGAAGCGCCGGAGGGCGACGGCTAGGCCATGGACAACCAGCAGCGTCAGCACCCCGCTGCCGAGGGGGGCGAGGGTCAGCAGGTCCAGCAGCAGCCCGAGCGCGAACACCGCCGGCGGGGACATCGCGCCGGGCCGCGCGACCGACCAATAGACGACCTGCGGCAGCGTCACCGCCGCGACGAGGCCGGGGATGCCGGTCGGGCCCGAGGCGACGGCCATGATCAGCACCGCGAGGACGAGCGGCGTGATGGTCCGCGCGAAGGCTTCGACGCGGCGAAGCGGCGATCGCGAGGGTTCCGGGCGGCCAAGCTGCGGCATGGTCAGCGCCGCCCCCTCGGCTCGGGCCGCGCCACCGCCTCCGGCGGCAGGATCCCGCCTGGGCCGAAATCGTACAGCCGGACCAGGTCCAGCCGGTCCAGCCGGGCGAACAGCTCCACCTCCGGCGTGCCCTGCTCGCTGTAGCGCACCACCCCCACGGGCAGCCCGGCCGGAAAGGCGACGCCTTCGGCCGAGGTGATCACCCGCTCGCCCTCCGCCGGCCGCGTTCCCTCGGTCCAATGCTGCAGGCGCGGGCGGGGGCCGTTGGTGCCGACCATGATCGCCCGCGCCCGGCTGCCCTCCAGCGTGACCGGGATGCGCATGTTCATGTCGGTCGCCAGCAGCACGCGCGCCGAGCGGTTCCCCACCTCCGTCACCCGCCCGGCGAAGCCGCGCTCGTCGAGCGCGATCTGGCCGCGGCGGACCGTGAGTTCCGGCGGCACCGCGACCAGGACCGCGCGCGCATAGACACCCCCGCCATCCGCCACGACGCGCGCGGTCTGGAAGCTCGGCGCGCGTTCGGGGATGAAGGCGAGCTGCCGGCGCAGCAGCGCGTTCTCGGCCTCCAGCGCCAGCGCGGCGGCCTGCCAGCGGCGGAGGCGTTCGTTCTCCTCGCGCAGCCGCTGGTTCTCCTCGCGCAGCGCGATCATCTCGGGCACTTCCAGCACCAGGTCGCGCAGCGCGCGGGCGGGCTCGGCGAAGGCCAGGTGGAAGGGCGTCAGCACATCGGCCAGCACCATCCGCGCGCGCTCGGCGATCAGCGCGTCGGCCTTGCCGAGCAGCATGGTCCCGAAGGCGGCGGCGATCAGCACGGGCAGCGTCAGGCGCGCGAGCGTCTGGCGCAGCGGAATGCTCAGTCGGAACAACCAGCCCCCCTGATGAGGCTAAGCCAGGGCGAACAGCCTCAATACATGGAAGTCAGGACGTGGCGAAGCCGCTTCATCTCCTCAAGGGCCCGGCCCGTCCCGAGCGCCACGCAGGAGAGCGCCTCCTCCGCCACGACGACCGGCAGCCCGGTGGCGACCCGCAGCACCTCGTCCAGCCGGTTGAGCAGCGCCCCGCCCCCGGTCAGCACGATGCCCTTGTCCACGATATCGGCGGCGAGCTCGGGCGGCGTGTTCTCCAGCGCGACCTTCACCGCCTCCACGATCTGGGCGACCGGCTCGTAGAGGCTCTCGGCGATCTGGCGCTGGCTGACCACCACCTCGCGGGGGACGCCGTTCATCAGGTCGCGGCCCTTCACCTCGGCCAGCGGGCCGTCCTCGCCCTCGGCCGGGGCGGCGGCGGCGCCGATCTCCATCTTGATCCGCTCGGCGGTGCTCTCGCCGATCAGCAGGTTATGGTTGCGGCGGATGTAGCTGATGATCGCCTCATCCATCTTGTCGCCGCCGACGCGGACGGACCGCGCATAGACGATGCCGCCAAGCGAGATCACCGCGACCTCGGTGGTGCCGCCGCCGATGTCCACGATCATGGAGCCGGAGGGCTCCGTCACCGGCAGGCCGGCGCCGATCGCGGCGGCCATCGGCTCCTCGATCAGCAGCACCTTGCGGGCCCCGGCGCTTTCCGCGCTTTCCTGGATGGCGCGGCGCTCCACGGCGGTGGAGCCGGAGGGCACGCAGACCACGACCATGGGGGAGGCGAAGCCGCGGCGGTTGTTCACCTTGCGGATGAAATGCTTGATCATCTCCTCCGCCGCCTCGAAATCGGCGATGACGCCGTCGCGCAGCGGGCGGATGGCGGCGATGGAGCCGGGGGTGCGGCCGAGCATCAGCTTGGCCTCCTCCCCCACGGCCAGCACCTGCTTGCGGCCGCGCTGGTCGCTGATGGCGACCACCGAGGGCTCGTTCAGCACGATGCCGCGGCCCTTGACGTAGACGAGCGTGTTCGCGGTGCCGAGATCGATGGCCATGTCGGCCGAGAGGAACCCGAACAGGCGGGAGAACATGGGGGGTAGCCTTCCCGTTGGACACCCGCCCCCGTCCCGGACAGGAGCCCGGGAGGGGTAGGCGACCCAGTCTGAAGCGAGGCCGCCCGTCTAGACCCCAGCCGCCCGGGGCTCAAGTCCCGCGGGGGCGGATGCCCCTTGAGGGCCCTTACTCCGAGGCGACCAGCTTCTGCTGCTGCTCCCCGAGCCCGGCGATGCCGAGCCGCATGGTCTGGCCGGCCTTGAGGAAGACCGGGGTGGGCTTCTTCCCCAGGCCGACGCCGGGCGGGGTGCCGGTGAAGATCACGTCGCCCGGGTTCAGCGTGATGCACTGGCTGACATAGCTGACCACCTGCTTCACGCCGAAGATCATGGTCCGCGTCGAGCCATCCTGCTGGCGGACGCCGTCCACGTCGCAGAACATGGCGAGGTCCTGCGGGTCCGGCACCTCGTCCTTGGTCACCAGCCAGGGGCCGAGCGGGCCGAAGGTATCGAAGCCCTTGCCCTTGTCCCAGGCGCCGCCGCGCTCGGCCTGCCACTCGCGCTCCGAGACGTCGTTGCCGACGGCGTAGCCAGCGACATGGTCCAGCGCCTGGTCCTCGGTCACGTATTTGGCGCGGGTGCCGATGATGATGCAGAGCTCGACCTCCCAGTCGGTCTTCACGCTGTTGCGCGGGATGACGACGTCGTCATAGGGGCCGCTCAGCGCGTTCAGCGACTTCAGGAAGACGATCGGCTCCTTCGGGATGGGCGCGCCGGTCTCGGCGGCGTGGTCTGCGTAGTTCAGGCCGATGCAGACGAGGTTCTTCATCCCCGTGACGGGCGGCCCGAGGCGCGGTTGGCCGGTGACGGCGGGCAGCGAGGCCGGGTCCAGCGCGGCGAGCTTCGCGAGGCCGGCGGGGGAGAGGACCTCGCCCGCCAGATCGGGGATGACCTTCGAAAGGTCGCGGATCGTGCCGGTGGCATCGAGCAGGCCGGGCTTCTCGGCGCCGGGGGGTCCGTATCGGAGGAGTTTCATGCGTGGGTTCCTAACCAGGGAAGCATGTTTGGCAAGAGCTCCGGGCCGCGAAGCGGCCCCGCGCACAGCGCACCATCGTCACGCTCGGGACAGTGCGTCATGCCGAAGGCGTGCCTCCGGCACGACGGCGCGAAGGCAAGGCCGCGGATGCGGCTGCCCGCCGTCCGAGGGCGCACGAAGACTCACAACATCCACCCGCCATCAATCACGATGGCCTGGCCCGTGACGAAGGCGCTCTCGTCGCTGGCGAGATAGACGGCGAGCGCGGCGATCTCCTCCGCGGTCGCTAGCCTTCCCATGAGCTGGCGCGCGACGAACGCCTCGCGCGCCTTGTCGAGCCCGCCCGCCTCTGCGGCATTGGCCGCGATCCGTTCCCCGAGCGAGGGCGTGTCCACCGTGCCCGGGCAGATCGCGTTGCAGCGGATGCCCTGGCGGACGTATTCGGTCGCCACGCTCTTGGTCAGGCCCAGCACGGCGGCCTTGGTGGTGCCGTAGACGAAGCGGTTTGGCGCGCCCTTCAGCGAGGAGCAGCCGCTCGACATGTTCACGATCACGCCGCGCCGGCGCTCCAGCATGCCCGGCAGCACCGCGCGCAGCATGCGCCACATCGCGCGCACGTTGAGATCGAAGGCGAAGTCCCACTCCTCCTCGGTCGCGGTGAGGATTGTGTTCTGGTGCACGAAGCCGGCGCAGTTGAAGAGGATATCGACCGCGCCCGCTTCGTTCCCGGCGGCCGCGATCGCGGCGGGGTCGAGCATGTCGAGCACGCGCGTTGTGATACCGGGCGCGCGGAGCTCACCGAGTTTCGCGGCGTCCTTGTCCGTCGCGATCACCTCGGCGCCTTCCGCGGCATAGGCCAGGGCGGCGGCCCGGCCGATGCCCTGCGCCGCGGCGGTGATCAGCGCGCGCTTGCCTGCCAGCCTGCCGGCCATCGCTTCCCTCCCGCTACCCCGCGACCTCGGGGGCGGACCTTGGGCAGCGGCGCGGGCGCCGTCAACCGGTGGGGGCGGATGGGCCGCGCGTCAGTGCAGCAGGCGGATCTGGTGCGGCGTGCCCTGCCGGCGCATCAGCGCGTAGCGCCAGCGCTGCCGCTTGGCGTTCCAATCCGCCAGCGTCATGCGCGAATGCGGCGCGGCCTCCGGGTCGTGGTAGATCAGCTCCGGGCTCATCTCCTCGATGCCGATGAGCACGGAGGCATGGCCATAGGTCGCGCCGTCATGCGTCTTCTGCCAGTAGAAGAAGATCGGGCCGAAGCGGCGCAGCAGCGCCTCGATCTCGGCGAATGTGTAGTTGTAGGTGGCTTCCTCGCAGTGGCGCACGCTGGTCAGGTGCTCGCGGTTGGCCAGCAGGTCATGCTCGCTCTGCCCGCCGCCATAGGTCTGCATCATGTACTGCGCATCGGCCGAGCCGGTGGCCATGTGGCCGCGGAAGCCGAGTCTCGCCTGCACCTCCGGCGGCAGGCGGGAGGAGTGGATCTCGGGCACGCCCTGGCGTGGCCCGACCTCGAAATACCAGCCGATCATGCAGGCGCTGGCGTACCAGCAGCCGGTCGGGTCGTTGTCCTCGCTGCACGCATTGGGGAACCGGAGCTGCGTGCAATACGGCACGTCGAGATAGACGGACATGGTCGCCCTCCATCCAGGATGCAGTCCGCCGCATGGGACCACGCGCGCGGCGGGCTGGCGAGCCAACAGGCGTTTCGCCGATTTCGCGCCGCGCGGCGCTACGGTGCTCTGGCCGGGTCTGGCGGCCTAGTGATTATGCCGGCTCTCGCCCCGCGTCTCCAGGATGTTGAGGTAGAGCGTGGCGGGCTCCAGGCAGGCGCCGGTGCCGAGCTGCCCGACGCTGTTCCGGTAGATCTCCTCCCAGGGCGTCTTGTTGAGGAGCTTCGGCGGCTGCCAGGCGGCCTTGCGCGCGGCGAGTTCGGCTTCCGGGATCAGCACGTCCACGCGCCGCTGCTTCAGGTCTATGCGGATGCGGTCGCCATGCTTCAGCAGCGCGAGGCCGCCGCCCACCGCCGCTTCCGGCGTGACGTTGAGGATGGAAGGCGAGCCGGAGGTGCCGCTCTGGCGTCCATCGCCCATGGTCGGCAGCGCCTTGACGCCCTGCTTGATGAGCGCCGCCGGGGGCTGCATGTTCACCACCTCGGCGGAGCCTGGGTAGCCGACCGGGCCGCAATTGCGCACGACGAGCACCGTCTTCTCGTCAATGCCGAGCGACGGGTCCTCGATGCGCGCGTGATAATCCTCCGGCCCTTCGAACACCGCGGCCTTGCCCTCGAACACGTCCGGATCGTCGGAGAAGAAGCGCCGCCGGAACTCCTCGTCGATCACGCTGACCTTGATCACCGCGCTGTCGAAGAGGTTGCCGGTCAGCACGAGGTAGCCGGCCTTCTCCTTCATCGGCTTCGCAGAGCTGCGGATCACCTCGCGGTCGGGCGAGAGCGGCACGTCCTTCAGGTTCTCGGCGACGGTTTTTCCCGTGACGGTCATCACGTCGCCATGCAGGCGCCCGGCCTCCAGCAATTCCTTCATGACAGCTGGCACGCCGCCGGCCCGGTGAAAGGCCTCGCCGAGGAAGCGCCCGGCGGGCTGGCAATCCACCAGCAGCGGGATGTCCGCGCCGACGCGCTGCCAATCCTCCAGGGTGTGGTCCACGCCCATGTGGCGCGCGATCGCGATCATGTGCGGCGGGCAGTTGGAGCTCGCGCCGATCGCCGAGGCCACCGCGACCGCGTTCTCGAACGCCTTCTTCGTCATGATCGCGGAGGGCGTCAGGTTCTGCTTCACCATCTCCACGATGCGCAGGCCCGTGTAGTACGCCATCTGCGCACGTTCCCGATGCGGCCCGGGGATGGCGGCGCAGCCCGTCATGCTCATGCCCACCGCCTCGACCAGGCTGTTCATGGAGAGCGCCGTGCCCATGGTCGAGCAATGGCCCCAGGAGGTTGAGGAGGCGGCGACGGCTTCCATGAACTGGCGGTTGTTGATCTCGCCGGCGGCGAGCATCCGCCGGGCCTCCCACACAACCGTGCCGGAGCCGACCAGGCGGCCGCGATACCAGCCATCCAGCATCGGCCCGCCGGAGAAGGCGATGGCGGGGATGTTCACCGTCGCCGCCGCCATCAGCGCCGCCCCCGGCGTCTTGTCGCAGCCGATCGTCAGCACCACGCCATCCAGCGGATAGCCGTGCAGGATTTCCACCAGCGACAGGTATTGCAGGTTGCGGTCCAGCGCCGCCGTGGGCCGCTTCAGCGTTTCCTGGATCTGATGGACGGGAAACTCCAGCGGCACGCCGCCGGCATCGCGGATGCCCTCCTTCAGCCGCTGCGAAAGGATCGTGTGATGCCGGTTGCAGGGCGCGATGTCGCTGCCGGTCTGGCTGATGCCGATGATCGGCCGGCCCGATTGCAGCTCGTCGAAGGTCATCCCGAAATTGAGCTGCCGTTCGCAGTAGAGCGAGGTCATGCCCGGATCGGTCGGGTCGTCGAACCAGCGCTGGCTGCGCAGCCGGAACGGCTTCTTCGTCTGGTCGTGGTCGTCGTGGCTGGCCATCCGCCGTCCTCCTTGGACGACAAGTTGGGCTCCGCGCCACGCGGACTGTCAACGTCGCGGGGCGGGCCCGAGCCAGGTCCGGCTCAGCAGGGTCCACAGGGTCTCGGCGCTCTGGCAACGAATCACGGCACGCGGTCCTTCCGACGCGCCGCTCCCTACCCGCGCCAGGTTTCGCCGGGATGTCACCGGCGGCACAGCATGATGTTGTCTGTTGCGCGCAGGCTGCGCCGCATGTTGCATGACACGGTCGGAGCACCCCCTTGGCGGAATGCCCCGAGTCGCGTTAGGGCAGGAACGGGGAAGACGGAGAGACCCATGGCGGAGACCGCCGCCATCATCGTCTGCGATGACGAGCCGGACCTCAGGGACGCCGTGGCCGAGTACCTGGCCAAGCGCGGCCTTGACGTGCGCCGCGCCGAGGATGGCGTCAGCCTCCGCCGCCAGCTCGCCGAGCGCCCCGCGGATTGCGTGGTGCTGGACATCGCACTGCCTGGCGAGGATGGGCTGACCATCGCGCGCGCGCTCCGCGCCGAGAGCGACATCGGCATCGTCATGCTGACCGCGGCCGGGGACGTGGTGGACCGCGTCGTCGGGCTCGAGGTCGGCGCCGATGACTACATCGCCAAGCCCGTGGACCTGCGCGAGCTGCTCGCGCGGCTGCGCGCCGTGCTGCGCCGGCGGGAAGCGACGCAGCAGGCGCTCGCCGCCGCCGCGCCGGCGCCCGCCGCGCCCGCCACGCCCGCGCTGCCGCCGGGCAAGCGGGTGCGCATGGGCCGCACCTGGCTCGACCTCGATGCGCGGCGCCTGACCGGCGCGGATGGTCAGGAGATCCCGCTCGGCCCCAGCGAATTCGCGCTGCTGCGCGCCTTCGCCGAGCGGCCGGGGCGCGTGCTGACGCGGGAAGTGCTGCTCGACCTCGCCCATCCGCGCGGCGACGAGCATTTCGACCGCTCCATCGATGTCCGCATCGCCCGCATCCGCCGCAAGATCGAGGCGGTGCCGGAGCGGCCCGCCGTGATCCGCACGATCCGCGGCGCCGGCTATGTCTTCGACCCTACCGCCGAAGCCTGACCCGCCGCCGATGACCGCAGGCGTGGAGGCCGAGCTCGCGCTGCTGCGCGGCGTGCTGGATGCGGCGCCGGCGCGGGTCTGCGTGATCAGCCAGGAACGCCGCTACCTCTACGTCAACCGCGAATTCGCGGAGTTCGCCGGCCGCCGGCCGGAGGACATCATCGGCATGACCACCACCGAGCTGATCGGCCCCGAACTCGCGGCGAAGCTCCTGCTCGTCTCCGATCGTGCCCTGGCCGGCGAGGTCGTCAAGATGGAAGGCTGGGTGGACTACCAGCGCAATGGCCGCCGCTACATCGCCTACACTTTCTCCCCCTTCGGCCGCGCCGGCGAGCCGGCCGCCGCCTTCATCAACTCCATGCGCGACCTGACGGAGCTGAAGCGGCGGGAGGAGGAGGCGGCCGCCCAGCGCCAGCACCTGCGCGCAATCCTCGAAGGCATCGCGGACGGCGTGAACATCGTGGGGCCCGATGCGCGGCTGGTGCTGGCGAACCGGGGCTTCCTCAGGATGTACGGTTTCCCGGAGCATCTCGGCGCCGCGGGCACGCCGATCGCCGATTTCGTGCGCGAACGCATCCGGCGGAAGGACTACTACCCGCACGAGGATACCGGCCAGTCCGAGGAGGCGCTGATCCAGCAGCGCGTCGCGCAGATCATGACCGCCCCTGTCGGCCGGTTCGAGGAGCACCGTCCCGATGGCCGGACCATCGAGGTGCGGCGGGAACGGCTGGCGGATGGCACGCTGGTCAACACCTATATCGATATCACCGCCCGCCGCGACGCCGAGCGCGCCCGCCGCGCCAGCCGCGACGCGCTGCGCCGCAACGAGCGGCTTCAATCCATCGCGAGCCTGCTGGCCGGCGTCGCGCATGAGATCAACAACCCGCTCGCCGTCGTCGCCGCCCAGGCGCTGCTGCTCGCGGAGGAGGCTGAGGGCACGCCGATGGCCGAGCGCGCCGAGAAGGTGCGCGCCGCCGCCGAGCGCTGCGGGCGGATCGTGGCGAGCCTGCTCGCCTCCGTCCGCCAGAAGCCGCCGCGTCGCGAGCCGATGGACCTCGCCCGCGCGGTGGAGAACGGGCTCGACCTGACGGTGGAGACCGCGCAGGCCGCCGGCATCGCGCTCAGCGTGGAACTGGCGCGGGACCTGCCGCCGGTGCCCGGCGATCCCGACCAGGTGGCGCATCTCGTCGGCAACCTGATCGGCAATGCGCGCGCGGCGATGGCCGGCGCGGGCACGGAGGCGCCGCGGATCGCGGTGACCCTGCGGCGGGAGGAGCGATACGCGGTGCTCGCGGTGGCGGATAACGGCCCCGGCGTGCCGGCGCCGCTGCGCGAGCGGATCTTCGACCCCTTCTTCACGACCAAGCCCGATGGCGAGGGCACCGGAGTCGGCCTCGCGCTGTGTCGGACGATCGCGAAGGCGCATGGCGGGGCGATCGGGGTCCAGGACACGCCGGGCGGCGGCGCAACCTTCGTGGTGCGCTTCCCCCTCGGCTGACGGGCCCTCCTGCCCCGTGACCTCAGTTGATGTTGAAATCCGTGATCGAGCAGGTGTTCTGCTGCCGCCATTCCTGCGGCTGGCCGTTCGCGTACACCACGCGGATGTCGTTCACGCATTGCCCGCCGGGCAGGCGGATCAGCAGCGACTGGCCCGGGTTCAGCACATTCGCGCCGAGCCGGTCCGAACCCCAGCTGTTGTCGCGTGAGGACGAGACGTAGATCTCGTTGATCGTGGAGCGCGTCCGGTTGTTGATGCGGAAGCTCGGATCCTGCGCGAAGGCCGGGGCGGCGGCCGTCAGCCCGAGCAGGGCGGCGAGGGCGCCGCGGCGAAAGGCGGTCATGGCATGTCCTCTACAGCGCCGGACTCGCCCGGCGCCGTGCCATCCTCCGCCCGAAATTCGCAACAAAGCAATAAGCGGGCGCAGAGTCGCGATCACTCGCGCCCGCCCCGCGTCACGCTGCCGCTTCCTCCAGGAAGACCTGCACCGCCTGGTAGAGCGCGCCGCGGTTCCGCTCCATCAACATCGTGTGGGTGCCCTCCGCCAGCAGCACGCAGCGCTTGCCCGGGCTCGCGGTGAGCAGGGGGAACAGCGTGGTCGCCATGCTGGTCGGCGTGTCGCGGTCCCATTCGGCCGTGACGAGCAGGGTGGGCACGGTGACCTTGGCCGGGTCCCACCAGGGCCGGCCTGACTGCCAGTACTCGCGCGAATCTAGCAGCACGCCGTTCGGCGCGCGCAGCACCGCCGGGTTGCGCCGCATGCCCTCGGGGTCGGAGGCCCAGGTCACGCCGGCCCAATGCTCGAACCAGCCGGGCGGGATCAAGC
>VFQR01000631.1_pt1 | contig 41979 bp, 41 predicted proteins | sample 3512321 | NCBI WGS metagenome assembly VFQR01 (sample SAMN10412374, study PRJNA504923) | tailings metagenome | isolation source: Relicate 3 Philex TSF1 revegetated site | place: Philippines: Tuba, Benguet | collected 2017-08-29 | reverse complement strand
GACCTACTGGCACGCGCTGCGCACGCGCGGGATCATGGACAAGGTCGAGGGCTGCGGGCCGCTGCTGGAGCGGTTCTGAGAAGGCTTGGGCGGCGGCGGTCGCTTGCAGGGCGGCGTGGCATCGGCCCGCGTCGTTACGACGCGCTCATCGGCGAGGTCGCCGCCGTCTACGCCATCCCCACCATCATCGCCTGGGTTACCCGCCACTTGGCCGGCCTGTTCGCAGATCTCGGGGTGGTCACGCCGGCCGGTTTTCTCGCCGCGCGGCGCTAACCCAAGCCACCCCAGGCGCTCAGCACCCGCCTCGCCTCCGCCGCATCCGCGGCGATCGCCGCCTTCAGCTCCTCCAGCCCGCCGAAGGTCGCATCCGGCCGGAGGAAGCTGTGCAGGCGCACGCCGATCTCCTGGCCGTAGAGATCGCCCGACCAGTCGAACAGATGCACCTCCAGCCTGGTCACCGGATCGCCGCCGAGCGTCGGGCGGCGGCCAACATTCGCCACGCCCGGCACGAGCGATCCATCCGCCAGCGCGACGGTCACGGCATAGACGCCGCGCGCCGGCTCCATGTGCCGGCCGAGCAGGATGTTCGCGGTCGGCCAGCCGAGCTCGCGGCCCAGCCGATCGCCATGGAACACGGTGCCGGTGATCTCCCAGTCGCGCCCGAGTTCCCGCGCCGCGCGTTCCGGATAGCCGTCCTGCAGCAGCCGGCGGATGCGGGTGGAGGAGATCGGGCCGCCCTCATCGGCGACCGCCGGCACCACGGTCAGCCCGATGCCGCGCTTCTCCGCCTCGCGGCCGAGCAGGCCGATATCGCCGCCGCGGCGATGACCGAAGGCGAAGTCGTGCCCGCAGGCCAGGTGCTTCGCGCCGATGCCCTTGTGCAGCACCTCCTCCACGAAGGCCTCGGCCGGCATGGCGGCCAGCGCGGCGCCGAAGGGCAGGGCGTAGACGACGCCCACGCCCAGGCCGCCCAGCGCCGCCGCCTTGGCCGGCAGCAGGGTAAGCCGGAAGGGCGGGTCATCAGGGCGGAAATGCTCCCGCGGATGCGGCTCGAAGGTCAGGGCGGCGAGCGGCAGGTCGGGCCGTGCCCCATGCGCGGCGCGGATCACCGCGGCATGGCCGAGATGCACGCCATCGAAATTGCCGAGCGCGACAGTCGCCCCGCGCAGCGTCGGCGGCAGCGAGCGCCAGTCCTCGACCAGCGACGTATTCAAGGCGGTGCGCATCGCGCACCGAGCGGCCGAACGGCCGCCGCGGCGAATGCCGCGAAGCCAAGGCTGCGGAGCAGCCGCCCGGCGTCTGAGGGCTTCACACGACTCTCATTCAGATCTGCTCCGGCCGCAGCCAGACCTGGGTGCCCGGCGGCGGCGCATAGGCCGCCAGCGCATCCAGCGCCTCGCCCACGCTGCCGGCGCGCATCGCGAGCGGCCGGTGCATCGGGCGGATGAAGCCTTCCGTCGCCATGCCGTCGAGAGCCTGGAGGAAGGGGCCCCAATACCCCTCGACGTCGAGGAACACCACGCCCTTGTCCTGGATGCCGAGCTGCGCCCAGGTCAGCGCCTCCACGGCTTCCTCGAGCGTGCCGAAGCCGCCGGGCAGCACGATGAAGCCGTCGGCGAGTTCGGCCATCTTCGCCTTGCGCTCATGCATCGTGTCCACGATGTGCATCTCGACGCCGCCGCCATGGCCGACCTCGCGCTTCAGCAGGCCGTATGGGATCACGCCGATCACCTCTGCGCCGGCGGCCAGCGCCGCATCGGCGGCGATGCCCATGAGCCCGACCGCGCCGCCGCCATAGACCAGTCCGATGCCCCGCTGCGCCACCTCGCGCCCGAGTTCGCGGGCGGCCTCGGCGTAGGCTGGCCGGGTGCCGACGGTCGAGCCGCAGAAGACGCACACGCGATTCAGTCTGCGCATCCGATTCAGATCTCCGGTGCTCGCGGCCCGTGGCCGCTCCGCCCTGCGATCATCGGATGCGGTCACTCGGCCGCAGCCTTCTCCACGGCGTGCGCCGCCAGCGCGGCGCGGCTTGGCACCGCCACCAGCGCCTCGCCCTCCAGCACCGGCTCGCCCTTCACCGCGCAGATCGTGCGCAGCGTCACGCGGTGCTTCTCGGCATTCAGCGCGGTGATCTCCACCGTCGCGGTGACGGTGTCGCCGATCCGCACCGGCTTCCGGAAACGCAGCGACTGCGACATGTAGATCGTCCCCGGGCCCGGCAGCTGCGTGCCCATCACCTTGGTGATCAGGCCGGCGGCCAGCATGCCATGCGCGATGCGCTCGCCGAAGAAGCCGGCCTTGGCGTATTCCTCGTTCAGGTGCATCGGGTTGGTGTCGCCGGTGACGGCCGCGAACAGGACGATGTCGGCCTCGGTGATGGTCTTCCCGAAGCTCGCCTTCTGGCCGACCGACAGATCCTCGAAGAAGCAGCCTTCGCTCATCCAGCCAATCCCCATGCTGCGCCGCACGCAAAATCCACCCCTACAGGCGCCCAGAAGGCCCGGCAAGGCCGGTTTACAGCCCCTCCCGCGCGGTCCAGAACCCCGCCCCGTCGCTGCCCCGGACCCGAAAATGCCCCTGACCGAGATCGGCCCCTCCGACCGCCTGCTGGCCGAGCTCCGCGCCTGGGTGGAGATGGAGACGCCGACCACCGACGCCGCCGCCGTCAACCGCCTGCTCGATCGCTGCCAGGCCGATCTCGCCGCGGTGGGCGGCGCGCTGACCCGCCTGGCCGGCCGCGACGGCTTCGGCGACACGCTCATCTGCCGCACCCCCGGGGAAGGCCCGCCGGTGGTCGTCGCCGGCCATCTCGACACCGTCTGGGACCACGGCACGCTCGCCGGGCCCATGCCCTTCCGCGTCGAGGGCACCAAGGCCTTCGGCCCGGGCATCTACGACATGAAGGCCGGCAGCTTCATGGCCTTCCACAGCGTGCGCGAGATCCTCCGCCAGCGCACGCCGACGCGCCGCCCCATCCTCCTCCTGCTCACCCCCGACGAGGAAGTCGGCAGCCCGACGAGCCGCGGCCCGATCGAGGACGCCGCGCGCGGCGCGCGGGCGGTGCTGATCCCCGAGCCCGCCGGCGCGAACGGCGCGGCAGTGACGGCCCGCAAGGGCGTCGGCCGCTTCGACATCCGCGTCCAGGGCGTCTCCGCCCATGCCGGCGGCAATTGGCAGGATGGCCGCAGCGCCATCGTGGCGCTGGCCGGGATCATCCAGGCGATCCACGCCATGACCGACCTCGCCGCCGGCATCACGACCAACGTCGCCCCGATCGGCGGCGGCACGCGGCCCAACGTGATCGCCCCGCAGGCGTGGTGCGAGGTGGACCTCCGCGTTCCCACCATCCCGCTCGGCGAACACCTGGAAGCCAAGATCCTCGGCCTGGCCGGCGAGCGGGACGGCATCACCGTGAGCGTCACCGGCGGCATGAACCGCCCGCCCTTCGCCGAGACGCCGGAGATCCTGGCACTCTACGAGCATGCGAAGGCGCTCGCGGCGCGGCACGGCTACGACCTGCCGATCCAGCATCGCGGCGGCGGCTCCGACGGCAACTTCACCGCGGCCCTCGGCGTGCCGACCCTCGACGGCCTGGGCTGCCCCGGCGCCGGCGCGCATGCGCCGCATGAGCACATCCTGTGGGAGCAACTCGCGCCGCGCTGCGCCACGCTGTGCGGGCTGCTCGAAGGGATCGCATGACAGCGAGTTAAATTGACAACATAGCACCGAATTGGTGCTATGTTGTCATGTCTCGCCCGAACACGATCGCGGCGGCCGAAGCCGCGCGCCTCGCTACCGAGCTGATCCTCGAGACCTTCCGGCTGAACGGCCGCCTGCTGGCCGCAGGCGACCGCCTGGTGGCCGATCTCGGCCTCACCTCGGCACGCTGGCAGGTGCTCGGCGCGGTGGCGTTCGCCGATCCGCCGGGCCCGATCGCGCAGATCGCCCGCGCCATGGGGCTCACGCGCCAGAATGTCCGACGCATCGTCGGCGAGCTTGTCGAGGCCGGGCTGCTCCGGCTGGAGGACAACCCGCATCACCGCCGCGCCGCGCTGGTCCGCTTCACGCCGGCGGGCGAGGCGCTCTTCGCCGCGGCCTCGGCGCGCCAGGCGCCCTGGGTGGCCGGACTCGCGGGCGATCTCGATCCGGCCGCGCTCGGCGCCGCGCTCAGCGTGCTGCGGGAGATGCGTGCCCGGCTGGAGACACACTCGGAGGAGGACGCCACCGATGCCCAGTGACCACTATTCCCTGCCAGCGCGCGGGCTGCACTGGGCGGCGGCGCTCGCGGTGCTGAGCCTGCTCGGCACCGGCTTCGCCGCCGCCAACGCCACCGATCCGTCCGCGAAGGCGGCGCTGCTGCGGCTTCATCTGCCGCTTGGCCTCCTGGCGCTCGGGCTCACCCTGTTGCGGCTGCTCGTCTGGTGGCGCGATGCGCGCGCCGGCCGCCGCCCGGGCCCGATTCCGTGCACGCCCGCCTGGCAGCGCGGCGCGGCGAAGGCGGTCCATCTGCTGCTGCTGGCGCTCAGCCTCGGCATGGCGGCGAGCGGCATCGGCATGATGGCGCTGAGCGGCGCCGCGCCGGCAATCTTCGGCGGCGGCGCGCTGCCCGATTTCCACGCCTTCGTCCCGCGCATCCCGCACGGGATCGGCGCCCGCCTGATCTCCGTTCTCGTGGTGCTGCATGTCGCGGCGGCGCTGCATCACGCCCTCATCCGCCGCGACGGCACCCTGGCCCGTATGGGCCTGGGCCACCAACGGACCAGGGACCGCGCGGCATGAAGCGCCTACATACCCTGCTGCTCGCCGGCTTCTTGGCCGCCGGTCCCGCCGCCGCGCAGCCGGTGACGCTGATCAATGTCTTCGAGGTGCCCGCCGGCAGGCTCGACGAGGCCGTCCGCTACTGGGAGGCGGCGCGCGACATCCTCGTGACGCAGCCGGGCTATGTGAGCACCCGGCTGCACCAGGCGATCACGCCCGATGCGCGCTTCCAGCTCATCAATGTCGCGGTGTGGGAGAGCCCCGCCGCCTTCGCGGCGGCGATGCAGCGGATGCAGCAGGGCCTGCGCGTGCCGCCGCCCGAGGGCCTGCGCTTCAGCCCCGCCCTCTACCGCGTGATCCGCGAGTAGCGGCGGCGCGCCGACTCACTCCACGACGATCTGCCCGGCCGAGAGTGTCGCCGGCGCGCCGCCCGACAGCAGCCGCGCGAAGACCACCGCCGCCCCGGCGCCGCTGCCATCGGCGTCGAAGCCGACATCGCCGGTGTCGGTGTCGAACAGGAACACCGGCCCCGGCCCGCCCGGCAGCGGATCGGCCCCGCTGACCAAGGCAGGCGTCACCCCGACCGTCAGGCCCGTGGAGAACTGCGACCGCAGCACCCTCACCGAATCCTCGGCGGCGAAATCCAGCACCAGGTCGAGCCCTGCATTGACCAGCGAGGTGAAGCGGAAGGCATCCGCGCCCGCGCCGCCTTCCAGCGTATCCGCCTCGCTGCCGCCGAGCAGCGTATCCGCGCCCTCGCCGCCCGTCAGGCTGTCCGCGCCCGCATCGCCCTGCAGCAGGTCGTTCCCGCCGCCGCCGGCGAGACGGTCGTCGCCGCCGCTGCCGGCCAGCCGGTCGTCGAGCCCGCCGCCGGTCAGCGTGTCCGCCCCCTGCCCGCCGGTGATATCGCCGCTCTCGAATCCGGTGATCCTTGTGCCGTCCGGTAGCGTCTGTGCGCCCGCGATCGTGAGGTCGAAGGCGAACTCCACGGCTTCAGAGAAGCGACCGAGCAGCAGCCGGTCCGTCGCCCCGGCATCGCCCGAAAGCCGGTGCGCGCCGAGGCTGAAGCTGCTGACCGTGTCGTTGCCGGCGCCGCCGAGCGCGGTGTCGGCGCCGCTGCCGGCCTCGATCAGGTCATCGCCGTTGCCGCCCGAGAGCGAATCATTCCCCCCGCCGCCGACCAGCGTATCGGCGAAGAGGCCGCCGATCAGCGTATCCGCGCCGCTGCCGCCGCGCGCGTCGAGCCGCTCGAAGCCGGTCAGCATCGTGCCATCCGCCAGCGTCTGCACGCTCGCCGCCTGGTCGGCGCGGACCAGCAGGTCGGCGGTTGCCGAATTGCGCAGGATGCGTGCGAGGTCCAAGCCGCCGCCGCCATCGAGGCTGTCGGCGCCCTGGTTGTTGAAGCTCGCGATCGTGTCATCGCCGAGCCCGCCGCGCAGCGTGTCGTTGCCGCCGCCGCCATCGAGCGAATCGGCGAGGTTGCCGCCGAACAGCAGGTCCGCGCCGGCGCCGCCCTGGATCGTCACCGCGTCCACGCCGATCAGCGACATCAGAGTGGCACCGCCCGCCAGGATGCCCACGCCGGCCGGGAAGCTGCCCTGCATCGTGATCGGCGACGCGCCGAAGCCGCTCGCGACCAGCGTATCCAGCCCCGCCCCGCCGCTGACCACGTCCATCAGCGTGTCGCCGGTGAGCGTCAGCAGGTCGTCGCCGAGCCCGCCATTCAGCGTGTTGGCGCCCGCCCCGCCGAGCAGCGTGTCGGCGCCGCCATCGCCGTTCAGCAGGTCGTTGCCCACCGCGCCATCCAGGCTGTCCGCGCCGTCCCCGCCGCTGGCGGTATCGGCGCCGGCGTTCAGCGCATAAGCGTCGTCGCCGGGCGTGCCGACCATGCGGTCATTGGCGGCGGAGCCGAAGAACAGGAAGCGCTCGAAATTCACCGCCGTGCCGATCACCACGCCCTCGATGGTGATCCGCGCGCCGTCGAAGGAAAGCCCGCGCCCGCCGCCATGCAGGAACAGCGTGTCGAACCCGTCCCCGCCATCGAGCCGCGTCGCGTTCGCCGCTGGCAGGACATCCCCGCCATACAGCCCATAGGCCTGCACAAGGTCGTCGCCTGCCCCGGCGAACACCCGGTCGCCCTTGTCGAGGGTGAGGTTGATCAGGTCGTTGCCGCCGCCGCCGAGAAGCGTCTCCGCGCCGCGATAGGAGGCATCGCCGAGCGTGTCCGCGCCCTCGCCGCCGCTCAGGTAGTCGTCGCCATTGCCGGTGCGGAGATTGTCGCCGAAGGCGCCGCCGATCAGCGTGTGGCCGGCGCCCGCCGCGCCGAACAGGGCGGCGTTCAGCACCTCCATGCCGCGCGCCGAAACCACCGTGTCGCCGTCGATCACGACATGAGTCGTGCCCGCGATGCGCACGCTCGCCGCCACGGTGTCGGCGCCGGACAGCCCGCCGAGCTGCAGCGTGTCCACCCCCGCGCCGCCATTGATGCGATCCACGCCCGGATCGGTCTGGAACCCCGCACCGGAGAGGCGGAAGTTCGGCGCGATGGTGTCGTCGCCGATCCCGCCATCCAGCGTGTCCGCGCCGATGCCGCCCGTGATGGAATCGTTGCCGGCCTCGCCCAGCACGAGGTCGTTGTCGGCCGGCGTCGTGTTCGTCCAGTAATCGTAGTCGGAGGCGATGCGGTCGTCGCCCTCGCCGCCGCGCAGGATGTCGGCGCCGCCCTCGCCCTCGATGCTGTCGTTCCCGGCGCCGCCGAAGACGCGGTCGGCGCCTCCCCCGGCATAGAGCGTGTCGTTACCGGCGCCGCCATCCAGCAGGTCCTCGCCCGCCGGCGTGTAGATCGCGTCGTTGCCGTCCTCGCCATAGACGCGGTCGGGGTCGGTGCCGGCGCGGCTCCCGGTCGAGGTGTAGTCCAGCCGGTCGTCGCCGCCGCCGAGCCGGACGATGTCGGCGCCCGTGCCCGGGTCCACGAAGTCGGCGCCGTCGCCAAGCGTGACGAGGTCGGCGCCGGGGCCGGCCTCCACGCTGACCGCGCCGACCGCCGTCACCGTGTCGTTGCCGCTGCCGGTCGAGAAGCTGGCCGTCACCGCCTGGGTCAGCTCCACCCGGTCGCTGCCGCTGCCGAGCTTGAAGCTCGACAGGATCTCGACATTGCGGATCTGGCCGTAGCCGGCGAGGCCGAGGGTCGCGATGTTGCGGATATACATGCCGTTGACGGCGCCGGAGAGGTCGAAGGCCGCGCGATCCTCGCCTTCGCCGCCATCGATGTTCACCAGGCCGGTGCCGGAATCGAGCGAATCATTCCCTGCCCCGCCGCGCAGCACGTCGTCGCCGGCATTGCCGGCGATGGTGTCGTCGAAGCTGCCGCCGGTGATGAAGTCCACGCCGGCATGGCCGACATAGAGCACCTTCTCGATGTTGTTCACCGCGACGGTGTTCGCGGTGCCGACGCGCACCACGCTCGATCCGCCCGAGAGCAGCGCGAAGACGATCGTCGGGTTGCCGGGGATCGCGCCGCCCAGGTTGAAGCGCACCTCGAAGGTGTCGATGCCCGAGCCGCCATCCACCACGTCGCCGGTGTCCGGCGAGAAGATGCGCAGCAGGTCGTCGCCGTCGCCGCCGAAGAGCTGGTCGCGCCCGATGATCGAGCCCGGCGCCCCGCCCGAGAGGTCCGATCCGTCCCAGATCGTGTCGTTGCCGGCCTCGCCATGGAGGTTGTCGCTGCCATGCCCGCCATCGATCTGGTCGTCGCCGCCGCCGCCGAGCAGCGCGTCATCACCGGCGCGGCCGGTCAGCGTCTCCGGATCGTCGGTGCCCTGCGCGGTCTCCGGCCCATTGTCGCCGACATAGAAGCGGCGCCCGTTGATGATCTGCCAGGAGCCGGCCATCGCGTTTCCTCCCTGGAAGGAAATCCGAACCTATCGGCCGCGCCGACCCGTGCCAAGTTTGTTGCGAAATGCAACCGATGCGTGTGCCTGCGGCGTCATGGACACGGCGCCTCGGCCTTGCTGCGATGGTGGCGATGAGCCTCGCCTGGTTCCTGCTTGCCGCGCTGGCGGAGATCGCCGGCTGCTTCGCCTTCTGGGCCGTGCTGCGGCTTGGCAAGCCGGCCTGGTGGCTGCTGCCCGGCCTCACCGCGCTGGTGGTCTTCGCCCTCGCCCTGACGCGGGTGGACGCAGCCTTCGCGGGCCGCGCCTTTGCCGCCTATGGCGGCGTCTACATCGCCGCCTCGCTCGCTTGGCTGTGGCTCGTGGAGGGTGCGCGCCCCGATCGCTGGGACCTCGCCGGTGGCGCGATCTGTCTTGCCGGCGCCGCCGTCATCCTGTGGGGGCCACGCGGCTGAGGCCGGCGGTCAGTCGTCGTACTCGATCTCCTTGATGCGCCCGGTGCGCACATCGATCTCCACTTCCATCTCGCGCCCGCGCGCGTCGCGGCCCTCCACCTCCCATTCGTCGTCGTCGCAATCCACCTCCGTCACGCGCACCATCCCCACGCTGCGCGCGATCGCGACCGCCTGGGCGCGGCTGATGCCGCCGTGGCAATCGTCGTCGGCGCGCGCGGCGACGGGGACCAGCCCTCCGGCGAGGCCGAGCAGAAGATGGCGACGGGCGAGCGGGCTCATGCGGATCTCCGGCGTTGTTCACCGCTGACACAACGGCGCGGCCATGCCGGGCCTTGCAGGCCGCGTCATCACGAGTCTGTGAAGCGTCGGCTTGCGCCGGATCGCCACCCGCCCGATCCTCCCGCACCAGGAGCACGCACCGCATGCACACCGACGCGCAGGGCAACGCGCTGACCATCGCCTCGGCCGAGGCGGCGACAGCCTACGACCATGTGATCGAGGGATTTCTCAAGTACCGCTTCGACACGGGGCGTCGGCTCAAGGCGTTGTTGACGCTCGACCCTGAGGCGCCGCTCGCGCAGGCGATGGCGGGGCTCTTCGCGATGCTGGCCTATGACCAGCGCCTGGTCGGCCGCGCGGAGGCGGCGGCCGCGAAAGCCGACGCGCTGAAGCCGAACGCGCGCGAGGCCGCGCACATCGCCGCGCTGCGTGCCTGGGCGGGCGGCGCGCCGGACCAGGCCTTGTCCATCTGGGAAGGCATCATCGCCGAGCATCCGCGCGATATCCTGGCCTTCCGGCTGCATCACTTCGCTGCCTTCTGGATGGGCTCGCCCGGCCGCATGCTCGGCGCGGTGGAGGGCGTGATGCGGCACTGGTCGCCCGCCGTGCCGGCCTTCGGTTCCATCCTCGCCTGCCACTGCTTCGCCAGCGAGGAGAGCGGGCTCTATACCGTCGCGGAGCATTCCGGCCGCGCCGCCGTCGCGATGGATCGCGGCGATCTCTGGGCGACGCATGGCGTCGCCCATGTGCTGGAGATGCAGGGCCGCCGCAGCGAGGGCATCGCCTGGCTCGAGGCCGGGGAGCCGCATTGGGAAGGCGGCAACAACCTGATGCATCACCTCTGGTGGCACCGCGCGATGTTCCACATCGAGCAGCGCGATTTCGACGCGGTGCTCGCGCTCTACGACCGCTGCTTCCGCGATTTCGACTCCGCGGTGACGCAGGCGCAGCCCGATCTCTACATCGATGTCCAGAACGCCGCCTCGATGCTGTGGCGGCTGGCGCGGCAGGGCGTGCCGGCGGGCGAGCGCTGGACGGAGCTCGCCGACAAGGCGGAGGCGCGGATCGGCGATACGCTCAGCGCCTTCACCCAGCCGCATTGGATGATGGCGCTCGCCGCGACCGGCCGCACCGAGGCCGCGCGGCGGCTGCTGGCCGCGGTGGAGGAAGCCGGCCGCGGCAACACCGCGCATGCCGCGATCCTGCGCGAGGCCGCGCTGCCGGCCTGCCAGGCCGTGCTCGCCCATGCCGAGGGCCGCTACGCCGAGGCCGTCGCCGCGCTGCGCCCGGCGCTCGGCGGGCTGTACCGCCTCGGCGGCAGCCATGCGCAGCAGGATGTGCTGGAGCAGCTGTTTCTCGACTCCGCGATGAAGTCGGGGCTGGAGGCAGATGCGCGGCTGCTGCTGGAGCGGGTGGCGGGCATGCATCCGGTGCCGCCGGCGCGCCGCATCGGCTATGCGGAGGCGGCGCGGCTGGTGGCGCATTGAGCACGGAACGCGGCGCCTGACGGCACCGGTCACGCCGCCCCTTCACTCCACCGGCCAGACCAGCGCCAGGCCGCCTTCCGCCGCCTCCACGCGCCCGCCACGCCCGGCTTCCAGGATCAACCGCGCCGCCTCGCCATCCGGCCGCGCGCCCTCCGGCAGGACCAGCCGCAGCGCGACCTCGCCGGGCCGCGGCTCGACCCGCGCCTTGATCCGGGCACCCTGCGCCATCCGGCCCGCGGCTTCCCGAACCAGGACGAGCAAAGCGAGTTCCAGCCGGGCGCGATCCAGCGTCACCGGCGGCAGGCCCTCCGCCGCCTCCAGGTCGAAGCCATACCGCGCGCCGAGCACCACGCGCAGCAACGGCGCCGCCTGCGCCACGACCTCGGCCACCGAGGCGGGGCCGGGCTCCTCCACCGGCCGGCGCGCGGCATCGAGGAAGCTGCGCACCATCTCGTCGAGCCGCTGCAACGCCTCCTGCGCGCGGTCGAGTTGGCGGCGCGGCTTCCCCTCCGGCGCGAAGCGGCCGAGCAGGTCGAGATTCGAGGTCAGCACCATGAGCGCGTTGTTGACTTCATGCTGCACCGCCGGCGCGGTCTGGCGCAGTTGCTCCTGGCGCAGTCGGGCCAGCATCGGGTCGGGCGCCTGCGGCTCGCTCAAGGGGGGCTCCTTCATCCGCCGGCGTTACGCTGGGCCGGGCCTAACCCTTGCAGGATATCGTGGAACAGCCGCGCCGGCAGCGTCCCGCCGGCCACTTCCGCCATCGGTGACCCATCGTCATTGCCGAGCCACACGGCGATGACCAGGCCGCCCGCGAAACCGACAAACCAGGCGTCGCGGAAATCCTGCGTCGTGCCGGTCTTGCCGGCGACGACCGGGCCGCCCGCCGGCTGCGCGGCGCGGCCGGTGCCGCGCGCCACCGCCGACTCCAGCATCCGCCGCATCGCCTGGGCGTGCGCGGGCTCCGTGGCGCGGCGCAGCGCTGCGGGCGCGATCGGCACCGGCCGGCCATCGGCGCGCGCCGCCGCAACACCGCGCGGCGTCGGCAGCAGGCCACCATTGGCGAAGGCGGCATAGGCGGTGGCGAGGTCGAGCAGCGTGACCTCGCCCGTCCCCAAGGCCAGCGTCGCGTCGTTCGGGAAGGGCCCCATCAGCCCGAAGCGGCCAGCCACATCGCCCACGCCGCGCACCCCGCCGCCGCGCTCGGCCACGCGCACCGCCGCGGTGTTGACGGAATGTACCAGCGCCTCCTCCAGCGTGATCTCCCCGCGCGGCGCCCAGCCGCCATTGCCGGGCGACCAGCCGCCAAGCCGGATCGGCGCATCGGAGATCGTGTCGGACGGGCTCGCGCCGCGTTCCAGCGCGGCGAGGAAGACGAAGGGCTTGAAGGCCGAGCCGGGCTGCCGCCTTGCCTGCGTCGCGCGGTTGAACTGGCTCTGCCGATGGTCGCGGCCGCCGGCCATGGCGCGGATGTTCCCGCTGCTCGCTTCCATGACGATCACGGCACCTTGCCCGACCCGCGCCCGCGCGCCCGGCCCGGCCAGCAGCGCCCCGAGCCGCGCCTCCACCACCGCCTGGATGCGCGGATCGAGCGTGGTGCGCAGCACGAGATCGGCATTGCCGGGAAAGCGCTCGGCGACATCCTCGAGCACCCAGTCGGCGAACCAGCCGGCCTGCCGGGCGGGGCGGTCGGGGATGCGGATGCGCTCCGCCTCCAGCGCCGCCTGGGCGCGGGTGAGGAAGCCGGTCTCGGTCATGGCCTCCAGCACCTCGATGGCGCGGCCGGCGGCGGCATCCGGCGCGCTGCGCGGGTTCAGCCGCGACGGCGCCTTGGGCAGCCCCGCGAGCACCGCCGATTGCCAGAGCGCGAGCCGGGTCGCGGGGATGCCGAAATAGACCCGCGCGGCGGCATCCACCCCATAGGCGCCGGCGCCGAGATAAACGCGGTTGAGATAGATCTCGAGCAGCTCGTCCTTGCTGAACTGCCATTCCAGCCAGAGCGCGAGCAGCGCCTCCTGCGCCTTGCGCCGCAGCGTGCGCTCGGGCGTGAGGAACAGGTTCTTGGCGAGCTGCTGCGTGAGCGTGGAGCCGCCCTGGGCGACACGGCCGGTGGTCCAATTCACCCAGGCGGCGCGCGCGATCCCGATCGGATCGAGGCCGGGATGGTCGCGGAAGCGGCGGTCCTCGATGGCGATCAGCGCGGCCGGCAGATGGGCGGGCAGGGCGGCGAGGCGCACCACCTCGCCATGCACGTCGCCGGATTGGGCGAGGATGCGGCCATCGGCCGCTTCCAGCGTGACACCTGGGCGCCGCGTCGCGCCGAGCGCGATGTCGGTGCGCGGCAGGTCCCAGAGGAGCACCAGCAGCAGTCCGGCCAGCGCCACGCTGCCCCAGACGAGGGCGAGCAGGCCCCAGCGCAGCCAGCGCCACCCACCCCAGACAGCGCGCCTGGGGCTCGGCGCCGGGCGGGCGCGCGGCGCGGCGGGCTTGGCTTTGCGGGCGGCGGCGCGGGCCATGCCAATGCCATAGCACGCCGAATCGCCATCGCGTGCCCGGGCGACGGGGCGCGCGGCCTGCTGCTACCCCCGCGCCGCCTGGATCGCCGCCCAGACCCGCTCCGGCGTCGCCGGCATGTCGAGATGGGTGATGCCGAGCGGCGCGAGCGCATCCGCGATCGCGTTCATCACCGCGGGCAGCGAGCCGGCGCAGCCCGCCTCGCCGCAGCCCTTGGCGCCGATCGGATTGGTGGTGCAGGGCACGCCGCGGCTCGCCGTCTCGATCGCGGGCAGGTCGCCGGCACGGGGGAGCGCGTAGTCCTGGTAGCTGCCGGAAAGCAGCTGCCCGTCCTCGCTGTAGGCGACGCGCTCCATGATCGCCTGGCCGATGCCCTGCGCGATGCCGCCATGCGCCTGGCCCGCCACCATCAGCGGGTTCACCTGCACGCCGAAATCGTTCATCGCGAAGTAGCGGTCGAAGGTGACGATCCCGGTCTCGGGATCAATCTCGACCTCGCAGACATGGCAGCCATTCGGATAGGCCATCGGCGCCTCGTCGAAGACATGGGTGACGTCGAGCGTCTCCGGCACGCCTTCGGGCTTGCTGGGCGTCGCGCGCAGCTTCGCGGCGAGTTCCATGATGCCGATGCCGCGATCGGTGCCGGCGATGAGGAAGCGGCCCGTCTCGTCGGCGCCATGCGGCTCGAACTCGATGTCGCCCGGCGCGGCCTCCAGCGCCCAGGCGGCGGCGGCGCGCCCCTTCTCGATCACCTTCTCGGACGCTTCGAGGATCGCCGCGCCCGACGCCATGATGGATTTCGAGCCGCCCGTGCCGCCGCCGGCGATCAGCTCGTCGGAATCGCCCTGCAGCAGCCGCACCGCGTGGAACGGCACGCCGAGCGCCTGGTGCAGCACCTGCGCGAAGGGCGACCAGTGGCCCTGGCCGTAGTCGAGCGTGCCGGTGATGATGGTGACGGTGCCGTCCTTCTCGAAGCGGATGCCGCCCTGTTCCTTCTGCGGCGGCGCGGTGCATTCGAGGAAGTTGCCCACCCCCCGCCCGCGCAGCAGCCCCTTCGCTTCGCTCGCCGCCTTGCGGGCGGCATAGCCATCCGCGTCGGAGGCGGCGATCGCCGCGTCGAGCAGGGCGGAGAACTCACCGCCATCATAGACGCTGCCGGAGGCCGCGCTGTAGGGGAACTGGTCGGGCCTGATGTGGTTCAGCTTGCGCAGCGCGAGCGGATCGCGCCCGGTCTCGCGCGCGGCCTGCTCGATCAGCCGCTCCATGAAGTAGTTGCCCTCGGGGCGGCCCGCGCCGCGATAAGCGGAGACCGGCGTGGTGTTGGTGACCACGCATTTCGTGCTCACCTCGATCAGCGGCGTCGCGTAGTTGGACTGCACGTTCTTGAAGAAGTTGCCGGTGCCCATCAGCGGCGCGACCGGGCTCAGCCAGGCGCCCATGTTGGCGAAGCTGGTCAGGCGGACGGCCAGGATGCGGCCCTCGGCGTCCAGCGCGAGCTCCGCCTCCACCTCATGGTCGCGGCCATGCTGGTCGGAGAGGAAGGAGCCGCTGCGGTCATCCGTCCACTTCACCGGGCGCCCGAGCGCCTTGGCGGCGACGAGCAGCGGCACGTATTCGGGATAGACATTGGCCTTCATGCCGAAGCTGCCGCCGACATTGCCGGTCAGCACGCGCACCTGCTCCTTCGGCACGCCGAGGATGCCGGCGAGCTGCGCGCGCATCCCGAAGACGCCCTGGCACCCGAGCCGGAGCACGTGGCGGCCATCCTCCATGCTCGCGATGACGCTGCGCGGCTCCATCGCCGCGACCACGATCCGGTTGTTGCGGATCGCGAGCTTGGTGACATGCGCGGCCTTCGCGAAGGCCGCCGCCACCTCCGCCGGCTTGCCGGCGGCGAAATCGAGCACGACGTTGCCGGGGATCTCGTCATAGAGCAGCGGAGCGCCGGGGGCGGCGGCGTCGGACGCCTCGGTCACCGCCGGCAGCGGCTCGATATCGAGCTCGATCGCCTCGGCCGCGTCCTTGGCCTGCTCGCGGGTCTCGGCGACGACGAGCGCGACGGGATCGCCGACATAGCGCACCTTGTCCTTCGCGAAGGGCTGGCGCTGCGTGCTGCGGATCGGCGAGCCGTCGGCGTTCTTGAGCGGCATCGCGCAGGTCATCGGCGCGAAGGTGGGAAGATCGTTGGCCGTCCAGATGCCGAGCACGCCGGGCATCGCCTTCGCCGCCGCGGTGCCGATGCCCTTGATCACGCCATGCGCATAGGGGCTGCGCAGGATCACGCCGAAGGCCTGGCCGGGCAGGGCGATGTCGTCCGTGTAGCGGCCGCGGCCGGTGAGCAGGATCGGGTCCTCGGCCCGTGGCACGGGCTGGCCGATGCCGAACTTCAGGCGCGTCGAGTCGAGCGTGAGCGTATCGGGCATGCGGGGTCCTCGGGAGATGTCTCCCCTAGCGTAGTGCTGCGACGCGAAATGCCAACCGCCCGCCCCGTCACGCCGTGTCGCGCAGCCAGGCGGCGTAGTCGGCCGCGGCCTCGGCGGGGCGGAATCGGGGGTGCCAGCCGAAGGCGGCGGCGCGGGCCAGGTCCAGCACGCCGCGCGGCCGCGTCTCGTTCCACGGAATGCCAGGCGTCTCGCCGGGTTCCGCATGGCGGAAGCGGAACTCGGGAAAGACCGATTGCAGCGCGGCGAGGCAATTGCCGTATTCCGGCGCCCAATCCTGGCCGGAGGCGATATTGACCACGCGATGCGGCGGGTCCTTCGCATCCAGCAGGGCGAGCAGCCCGGCCGCGAGGTCGCGCGCGTAGATCCAGTCATAGGCCGGCAGGGGCGGCGGCGGCAGAACGATGCTCTCGCCGCGCCGCGCGGCGGTGGCGATCGCCAGATGCGGGCTCAGCGTGTCGCGCAGGCCCGTGTCGCGTTCCCACGGGCCGAAGGCCGCGCCGATGCGCGCGGCGACGGCATCCAGCCCCCAGAGGCCCGCGAGCCGCAGCCCCGCGCGCTCCACCGCGTATTTCGTCACGCCATAGAGGCTGATCGGTATGGGGGGCGTCGTCTCCTCGTCCAGCCGCGCGTGGCGATAGGCGGATTCGCCATAGACCGCGGCCGAGGAGGGCAGCACGACGCGACGCACCGTGCCGGCATCGCGCGCCGCCTCCAGCGTCGCGATCATCGCCTTGAGGTTCACGTCGAGCACGCGGCCAGGCTCGGATGCCTCCCGCGCCGGGCCGGCAGTGATCGCGGCGAAGGGGAAGACGGCGCCGACCCGATGCCGCGCGAAGGCGTCGCGCAGCACGGCAGGATCGGTGACGTCGCCCTGGATCACGGTCAGCCCCCCCGGCAGCCGCGCGAAGACCGAAGGCGCCGGATCGGGCAGCGCGGCCTCATGGCCGAGCACCACCACATGCTCGCCGCGCGCCAGCAGAGCCTCCGTGACGTTGAGGCCGACGAAGCCGGCGCCGCCGGTGATCAGGATGGCTGTCATCGTGTCTGGATATCGCCGATGCAGGGGCGCAGAAAGCCGGGATGACAAGGGTGGCGGTGATCGGGGCGGGGCCGGCGGGGCTGATCGCCGCGGAGGTGCTGGCGCGCGGGGGCGCCGAGGTGGTCGTGTTCGAGCGCATGGCGGCGCCCGCGCGGAAGCTCCTGCTCGCAGGTCGCGGCGGGCTGAACCTGACCCATTCCGAGGATTTTTCAGCGTTTCTCGGGCGCTACCGGCCGCCGGCGCCGGTGCTGCTCGGCGCGGTGCGGGATTTCCCGCCGGACTCGCTGATCGCCTGGTGCGAGGGGCTCGGCATCGAGACGTTCGTCGGCAGCTCCGGGCGCGTCTTCCCGCGAACGATGAAGGCCTCGCCACTGCTGCGCGCCTGGCTGGCGCGGCTGGCCGCGATGGGGGTGGCGCTGCGCGCGCGGCACCGGCTGGTCGGGATCGAGGGCACCACCTGCCGCTTCGCCACGCCGGAGGGCGAGGTGGCGTTCGAGGCCGCGGCCGTGGTGCTGGCGCTGGGCGGGGCAAGCTGGCCGCGGCTCGGTTCGGATGCCGGCTGGGTCGGGCTGCTGCCGGACGTGCGGATCACGCCCTTCTCGCCCAGCAATTGTGGCTTCGAGATCGGCTGGTCGCCGATGATGCAACGCCATGCCGGCGTGCCGCTGAAGCGCATCGCGCTGCGCTACGGACCGCTGGAGGCGCGCGGCGAGGCGATGCTGACGGAACGCGGGCTGGAGGGCGGCGCGGTCTATGCGCTCTCCGCCGCGCTGCGCCAGGCGATCGAACGCGTCGGCGCGGCGCACTTCAGCCTCGACCTGCGGCCCGACCTGACCGAGGAGGCGATCCGCGCGCGCCTTGCCACCCGCGGCCGCGCCGAGACGGTGAGCGCGAAGCTGCGCAAGGCGGTCGGGCTGTCACCGGCGGCGATCGCGGTGATGCAGGACGTGCTGCATGCCGGCGTGGCAGGCGGCGACCTCGCTTCTCTCGTGAAGGCGCTGCCGCTGACGACGCGGGCCACCACCGGGTTGGCGCGCGCGATCTCCTCGGCCGGCGGGATCGCGTGGCCGGCGCTGGACGAGCGCTTCATGCTGCGCGCGCGGCCCGGCGTGTTCGCGGCCGGCGAGATGCTGGACTGGGAGGCGCCGACCGGCGGCTACCTCCTGCAGGGCTGCTTCGCGACCGGCGTCGCGGCGGCGCAGGGGGCGCTCGCCTGGCTGCGCCGTTGATCGCGCCGGGCCTCGCCATCCCGGCACGCGAACCGGTGCGCGATCCGCCAGCCCGTCCGGTTAGCGTCGAGATCAGCCAAGGTCGCCCCGCCAGCTCAACCTGGGCTCAGGCGCTTGCGGAACACGACCTTGTCCTCGCCATCGAGGTAGAAGTCGCGGATGCGCGCTTCTTCGGCGTAGCCGCAACACCGGTAGAAGGTGCGCGTCCCATCGAACGCGGCGAGGCCAGAGGTCTCGACGAGGAGGATGCGTGCGCCACGCGCCAGCGCCTCGCGCTCCACCGCCCTCACCAGCGCCGCACCGATGCCGCTCCGCTGTGCCGCAGGATGCACGGCGATCAGGAGCAGATTCCAGCAACCGGCGGTCATGCGCTCCGGCGCTGCGTAGGCGAGCGCCGGCCCGGCGCGCACCCAGATTTCGTCCGCCTCGCCCGCCAAGTATGCCGCGGCCATTCCGGCCAACAACTCCGGCGGGAAGAGGTCCGTTGCGCCGATCACCTCCGCAAGCTCGGACAAATCGGCCGCCACCACGGGGCGGAGGGATGACGGTGCGGAGGGCATGTCGCGCTTCAGTTCCATTCCGCTGGTTCGCCACAGGCAGGCGTTCGGTTACAACGCCGGATCACACCGGCACCGCCCCCGGCGGCTTGAGCGCCGTCAGCACGAAGGAACTCCGCGTTTCCTTCACGCCGGGCATGCGCAGCAGCGCCTTCAGCGCGAAATCGGCGTAGGCGTCGAAATCCGCGGCGACCACGTGCAGCATGTAGTCCATCTCGCCGCTCATCGCCCAGGCCGCCAGCACCTCCTCACGCGCGGCGAGCGCCTTGTGGAAGGCGGCGACGATATCCTCGGCATGCGAGGATAGGCCGACCTGGATGAAGGCCTGGATCGGCAGCCCCACGCGCTTCGGGTCAACCACCGCGGCATAGCGGGCGATGACGCCCTCCTGCTCCAGTCGGCGGATGCGGCGGAGGCAGGGCGTCGCGGACAGGCCGACTTCCTCGGCCAGCGCCGTCACGGCGATGCGGCCGTCCCGTTGCAGGGCGCGCAGGATGCGGCGGTCGGCAGCATCGAGGGGCGTGGCGGTTTTCAATACGGACATGGCCTATCGTAGCGAAATCCTGCGCCGGGGACGACGGAATCCTCCCGGTTTGGTGCCATCCACCGGGGCCACCGCCGTATTCTTATGGTTGGAACGTCCGGACTCCACGCCATGACCTATCACGAGCCGATTGCCCTCCCGACCGGCCTGCGTGGCGACTACGCCAGCGCGACCGGGGGATTCATCGTCCTCCAGGATCACGCGCGCATCTCCGCCGCCGATCATGCGACCTGGCGCACGCTCTATCGGCGCCAGGCGGCGCTGCTCCCTGCCCATGCGGCGAAGGCGTTCCGGGATGGGCTGGCGCGGCTCGAGGTTGCCCGTGGCGTGCCGGATTTCGAGGCGGCCTCGCGCCAGCTACGCGGGCTGACCGGCTGGTCCCTGGTCGCGGTGCCCGGGCTGATCCCGGACGGCGCGTTCTTCGACCACCTCGCCGCGCGACGATTTCCCGTCACGGTCTGGATCCGCCGGCCCGACGAGCTCGACTACGTCGTCGAGCCCGATGTGTTCCATGATTTCTTCGGCCATGTGCCGCTGCTCGGCGAGCCCGTTTTCGCCGCCTTCCTCGAGGGCTATGGCCGCATGGGCGAGCACGCCGCCCGCATCGGCGCGCTGAAGCCGCTGGCCCGGCTCTACTGGCACATGGTGGAGTTCGGCCTGATCCGGGAAGGCAACGCGCCAAAAGCTTATGGCGCCGGCATCCTCAGCTCCTCGGCCGAGACCCTGTACAGCACGACGGGCACCGAGCCCCGCCGCCTGCGCTTCGATGCCGCCCGCGTGCTGCGCAGCGACTACGAGATCGACAAGCTGCAGCCGACCTATTTCGTACTCGACGACTACGCGCAGCTTTTCGGCTGCATGGGCCGCCTGCCAGAATTGCTCGCGATGGCCCGCGATGCCGCACCGATCCCGCCGGGTGCGGCCGATCCCTCCGACACCGCCTTCTGAGGAGTCTCGCCAGATGGACATCCCGCCCGACCGCACCGAGGCCGCCGGCCGAATCAGCGACATCAACCCGATGGGCACCGACGGCTTCGAATTCGTCGAGTTCACCGGCCCGGACATCCCGCACCTCGAATCACTCTTCACGAGCCTCGGCTTCGCGCCTGTCGCGCAGCACCGCTCGAAGAAGGTCACGCTCTGGCGCCAGGGCGACATCAACTTCATCCTCAACGCCGAGCCCGAGAGCTTCGCGCAATCCTTCCAGCGCGTGCACGGCCCTTCGGCCTGTGCCATGGCGTTCCGCGTGGCGGACGCGGCGCAGGCCTATGCCCGCGCCATCGCGCTCGGCGCGCGGCCCGTCACCGGCAAGGTCGGGCCGATGGAGCTGAACATCCCGGCCATCGAGGGCATCGGCGGCAGCCTGCTGTATTTCGTGGACCGCTACGGCGCGCAGGGCAGCATCTATGACGTGGACTTCCGCTGGACCGACGAGCGCGATCCGAAGCCCGCGGGCCATGGCCTGACCGTGATTGACCACCTCACCCACAACGTCCATCGCGGGCGGATGGATGTCTGGTGGCAGTTCTACGAGAAGCTCTTCAACTTCCGAGAGATCCGCTACTTCGACATCGAGGGGAAGCTCACGGGCCTGAAGTCCCGCGCGCTGACCTCGCCCTGTGGCCAGATCCGCATCCCGATCAACGAGAGCAGCGACGACAAGAGCCAGATCGAGGAATATCTCCGCGCCTATGGCGGTGAGGGCATCCAGCATGTCGCGCTCGGCACCACCGACATCCATGCGAGCGTCGAGGCGATGCGCGCGGGGGGCATCGCCTTCCTCGACACGCCGGACACCTATTACGAACTGCTGCCGACGCGCATGCCGGACCTGAAGCCGGAAGACGTCGCGCGGCTGCGGGCGAACAGGGTGCTGACCGACGGCGCGCCGACGCCGGAAGGCGGAAGGCTGCTGCAGATCTTCACCGGCACGGTGATCGGCCCGATCTTCTTCGAGCTGATCCAGCGCCAGGGCGACCAGGGCTTCGGCGAGGGCAATTTCCGGGCGCTGTTCGAGAGCATCGAGCTGGACCAGATCCGGCGCGGGGTGCTGAAGGCGGCGGAGTAGGCGCGCGCGTCTCGCTGGCCCGGCCGACATGTCCCTCCCCCACAGGCGGGGGAGGGCGTCGCCCTGGGCCCGCTAGCCCGGACTTCTCACCAGGCCAGCCGATGATCGCGCAGGACCTGGTGGTGCCTGGGTCGTTGCGGAGCGAGGCCAAGACGGACTGTCTTGGCGAGCGACGCGGCGGCCCAGGCGCCGCCAGGGACAAGCGAGGGCGGCTGCAACTGGTGAGAAGTCCGGGCTAGGCCTTGTGGATCGGGTCCACCCAAAGGACTCCCTCCGGCTTCTCCACCGGCTCGATATCGAGGTTCACCACCACCGCCTCATTGTCGCTGCGCACCAGCACGCATTCCAGCGTCTCGTCGCTGCTCGCATTGATCTCCTGGTGCGGGACATAGGGCGGGACATAGATGAAATCCCCTGGGCCGGCTTCGGCCACGAATTCCAGCTTCTCGCCCCAGCGCATCCGCGCGCGGCCCTTCACCACATAGATCACGCTTTCGAGCGGCCCATGGTGATGTGCGCCGGTCTTGGCATCGGCATGGATGTGCACCGTGCCCGCCCAGATTTTCTGGGCGCCGACGCGGGCGGCGTTGATCGCGGCGGCGCGGTGCATGCCGGGCGTCTGGGCGGTGTTGGTATCCAGCTTGTCGCCCGGGATCACCCGGACGCCGGAATGCTTCCAGCCATCCCCGGGGATGGCGTGATGGTCGTGGCCGTCATGCGGCATGGGTTGCTCCTTCCGATCGGCGCGGAAGGAAGCGGCATTCGCCGCGCGTGGCAATGACGACAGGCGCCATAAGGGCGGCGTTTCGCGCGACGCCCGCATGAGGAAAATCCAATCTCCCGCTAGGCCCGATCAGGGAAGACCGATCAGGGGAAGCCGCGTCGCGGCTGATCATCCATCGCGGCCTGCTCGCGTGCGAGCCGCGCGGCACGGCGCGCGGCGCGGCGGTCCGCGATGATCTGCGCAACGCTCTCCGCGGCGGAGCGCGCCTCGACGAGCGCATCGCGCGCGACGGTCACGCCCGCCTCGGCCTGCGCCACCCGCTGCGTCGCCGCCTCGCGCGCCGCGCGCGCCGCGGGGAGCCAGGCGGCATAGTCCACGCCCGCGGAGCCGGCCTCGCGTGCCATGGCTTCGGCACTGCTCCGCGCCATCGCCTCGGCCTCGGCGAGCGCGCCCTGCGCATAGGCCAGGTCGCGCCGCGCCTCGTCGCGTTGCAGCGCGCGCAGCCGCGCCAGCACGATCAGCGGATCACCCGCCATCCAGCGCCTCCCTCAGCGCGGCGAAGGCATCGTCGAGCGGCGTCGCCTCGCCCTTGCCCTGGTGCAGCAGCGCCTCGATGCGGGGGGCGAGGCGCAGCGCCTCGTCCACCGCCGCATCGCTGCCGGCGCGATAGGCGCCGAGCCGCACCAGCTCCGCCATCTCGGCCTGCAACGCGAGCACGCGCCGCGCGCGCAGCATCAGCGCGCGCTGTTCCGCATCGAGGCAGCCCGGCACAGTGCGGGAAAGGCTGCGCAGCACGTCCACGGCCGGGTAGCGGCCGCGCTCGGCGATCGCGCGGTCCAGCACCACATGGCCATCGAGGATGCCGCGCACCGCGTCCGCGATCGGCTCGTCATGGTCGTCGCCCTCGACGAGCACGGTGGCGAGCAGCGTGATGGAGCCGGCGCAGCCCTCCGGGCCGGGCCCTGCGCGCTCCAGCAGCCGCGGCAGATCGGCGAAGACGCTCGGCGGATGGCCGCGCGTGGCGGGCGGCTCGCCGGCGGCGAGCCCGATCTCGCGGCAGGCCAGCGCGAAGCGCGTGACGGAATCCAGGAGCAGCAGCACCTTCTGCCCGGCGTCGCGGAAATGCTCGGCGACGGTCATCGCGGCGAGCGCCGCCTCGCGCCGCAGCGGCGCGGCGGCGTCGGAGGTGGCGCAGATCACCACGCTCCGCGCCATGCGCTCCGGCCCCAGATCATCCTCGACGAAGTCGCGCAGCTCTCGTCCGCGCTCGCCGACCAGGCCGAGCACCACCACGTCGAAGCCCGGCGCGCCGGCGAGCATGGCGAGCAGGGTGGACTTGCCGATGCCCGAGGCGGCGAAGAGGCCGAGGCGCTGGCCCTCGCGCAGCGTGCAGAACAGGTCGAGCGCGCGCACGCCGAGGCCGATGCGCGGGCCGAGCCGCGCGCGGGTGCCGGGCGGGGGCGGCGCGGCCAGCACCGGCCGCGCACACGCGCCGCGCGGCGGCGGCGCGCCGCCATCCAGCGGCCGGCCCAGCGGGTCGAGCACGCGTCCGAGCCAGGCCTCGGAGACCGCGAGACGCGGCGGGCCGAGCAGGCGGGCGGGCTCGCCGGCGCGGCAGGCGGAGGCGGGGCCGAACGGGAGGGCGAGCGCCGTGTCGGGCGCGACCTGGACCACCTCGGCGGCGAGTCCGCTGTCGAGGCCGATTCGCGCGGCGAGGGGTGGGGCGGGGCGGAATCCGGCCAGGGCGAGGCCCGCGGGGCCGGCGGAGCGGAGCTGCCCGCGCGATTCCACCGTTTCTATTTCGGCGAGAATCGCGCGGGCTATGGACGCCCTCTCACGCAATCTGGGGTTGTCGCATTTATTAATATTCATATCGTTTATTGCCATCATTAACCTTTCAGTTCTGATTTTTTCGTGAAAAAGGCCTTTCATTCCCTAATCGCACTCGCTAGCCTGCACGTGTCGGATGTGGAGATACACGAAATGCGTGTCCTTTTGGTTGAGGATGATACGATTGTTGCCCGGGGCGTCTCCCTCGCCCTGAAGGCGGCGACCATGATCGTCGATACCGCCGATACGGGTGAGGAAGCCCTCGAACTCGCGCGGCTGTACGATTACGACATCGTCGTGCTCGACCTGATGCTGCCCGACATGGAGGGCTACGAGGTCGTCCGCCGGCTCCGCGCCGCCCGCATCGAGACGCCCGTCCTCATCCTCTCCGGCCTCACCCGGCCGCAGGCCAAGGTCCGCGGCTTCGGCATGGGCGCCGACGACTACATCACCAAGCCTTTCGACCAGCAGGAGCTGGTGGCGCGCATCCAGGCCATCGTCCGCCGCGCCAAGGGCTTCTCCCAGCCCACCCTCACCGTCGGACCGCTCACCCTGAACCTCGGCTCGCGCGAGGTCAGCGTCGAGGGCCGCAACGTCCATCTCACCGGCAAGGAATACGCCGTCCTTGAGCTCCTCACGCTGCGCAAGGGCGTGGTGCTGACCAAGGAGGCGTTCCTGAACCACCTCTACGGCGGCATGGATGAGCCGGAGGTGAAGATCATCGATGTCTTCATCTGCAAGCTCCGCAAGAAGCTCGCCCAGGCCGGCGCTGGCGACCTGATCGGCACGGTCTGGGGGCGCGGCTATGTGCTGCGGGACCCCACCTCCGGCAGCCGCGCCAACCTCAACCCTGAGCGCGCCGCCGCGGCCGCCTGATGCGCCGCGGCGTAAGCCGCAGCACCAGACCTTCGCCGATCAGACCCGCATGCAGGGCGCCAGCGCCTCGCGGATCGCCCGCGTCGAGCCCTGCAGCGAGAGGCGGCCCTGCATGCCGCCATTCATCAGCACCTCCATCGCCGTCTCGCGCCCCGTCATCAGGCGGGGCAGCGCGGAGTTGCGGAGGTCGCCGTACCACACATCCCCACCCCCCGGCGTGATCGGCACCTGCGCCTGGCCGCTGCGGCCGGCGAGCCCGAAGGTCACCGGCCCCGCCGGCGGCCGCGCGCGCAGGGCCAGCGCCACCACCGGCACGCCTTCGTGGCAGAGCACCGTCACCGCGCGCACCACGCCAGGTCCGGCGGCAACCGCGACCGCGCGGCCATCCGCGCCGGAGCGCACCTCCCATGCGCCGGGCGGCGCGGCGCCGGGCGCGGGCCGGGCCACGCTGGGCTCGGCACCCTTGGTCCCGCCCGAAGGGCCAGGAGGTGGCGCGGCGGGGCCGGCTTGCGGCGCCGGCGCGGCGGGCGGCCGACCGGCACCGAGCGCCGCCAACTCCCGCCCGTTCCAGCCGATCCGCCGCTCGCAGGTGTCCGAGCCGACCCGGCCGCAGCTCGACCCGTGCAGGCTGAGGACCATCGCGGGCAGCGCGCCGCCGGCCTCCACCCTCCAGGCCTGGACATGGCCGAGCGGCTGGGCGCGATAGGCGGGCGAGAGGAAGACGACCACGGGGCAGCCCGCCGAGCCGCAGAAGAAGCTTGGCGCGCCCTGGCAATCGAGCCCGTTGTAATCGTGCACGTAGTCGGGCTGGCCATCGCCGTTGAAGTCATGCGTGGCCTGGAAATCCGGTGTCAGGCTCGGCCGGCCGCCGGCGCCGCGGCAATCGGCCTGCGCCTCGCGCGCGCTCTGCTGCACTGTGGGCGGAAGCTGCGCCAGGGCCGCGCCCGGCAACAGCAGGGCGAGCATCGCCAGCATGAGGCGCATCGGTCTTCTCCCTTCGTTACCCGGCGCGACGATGCTGCGGATTGCCAGACGCGCTGGCAACCGATCGGTCAGGATGGATACGCGATCGCGACCACCTCGATCTCCTCGGGCCCGGCCGGCGTGCGAAGGCGGCGCGTCTCCCCGACCTTCGCGCCCAGCAGCGCGCGCGCGACCGGCGCGATCCAGGAGACGCGGCCGGCCTCCGCATCGGCCTCGTCCACGCCGACGATGGTGATGGTGATCTCCGCGTCGTCGGACAGCCGCGCGTAGGTCACGGTCGCGCCGAAAAAGACTTGGTCGCGCCTGGCCTGCGCCGCCGGGTCCACGACCTGCACCCGCTCCAGCCGTTTGCGGAGGAAGCGGACCCGGCCATCGATCTGGCGCAGGCGGCGCTTACCGTATTGGTAGTCGGCATTCTCCGACCGGTCGCCGAGCGAGGCGGCCCAGGCTACGACCTCCACCACCTTGGGGCGTTCGTCCTCCCAGAGCGCGCGGAGTTCCTCGCGCAGCGCGGCGGCGCCGGCGGGCGTCATGTAGAAGGGTGTGCCGGGTGGGAGGCCGGGAGGCGTTTCCTCCTCGTCCTCTTCCTCAGCCATCCGGCAGCAGCGCCGCGCGCGCCGCGTCCCAGCTCGCGCGGTCCGGGGCGCAGATCAGCCCGCCCGCGCGGTGTCGCGCGGCATCGTAGGGCAGGCCGTCGAAGCGCGCGCTGTGGCCGCCGGCCTCGCCGTGCAGCAGCACGCCGGGCGCGTGATCCCAGGGCATCAGCTTGTTGTAGAGCAGAAGATGCGCGTGCCCGCCGGCGACGATGCGATATTCATGCGCGGCGCAGCGATAGTTGATGGCCGCGGCGAGCTTCGGAAGACGCGCCGGCACCTGGCTGCGCAGCGGCTCCGGCATCCACCCCCAGGAGACCGCGCCCACCATCCGCGCGACCGGCACCGGTGCCGCGACGCGCAGCGCCCCGTGGCTGCGACCTTCCGAATCCTCGATCCAGGCGCCCTCGCCGCGCAGCGCGATGGCGGTGTCATCGCCGAGCGGGTCGTGGATCCAGCCGGCGACCACCTCGCCCTTCAGGAACAGCGCGGCCATGCAGCCGAACAGCGGCACGCCCGCGGCGAAATTGGCGGTGCCGTCCACCGGGTCCACGACAAAGGCGGCCTCGGCGGTCGCGAGCGCCTCCATCAGCCGCGCATCGGCGGAACTCGCTTCCTCGCCCACCACGGCGCAGCCCGGCAGCAGCCTGGCGAGGCCGGCGGCGATCACGCGCTCCGCCGCCTCGTCGGCCTCGGTGACGAGATCGAGCGGGCCGGTCTTGGCGCGCACCGCATCGGGTGCCAGCCGCCGGAAGCGCGGCATGATCTCGGCGCGCGCGGCCTCGCGCAGCAGCGCGGCGATGTCGCTGGCGAGCCTCCTGGTGATCCGCATCAGTCGCCCCGTTGCTCGAAGCGGGCGCGGTTGGCCGGGGTGAGGCGCACCGTGAGGCGGATCGCTTCCTCGCTGTCGGTTCGGGCGATCACCTCGCCATGCTCGTAGAGCCAGGCGATACCGGCGCCGTCGGCGGGGGCGAGGCGGTATTCGGCGGTTTCCATCCCGGCGGCCAGCCGCTCATCCAGCACGGCGCGCAGCGCGTCGAGCCCATCGCCGGTGAGCGCGGAGACGGCGATCGCGCCCTCGCGCGCCGGCACGGCCTCCGTGCCGCCCATGAGGTCGGCCTTGTTGAGCACCTCGATCACGCGCGCCGGCCAATCGGCATCGAGCGCGGCGTCCGGACCTTCCGCCATCTCGGTCAGCACCTTCAGCACGTCGGCGCGCTGCGCCAGGCTGTCGGGATGCGCGGCGTCGCGGACATGGAGGATGACGTCGGCGGCGGCCACTTCCTCGAGCGTCGCCCGGAAGGCCTCGACCAGCTGCGTCGGCAGTTCCGAGATGAAGCCCACCGTGTCGGAGAGGATCACCGTGCGGCCGCTCGGCAGGCGGATCGCGCGCATGGTCGGATCGAGCGTCGCGAAGAGCTGGTCCTGCGCATAGACGCCGGCGCCGGTCAGCGCGTTGAACAGCGTGGATTTTCCTGCGTTCGTGTACCCGACCAGCGCAACGACGGGATAGGGCACGCGGCCGCGTGCCTTGCGGTGCAGCCCGCGCGTGCGGCGGACCTGCTCCAGCTCCTTCTTGAGCTTGACGATGCGCTCGCCGATCAGGCGGCGGTCGAGCTCGATCTGCGATTCGCCGGGGCCGCCGAGGAAGCCGAAGCCGCCGCGCTGGCGTTCCAGGTGGGTCCAGGACCGCACGAGCCGCGTGCGCTGGTATTCGAGATGCGCGAGCTCGACCTGGAGCGCGCCCTCCTTCGTCGCGGCGCGCTCGCCGAAGATCTCCAGGATCAGGCCGGTGCGGTCGATGACCTTGCAGCCCCAGGCACGCTCCAGGTTGCGCTGCTGCACCGGGCTGAGCGCGGCATCCACCACCACCACGGCGATGCCGTGCTGCTCCACCGCCTCCTTCACCATGCCCACTTGGCCTTCGCCGAGCAGCGTGGCCGGCCGGATCGTGCGCAGCGGGTGAACCGCGCTGTGCAGGATGGTCAGCCCGATCGAGGCTGCGAGCCCCACGGCCTCGGCGAGCCGCGCTTCCGCATCGCGGATCGAGCCCGGGTCGCCCCGGCCTGCCCGCTCATGCGGCAGGATGACGGCGGCCCGCGTCGGGCCGCCCTCATCGCGCTGCGCGTCGCGGCGAGCCGCGCCGGACACGTCGCGGCGGGCCGCGCCCGACAGGTTGCTATTCGCCGCGCCCGACAGGCGACACCTCGCGGCCGAGCGTCAGCCGGCTTCCCGCGGCCGGCGCGGCGGCGCCAACCGGCTCACCCGCCGGCGCGCCCGTGCCGGCGGTGCCGGCATCGAAGAGCGAGATCGGCGCGCCAGGCATCACCGTGCTGATCGCGTGCTTGTAGACGAGCTGGGTGTGACCATCCCGGCGCAGCAGCACCGAGAAATTGTCGAACCAGGTGATGATGCCCTGCAGCTTGACGCCGTTCACCAGGAAGATGGTGACGGGCGTCTTCGACTTGCGGACATGGTTCAGGAAGACATCCTGAACGTTCTGCGATTTCTCGGCGGCCACGGAGGGTTGGTCCTTCTTGTTGATGGCCTGAAGCGCGGCGGGGCCGCGAGCAGGTCCGACGGGGTCAGTTTTCCCGCCCCTGCGCCTCCCTGGCAAGGGAGCCCAGCGCGGCGGCGAGCGCCTCCGCATCGGCGAAGGCGATGTCAGGTGATGCAACGATGACACCGCCGTCATGCGCGGCATCGCCGATCAGCACGGCGGTCAGGCCGGCGCGGCGTGCGGCCAGCATGTCCATCGCGGTGTCCCCGACATACCAGACATGCGCGCCAGGCTGCACGCCACAGGCCGCGAGTGCCATGCGGAAGGGCGCGGGATCGGGCTTGTCCGCTTCCGCGTCACCCGCGCCAACCAATGCTGCGAAATGGGGCGCCCAGCCGAGATGGGCGGCCTCGGCGCGCAGCAGCGCGCCCTGCTTGTTGCTGATGACGGCCTGTGGGCCGATCGCTGCCGCCGCGCGCAGGACCGCATCGGTGCCCGGCAGCGCGTTCAACACATCGAGATGACAGGTCCGCACCGTCCCGTAGAACAGATCACGCGCGCGTTCCCACCGCTCGCCGAACATGCCGGGGAAGGTGTCGCGCAGGCTGCCGCGCACGCGCGCGAGGACCGCGGTGCGATCCCATTCCGGCATGCCGAAATCGCGGAAGGTGACGTTGAGCCCATGCTGGATGGCGGCCCAGCCATCCACCAGCGTGTTGTCCCAGTCCCAGAGGATGCAGCGCGGCGGCGTCATGCGGCGAGCCGCGCATCGGCCCAGGCCGTGCAGCGTTCCATCAGCGCCTGGGCGGCGCCGCGGTGCGCCGAGGCATCGTCGGGGCGAAGCTGGGGCGCGGCCTCCAGCTCGGCCGCGATCAGCGCATCAAGGCGCGGCAGCCGCGGGCCGGCCCCGAGCTCAGCGGCCTGCGCCTTGCGCGCGAGCAGCTTGTCCAGCTCGGCGTGGGTCAGCAGATCGAGCGGCGCGCCGTCGAGCAGGCCCGGCAGGTCCATCGGCGGCATCCCCGCCTGGTTCATGCGCAGCCAGCGCAGCGCGAGTACCGGGCGGATGGCGTAGAGATACTTCTTCAGGTTCACCTGGTCCCCGTCGCGCAGGTAGCGGCCGAGCACGCGCAGCGCGAGCTGGCGGTAGTGATGCACCGCCGAGGCGCGCGCCGGCACCGCCTCGGCCAGGTCGCGGAAGGCCGCGAGCAGCGGCGGCTCGGCACGATAGAGGATCGGCGAGAGCAGCCATTCGCGCAGCGCGACATTGCCGGTGAGCAGCAGGTTCAGCGCCTTCCGCGTGTCCCAGCCGGCGAGGTCGATGTCGTCCGGCAGGCTGCGCTCGATCACGTCGCGGCCGGGCGCGAGGGCAAGATGCCAGCGCGTGGGGCGCGCATAGACGAAGCGCAGGTCCCAGTCGCTGTCAGGGCTCGGGAAGCCCCAGGCCCGGCTGCCGGATTCGATCGCGAAGACGATGCCGACCTGCTCCTCCCGCTCCACGGCGTCGAGCGCGGCCTGGATCGCGGCGGCGATCGCGGGCGGGATCGTCGCCGTCATGCCGCGTTGCGCAAATCGCCCTTCACGTGGCGGGCGAAGAGGTCGAAGAGCTGGCGCACCACCGGCCCGACCTTCCCGTCGCCGACCGGCGCGCCGTCGATCCTCGTGATCGGCCGCACGAAGGAGGTGGCGGAGGTGATGAAGGCCTCGCGTGCCTTCCGGACATCGTCCAGCGTGTAGGGCGACTCGTCGAAGGCGAGGCCGGCCTGCCGCATCTCCGCCATCAGCGCGGCGCGCGTGCAGCCAGGCAGGATGACCTGGTCGAGGAAGCGGGTGCGCACGGCGCCCTTCTCGTCCACGATCCAGAAGGTGGTCGCCGCGCCCTCGTTCACGACGCCGGTCGCCTCGTCGTAGAGGATCGCCTCGATCGCGCCCTTCTCGCGCGCGGCCTGGCGGGCGAGGCAGTTGGGCAGCAGGTTCACGGACTTGATGTCGCGCCGCGCCCAGCGGAGGTCGGGCAGGGTGATGGCGCTGGCCTGCCATGTCTCGATGTCGGTGGGGTAGGGCGGGATGCGCTTCACCGTCACCACCAGCGCCGGCGGCACGGGCTTCGTGGGGAAGGGATGGTCGCGGCGGGCGACGCCGCGCGTTACCTGCATGTAGAGCAGCCCCTCCGTCACGCGGTTGCGCCGCGCGACCTCGCGCAGCACCAGGCGTAGCGCAGCGCGGGACATCGGCATGGGCAGCCGGATCTCCCGCAGCGAGCGTTCCAGGCGGGCGAGGTGCAGGTCCTCGTCCACGTAGCGGCCGTCATAGAGATGGACGACCTCGTAGATGCCGTCGCCGAACTGGTAGCCGCGATCCTCGATGTTCACGGCGGCCTCGGGCTGCGGAACGTAGCGGCCGTTGACGTAGGCGATCTTGGACATTCTCGAGCCCTCAGGCGCCGGGCGGCCGCATCCGCGGCCTTGGCTTGCGCACCTCCGCACTGGCGCGCTTCGTGGTGAATTCGGGTTGTGCGCGGGGCCGCGTTCGCGGCCCTGGGCGCCGAGCGACCAAGGCCGATCAGGTCCCCACCGGCGCCGCGCGTTCCTCGGCGGTGTTCACGCCCAGGAACTTCAGCTTCCGGTGCAGCGCGCTGCGCTCCATGCCGACGAAATTCGCGGTGCGGCTGATGTTGCCGCCGAAGCGCAGCAGCTGCGCTTCCAGATACTGCCGCTCGAACAGCTCGCGCGCCTCGCGCAGCGGCAGCGTCATGATCTCGGAGGACCGGTCCAGCTTCAGCACCGCCGGCGCGGCGTTGCCGACCTGGGGCGGCAGCATGTCCGGCCGGATCGCCTCCTTCGCGTCGCCCGGCGCCATGATCAGCAGCCAGTCGATCAGGTTGCGCAGCTCGCGGACATTGCCGGGCCAGTCATAGGCCTGCATCGCGGCCAGCGAATCCTCCGAAAGCTCGCGCGGCGACATGCCGGAAGTCTCCACCGACTTCGCCATGAAGTGCCGCGCCAGCGTCGGGATGTCGTCGCGCCGCTCGCGCAGGGGCGGGATGCGCAGCGGCACCACGGCGAGACGGTAGTAGAGATCCTCGCGGAACCGCCCGGCACCGATCTCCGACTGGAGATCCTTGCTGGTGGTGGCGATCACCCGCACATCCACCTGCACCCGCTGCGCACCGCCGATCCGTGTAAAGCCCTGTTCCTGCAGGGCGCGGACGATCTTGCCCTGGGTCTCCTGCGGCATGTCGCCGACCTCGTCGAGCAGCAGCGTGCCGCCATGCGCCCGTTCCAGCACGCCCGCGCGGCGCGGCTGGGCGGTGGCGTCGGCGCCGGCCTCGACACCGAACAGCTCCTCCTCGAAGCGCGTCGGCGCGAGCGTCGCGCAGTTCAGCGCGACGAAGGGCCCGTCGGCGCGGCGGGACCGCGCGTGGAGCATGCGCGCCGCGACCTCCTTCCCCGCGCCGGCCGGGCCATGGATCAGCACGCGCGAGCCGGTCGGCGCGACGCGCTCCACCGCCTGGCGCAGCTGCGCGATGGCAGAGGAGACGCCGACCAGCTCCGTCTCTGCGCCTGCGCGCAGCTTGAGCTCGCTCACCTCGCGCTGAAGCCGCGCCGCCTCCAGCGCGCGTGCCACCACCAGCAGCAGCCGGTCCGCCTTGAAGGGCTTCTCGATGAAGTCGTAGGCGCCGATCTGGATCGCCTGCACCGCCGTCTCGATCGTGCCGTGGCCGGAGATCATGATGCAGGGGACACGCGGTTCCTCCTGGTGCATCGCGTTCAGGATGCCGAGCCCGTCGAGCTTCGAGTTCTGCAGCCAGATGTCGAGGATGACGAGCGAGGGCCGGCGCTGGCGGAACGCCGCCAGCGCCTGGTCGGAATTCGCCGCCTGCCGGGTGCCGTAGCCTTCATCCGCCAGGATGCCCTCGATGAGGGCGCGGATATCCGGCTCGTCATCCACGATCAGGATGTCATGCGCCATGGCCGACCTGTCCCACGCCCACCGCCTCCTCAGCCATGCCCGCGGCGGAGGACTCCGCCGGCAGGATCAGGATGGCACGGGCGCCCCGCGATTCGCCCGGGGGATCCTCCGCCGCCCGGTCCTCGAGTGCCAGCCTGCCGCCATGGTCCTCCATGATCTTCTTGACGATGGCAAGGCCAAGCCCGGTGCCTTTGGCCTTGTGGGTGACGTAGGGCTCCGTCAGTCGTGACCGTTCCTCGCCTTCGGGCAGGCCGATTCCGTCATCCTCGACCACCACCGCCCAGCCTTCGGGCACCGCTTCCAGCTTGAGCGCGATATGGCCCGATTCGCCCTCCGGCCGCTCCCGCGCCCCGACCGAATCGGCGGCGTTCTGCAGCAGGTTGGTCAGCGCCTGGCTGAGCAGGCGGCGGTCCACCGGCACCACCGGCCCGGGCTCCGGCAGCACGACCTCATAGGCGATGTCGGGATGCGCGGCCTGTTCCAGCACCAGCGCGCCGCGCAGCACCGGCCCGAGCGGCTCCGGACGGATCACCGGGGCGGGCATGCGGGCGAAGGCGGAGAACTCGTCCACCATTCGCCCGATGTCACTGACCTGGCGGACGATGGTGTCCGTCAGCATCCGGAAGGTCTCGGGGTCGCTCGCGATCTCCTTGAGGTATTTCCGCTTGAGCCGCTCCGCCGAGAGCGAGATCGGGGTGAGCGGGTTCTTGATCTCATGCGCGATGCGGCGCGCGACATCCGCCCAGGCCGCCTTGCGCTGGGCCGATTGCAGCTCCGTGATGTCGTCGAAGGTCAGCACGAAGCCGGCCACGCGCCCCTGCTGGAGTTCGGCGCCGATGCGTGCGATCAGGCTGCGCCGGCGCGCGGGCGGGCCGATCGGGATCTCCGCCATGCGCGGGCGTTCGGGATGCGCGGCCGCCTCCGCTATGAGCGCGGCGAATTCCGGCACGACCTTGGCCAGCGGCAGACCGATCCCGGCATCGAGGTCGATTCCGAGCAGCTCGCTCGCCACCCGGTTGGGCAGGTTGATGCGCCCCTCCGCGTCGAGCCCCACCCAGCCGGCGGAGACGCCGGACAGCCACGTCTCGGTGCAGCGGCGGCGTTCGTCGAGCTGGCGATAGGCTTCCATAAGCTCGCCGCGCTGCGCCGAGAGCTGGCTCGTCATGCGGTTGAAGCTGCGGCTGAGGGTGGCGAGCTCGTCCTCCGCCGTGCCTTCCTCGACGCGGGTGGTGAGGTCGCCGGAGCGCACGCGCTCGGCGGCGGCGATCAGCCGGCTGATCGGGCGGGCGAGCTGGTTGGCGAAGACGAGCCCGACCAGGACGGCGGCCATCAGCACCAGCAGCGCCGCGCAGGCGAAGATCAGCGCGAAGGTGATCTGGAGGCTGCCGCGGTTGCGGTCCAGCCGGTCGTAGTCCTGGAAGGCGAGCTCCGTGCGGCGGAGATGGTCCAGGATGCCGGCATCGAGCGGGCGGCCGATGATCAGCACCATCTCGGGCTGGGTGGCGAGGATGGCGAGCGCGCGGACCCGCGCCTCCGCCTCGTCCGGCACCACCGCGACCTCGCCCGCGCGGAGCTGGTCCAGCGCCCAGGCCGAGGGCAGCTGGACCACGCCGCCCGAGACGAAGCCGGCCTGGGCGACGATCTGGCCGAGGCTCGGCTCGATCACCACCGCATCGGTCAGGCCGCGGATCGAGGCCTGCGTCGCCAGCAGGCTCTCGAAGGCCGGCATGTTCTGCGGCAGGTAGAATTGCGCGGCGCGATTGAGGTCGGCCGCCATCGCCAGCGCATCCACGCGGATCTCGTCGCGATGCTGGTCGAGCCAGGCGCGGGAGGCCACGAGCGAGGCTTCGAGGGTGGAGCGCACGCGGTCGCTGAACCAGGCCTGGATGCCGAGGTTGAAGAAGATCGCCGCGAAGGCCGCGACGATCAGCGCCGGCACCACCGCGACCACGCCGAACAGCAGCACGAGCCGCACATGCAGCCTCGCCCCCGCGCTGCCGCGCCGGCGCTCCGCCCAGACGCGGACGATGCGCGCGACGAGCGAGCCGGCGAGCAGCAGCAGGACGGAGGCGTTGGCCAGCACCAGGGCGACGATCTGCCCCGGGCTCGTCGGCCCGAGCGGCGAGCCGCCGGCGAGCAGGACGAAGGTGCCTAGGCCGAGCAGCACGGCGATCGCGGCCAGCACCATCGTGGTGGCGCGGCCGAGGAGGAGATCGGCGAGGCGTCGGCGCGGGGGGGTGGTAGCGCTCATCGAGACGAGAATAGCTCCCTCCCCCGCGTCCAGCCAAAGGCGTGCCTTCGGCATGACGCAGGGGAGTGGGTCAGGGCAGCCCGCGCACCACCGGCAAATCCAGCTCCCGCAGCTTCTTGCGCAGCGTGTTGCGGTTCAGCCCGAGCATCGCCGCGGCCTTGATCTGGTTGCCCCTTGTCGCGCTCAGCGCCAGCCGCAGCAGCGGTCGTTCCACCTCGGCCAGCACCCGGTCATACAGGTCCCGGATCGGCATGCCGTCCTTGTGGGCGGACATGAAGCCGGCCAGGTGGCGCTCCACCGATTGCTCCAGCGTCTCGGGCGCGCGGGGTGCGTCATCGGCGGGCGGCGCGGCCTCGGCCAGCTCGTTCGCGACCGCGTCGGCGCCGATGATCTCCTGCGGATAGAGCGCCGCGAGGCGCCGCATCAGGTTCTCGAGCTCGCGCGCATTGCCCGGCCAGGGATGCGCCTTCAGCCGCTCCATCGCGCCGGAGTCGAGCTGCTTCGCCGGCAGCCCCGCTGCCCGCGCGCGATCGAGAAAATGCCGCGCCAACAGAGGAATATCCTCGATGCGCTCGCGCAGCGGCGGCAGGCGGATCGGCACGACGTTCAGGCGGTAGAACAGGTCCTCGCGGAACTGCCCGGCGCGGATCGCCTGGCGCAGGTCGCGATGCGTGGCCGCGACGATGCGGACATTCGCCTTGATCGGCTGGCGGCCGCCGACGGTGGTGAACTCGCCTTCCTGCAGGACGCGCAGCAGCCGCGTCTGCGCCTCGGGCGGCATGTCGCCGATCTCGTCGAGGAAGAGCGTGCCGCCGGCCGCCTGCTCGAAGCGGCCGACGCCGCGGTTCAGCGCGCCGGTGAAGGCGCCGCGCTCATGGCCGAACAGCTCGCTCTCGATCAGCTCGCGCGGAATCGCCGCCATGTTGATCGCGACGAAGGGCCCGCTGCGGCGCTTGCCGTAATCGTGCAGCGCGCGCGCCACCAGCTCCTTTCCCGTGCCGCTCTCGCCGGTGATCATCACGGTGAGGTCGGTGGTCGTGAGGCGCGCGACGGTGCGGTAGATCGCCTGCATCGCGGGCGAGCGGCCGACCAGCGGCAGGCGCTCCTCCGGCTCATCCTTCTCCTCCGTCTCGCTCGCGCTCGGCGCGGCGAGCGCGCGGGCGACGACGGCCAGCAATTCCTTCAGGTCGAAGGGCTTGGGCAGGTAGTCGAAGGCGCCGCGCTGCGTCGCCTTCAACGCGGTCGAGAAGGTGGATTGCGCGCTCATCACCACCACGCGCAGGTCGGGCCGGACGCGGCGGATGCGCGGCACGAGGTCGAGCCCGTTCTCGTCGGGCATGATCACATCGGTGATGACGAGGTCGCCCTCGCCATCCTCCACCCAGCGCCACAGCGTCGCGGCGGAGGAGGTGGCGCGGACATGGTAGCCGCTGCGGCCGAGCGCCTGGCTCAGCACGGTGCGGATCGCGCGGTCGTCGTCGGCGATCAGGATGGTCCTGGTCGTCGCCACGGCGGGGGGCGTTGCGAGGTCGCTCATTCACTTCGCTCCCTGGTCGGCGCGGCGCGGCGCGCTTTGCAGCGACAGTCGAAAGACGGTGCGGCCCGGGCGGCTGTCGCATTCGATCAGCCCGCCCTGGTCGGTGACGAGCTTCGCCACCAGCGCCAGCCCGAGTCCCTGCCCGCCGCGCTTGGTGGTGACGAAGGGCTCGAACAGCGTCGCGCGGACCTCCTCTGCAATTCCCGGGCCGTTGTCGCGGACAAGGACCTGCAGTGGCAGATGCACCCGCTCCGCGCTGCCGGGCACGGCGATCCGCACGCCGTGGTGATAGGCGGTGACGAGCTGGATCTCGCCCTCGCGCGGGTCCACCGCCTCCGCGGCGTTCTTCACCAGGTTCAGCAGGATCTGCACGAGCTGGTCGCGGTTGCCCCAGACCGGCGGCAGGGACGGGTCGTAGTCCTGGATGATGCGGATATGCGCCGCAAAGCCCGAGAGCGCGATGCGGCGGACATGGTCGAGCACCTCGTGGATGTTGACCTCGCCGCAGTCGATCGGGCGGTCGGAGAACATGTCCATCCGCTCCACCAGGTTGCGGATGCGGTCGGCCTCGTCCTGGATCAGCAGGCAGAGCTCGCGATCCGGCTCGGCCGCGCCCTGTTCGAGGAGTTGCGCCGCGCCCCGGATGCCGGAGAGCGGGTTCTTCACCTCATGCGCGAGCATCGCCGCCATCGCGCTGGCGCCGCGGGCCGCGCCGCGGAAATTGAGCTGGCGGTCGAGCATCTGCGCGGTTGAGGCGTTCTGGAAGGTCAGGACGACGCCGCGCGGCAGTTCCGGCAGCGGCGCGCCCTGCACCGCGACGCCGAAGCGGCGCATGCGCGGGCTTTCGAGGGCGAGGTCGTGGTCATAGACCGGCGCGTCGTAGCGGCGGACCTGCTCGACCACGCCGAACAGGCGGTTGTCCTCCGGCAGCAGGTCGCGCAGCGTCATCCCGGCGAGCGAGGCGGCGGAGAGCTGGAAGAACAGCTCGGCCGCGGGGTTCGCGAAGCGGAAGCGGTCCTCCGCGTCCAGCACCACGGTGGCGACGGGGAGTGCGGCGAGGATGGCGGCGGATTCGGGGGCGATGACCACCGGCGGCCGCTTGGCGGCCTCCGTGGCGCGGCGGAGCAGGCCGGCGCCGATCTTCATCTCGCCCCCGATCGCCGGAGCGTGCGTCGTGCGGAACGCACGTCTGCGGCGTGACGCGCGCGGAGGCGTGAATCGGTGGCGCCCGTCATGCCGCGAGAAGCTCCGCGTCACCCGCCTCTCGAACCGGCCGCTCGCGCGCCACGCCGCGTTCGATGAGCGGCTCGTAGAAGCGGTGGAGCAGGTCCAGCACTGCCTCCACCGTGTCCAGCCGGTTCACCGTCGCGCGGAAATCGGCGGAGCCGGGCAGGCCCTTGGAATACCAGGCGAGATGCTTGCGGGCGAGCCGCAGCCCGGGATTGCGGCCGTGATGCTCCAGCATCGCCTCGTAATGCGCGAGCAGCGTGGCGAATTGTTCCGCGAGGTCGGGCTCCGCCGCCGCCTCACCGCGCAGGGACGCTGCGACGATGCGCGGCAGCCAGGGCCGGCCGTAGCAGCCACGCCCGATCATCACGCCATCGGCGCCGGAAAGCCGCAGCGCCTCCGCCGCGTCCTCCGGCCCCACGATGTCGCCATTGACGATCACCGGGATCGCCACGGCCTCCTTCACCTTGCGCACGAAGGCCCAATCGGCGGTGCCGTTGTAGAACATCTGCCGCGTGCGGCCGTGCACCGTGACGAGCCGGATGCCGCATTCCTGCGCGATCCGCGCCAGCCGCGGCGCGTTCAGGCTGGTGTGGTCCCAACCCATGCGCATCTTGAGCGTGACCGGGACCGGCACCGCCTTCACCGTCGCTTCCAGGATGCGCGCGGCACCGATCTCGTCACGCATCAGCGCGCTGCCGGCGGATTGGCCGAGCGCCACCTTCTTCACCGGGCAGCCGAAATTGATGTCAACGATCGCCGCGCCACGATCCACGACGAGTCGCGCGGCTTCCGCCATCACGGCCGGATCGCAGCCGGCGAGCTGGACCGAGGAGGGCGCGCCGAAGCCGTCCACCTCCGCCATCTTCAGCGTGTTGCGGTTCTCCCGCACCATGGCGTTGGAGGCGATCATCTCGGAGACGACGAGTCCCGTCCCCTGGGCACGGGCCAGGCGGCGGAAGGGCAGGTCCGTCACGCCCGACATGGGGGCGAGGATCACCGGCGTTTCGATCCGGGCCCCACCCAGGTCGAGCGGGCGAAGTGCCGGGGTGCCGGGGGGTGTGCTCATCATTTGGGCGATCTAGCGTCAGACGGGCCAGCGGGCAACCACCCGTCATCCGATTGCAGGGCAAGTGCCGCCTTTTCGGGCAATCCGGGGCCACTCCCATCGACGCATGGCCCCGTCTAGCATGGCCCCATGCGCACCATCGCCCTGCTGGTTGCCGCCGGGCGGGGTTCCCGCTTCGGCGGGGAGACGCCCAAGCAATATCTCCCGCTCCTCGGCCGCCCCGTCCTGCGCCACGCCGCCGAGGCGCTGCTGCGGGAGGGTGGGGTCGAGGCCATCCTGCCCGTGACGCCGCCCGGCGAGGAAACCGCTCTCGCCGCGATGCTGGAAGGAGTCCCCCTGCTGCCGCCCGTCGCCGGGGGCGCCACGCGGCAGGCCAGCGTGAAGGCGGGGCTGGAGGCGCTGGCCGCGGACCCGCCCGACGCCGTGCTCGTCCATGACGCCGCGCGGCCGGTGGTGCCGCAGGGCACCGTCCCCGCGATCCTCGCCGCGCTGCGCGACCTGCCGGGCGCGATCCCCGCCATCGCGGTCGCCGACACGCTGAAGCGCGGGGAGGGCGGGCGCATCGTGGAGACCGTTCCCCGTGCCGGCCTGTTCCGCGCCCAGACGCCCCAGGGGTTCCGCTTCGCCGCCCTGCTCGATGCCCACCGCGGCGCGACGGCCGAGGCCACCGACGATGCCCAGCTTCTCGAGGCCGCCGGCCTGCCCGTGGCGCTGACCGCGGGCGACGAGTCCAACGTCAAGATCACCTGGCCCGGCGACCTCGCCCGGGTGGAGGCCGCCATGCTCGCCCGACTGATCCCCCGCACCGGCACGGGCTTCGACGTGCATCGGATCATCGAGGGCAGGCCCATGATCCTCTGCGGCGTGCGAATCCCGTCGCCGGTCGGGCTCGACGGCCATTCGGACGCCGACGTCGGGCTGCACGCGCTCTGCGACGCGATCTACGGCGCGCTCGCGGAGGGCGATATCGGCCGCTGGTTCCCGCCCTCGGAAGCGGAGTGGAAGGATGCCGACAGCGCCCGCTTCCTGCGCCACGCCGCCGGGCGGATCGCCGCGCGCGGCGGCATGCTGGCCAATGCCGACGTCACCCTGATCTGCGAACGCCCCAAGATCGCGCCGCATGCCGAGGCGATGCGCGCGCGGCTCGCGGAGCTGCTCGGCGTCGAGGCCGGCAAGGTTTCGGTCAAGGCGACCACCACCGAACGCCTCGGCTTCGCCGGCCGCGGCGAGGGCATTGCCGCGCAGGCGGCTGCCACGGTGCTGCTACCCGGCTGAGCCCCAATCGCGCAGCACCCGCTCCATCTCGGCCGCGTCGGCGCGCGGCCGGCGGCTCCAGGTGACGCCCTCGCGCAGCAGGCCGGCGGGCACGCCGCCCGCCAGGCAGCGCGGCGGCACGTCCCGCGTGACCAGCGCCTGCGTCGCGAGGACCGAGCCAGTGCCGATCGTGACACCCTTGAGGATGGTGACGCCGTGGCCGATCCAGACATGCGGCCGCACCAGGATCGGTGCCGGCAGGTTGATCTGGGCGCGTTCCGCGATCGCGATCAGGGCATGGGAATCGGCGCTTCGCATCACGATGCCGGAGGACAGCATCGCGTCATCGCCGATCAGGATCGCGCCCTCCGGCCCCTCCGCCTGGAGCATGGCGCGGTTGCAGGTGACGCCGGCGCCGAGCAGGACCAGCGCGGATTCGCCAAGCAGCTGGCAGGAGAGCATCGGATGCGTTCGGGCACCGCCGCCCGCCACTGACAGCAGATGGCCGCGGCCGCTCATCATCACCTCGCCCTGCAGCCGCGCTGCGCGGCCGAGCAGCAGCGTGCAGCCGGCCGCGCGCGACAGATCGAGGTTCAGCCGTTGCGGCGGCGTCTCTGCGTCGAAGAGGATGCGGTTGCCCGGGCCCGGCGGACCGCGCAGCGAGATGCCGAGGGGGCCGAGCTCGGCGGCCGACGCCTCGGTGATCGCGATCTCCCGCGGGGATGGCCGGTCAGGGGCGGTCCAGCCGGCGGGGTCGAGGCCCGGCGGCCAGCCGGGATGGGCGTGCGGCGGCCGATCGGCCGGGATGGCGGGCATGTGGGCAGCTGTGTCGGTGTGGACCGGGACGTCAAGGTGCCGGCCTGACCCGAGCGTCCGGCCCGCCGGCCCGCTGCTCGCCTGTCCCCGGCGGCACAGCCCCGTCGGCGGCTGGCAGGCGATGCTGCCCCCGCGCCGTGGAAAACGGCGCGCAGCACGGAGCAAGGCACCATGCGCAGCACGAGCATCGCACTCAGCCCGGATGTCCCGCTCCCGGTCCTCGCGGATGGCGGGCTGCTGCTGTTCGGCACCAGCCTGCCGGACCTTCTCCAGGGCGGCACGGGCGAGGACAGCCTGCACGGGGCGGCCGGCGCCGACACGCTGCGCGGCCTCGGCGGCAACGACCTCCTCGATGGCGGCGCGAACAACGACCTGCTGGCCGGCGGCGCGGGCCATGATGCGCTGCTCGGCGGCGTCGGCCATGACACGCTGCAGGGCGGCGATGGCGACGACCTGCTGGTCGGCGGCGCCGGGCGCGACGCGATGTCGGGCGGCGCCGGCCGCGACACCTATCGCTGGGAGAGGCTCGGCGAGACGGGTCTCGGCGCGGCGCGGGACGTGGTGAAGGACCTGACGCGGGAGGATACGCTCGACTTCAGCCGGCTGGATGCGCGCCCCGACCTCGCGGGCGACCAGGAGTTCGTGAACATCGGTGCGCGTGACTTCGTCCCCGGCTCGGCCGGCCATGCGAGGATCGTCGCGCTGAACCCGGAGAACACGCTCTGCCTCATGCAATTCGAGACCGATGGCGATGGCCGGGCCGATTTCGAGGTGCTGATCCACTCCGCCACCGCCATCATCCATGACGTGGCGATCCTCTGACCAGGCGCAGGATGGTCCGCAGCGCGAGATCCCGCACGCGATGGTTGCAGCGCCGCGCCGTTGCACAGCCTGCCGGGTGAAACGATGAGCCTCCGGCTTGACCCTGAAGCCGGCCGGCGCCTAATCGCCCCATGCAGGCGCAAAGCCAGGGCGAACCCGGAGGCACGGCTCCGGAACCCATAACGCTCCACGACGATGCCGATATCCGGGTGGTCGCGACACGCCATGCCACGCCCGGGGTGATCATCACCTTCTCCTCGCTGAAC
>VFQR01000630.1_pt1 | contig 41990 bp, 40 predicted proteins | sample 3512321 | NCBI WGS metagenome assembly VFQR01 (sample SAMN10412374, study PRJNA504923) | tailings metagenome | isolation source: Relicate 3 Philex TSF1 revegetated site | place: Philippines: Tuba, Benguet | collected 2017-08-29 | reverse complement strand
CGCTTCCTGGCAGAAGCCGCAGTAGATGCACTTCACCATGTCGATGTCGTAGCGCACCGTGCGGCGCGTGCCGTCATTCTGGCGCGGACCGGCCTCGATGGTGATGGCCTGGGCCGGGCAGATCGCCTCGCACAGCTTGCACGCGATGCAGCGCTCTTCCCCATTGGGGTAGCGGCGCAGGGCATGCTCGCCGCGGAAGCGGGGCGAATAGGGAATCTTTTCAAAGGGATAGTTGATCGTCTTCTTGGGCGCGAAGAAGTACTTCATCGCCAGCCCGAAGGCGTTGACGAACTCGCGCAGCAAGAGGCCGTTGAGGAACTGGGTGAACCGCATCAGACAGCACCTCCGTGCCAGCCCCAGCCCGTCAGCTGGAGCACGAACGCCACGATCACCACCATCACCAGCGAGACGGGCAGGAACACCTTCCAGCCGATCCGCATGAGCTGATCGTAGCGGTAGCGCGGGACCATGGACTTGGCCATGGCGAACATGAAGAAGACGAGGCAGAGCTTGAGCCCGAACCACACCACGCCCGGCACCCAGTTGAAGGGCGGCAGGTCGATCGGCGGCGCCCAGCCCCCGAGGAACAGGATGGTCGTCATCGAGCACATCAGGATGATGGCGATGTACTCACCCAGCATGAACAGCAGGTACGGCGTGGAGGAGTATTCCACCATGTAGCCGGCCACCAGTTCCGACTCGCCTTCCGGCAGGTCGAAAGGCGGGCGGTTGGTTTCCGCGAGCGCCGAGATGTAGAAGATCACGAACATCGGGAACAGCGGCAGCCAGTACCAGTTGAGGATACTGAGCCACGGCACGCCGAGCATATGCGCGATGCCGCCGGTCTGCTGCGCGAGCACGATGTCGGTGAGGTTCAGCGAGCCCACGCAGAGCAGCACCGTGATGATCACGAGGCCGATCGAGACTTCGTAGCTCACCATCTGCGCCGCAGACCGCAGCGCGCCGAGGAAGGCGTATTTGCTGTTCGAGGCCCAGCCGCCGATGATGACGCCGTACACACCCAGCGACGAGATGGCGAAGATGTAGAGAATGCCGACATTGATGTCGGCCAGGGCCCAGCCATAGTCGAACGGGATCACCGCATAGGCCGAGAGCGCCAGCACCGAAGTGATTACCGGGGCGAGCAGGAACATCACCTTGTCCGAACTCGCCGGGATGACCGGCTCCTTGACCACGAACTTGATCAGGTCGGCAAAGCTCTGCAGCAGGCCGAAGGGGCCGACGACGTTAGGGCCGCGACGCACCTGCACCGCCGCCCAGATCTTGCGGTCGGCCAGCAGGATGTAGGCGGTGAAGATCAGCAGGGCGACGAGCAGCAGCAGCGCCTTGTAGACGAAGCCGATTTGCGTCCCCAATCCGAGGATCGGGATACCCAGCAGATAATCCAGCGCGGATCCGACGAATTCCATGGAAGCCCTACTCCGCGGCCTGCCTGAGTCCGGCCGCTAGGGCCGCGCACTCGCCCATCGTCGCCGATGCGCGGGCGATGGGGTTGGTGAGATAGAAGTCGCTGACGGGCGAGGTGAAGCTCGCCGCAGTGGTCTTGACGGGTGCCCCGGCGAGCTGCCGCAGCCCGTCGAGATCGGCGGGCTCGATGGAGTCGAGCCGCGCCAGATGCGGATACTCCGCATAGAGGGCGCTGCGCAACTGCGCCAGCGAATTGAACCCCAACGGCGTGCCGATCACCGCACTCAGAGCACGGAAGATCGCCCAGTCCTCGCGCGCGTCGCCCGGCGGGAACACGGCACGCTGTGTCATCTGCACCCGGCCCTCGGTGTTGACGTAGGTGCCGGACTTTTCGGTGTAGGTCGCCGCCGGCAGAATCACGTCCGCGCGGTGGGCGCCGGCATCGCCATGCGTGCCGATATAGACGACGAAGGCATCGCCCATCGCCGTCATGTCGTATTCGTCGGCGCCGAGCAGGAACAGCACGTCGAGTTCGCCCTTGCCGGCCAGACCGATCTGGTCGGCCGAGCAGACGCCGCCCGCATGCGGCACGAAGCCGATGTCGAGTCCGCCCACCCGTGCCGCCGCATTGTGCAGCAGCGCAAAGCCGTTCCAGCCTTCGGCGACATTGGCGCCGGTCGCCAGCTTGCTCGCAAGCGCGATCACGTCGCGGCCGATCTGCTTGGAGCCCGCGGCGCCGTGCGACACTGCGCCTTCGCCGACGATGATCAGCGGCTTCTTGGCGTTGGCAAGCACTTCGCCGAAGCTGCCCTGCCCCGCGACGAGGTCCGTCAGCGCGGAGAAGCCGTTGCCCAGCCACTGATAGTCATAGGTCAGGTCCGCCTGGTCGCCGATGATCGCAATGGGTGTGCCCTTGGCGCGCCAGGCCTTGCGAATGCGGGCGTTGACCAGCGAGGCTTCGCGGCGCGGATTGCTGCCGACGATGAGGATGGCGTCCGCCTCCTCGATCCCGGCAATGCCGGCATTGAAGAGATAGGCCCCGCGCGGCATCGAGGGATCGATGCCTGACATGGGCGGACGGCAGTCGGTCATGCCCGAGCCGATGGCGGTCATCAGCGCCTTGAGCGCATACATGTCCTCGACGGCCGCGAGATCACCGGCAATGGCGCCGACGCGGTTACCGCCACCCGAGGCCTTGATCTTCGTCGCCACGGCCTCGAAGGCCTCGGCCCAGCTCGCCGCCCGCAGCTTGCCGTCGCGGCGCACATAGGGGCGATCGAGACGCTGGCTCTTCAGCCCGTCCCAGACGAAGCGGGTCTTGTCCGAAATCCACTCCTCGTTGATGCCCTCGTTGACGCGCGGCAGGATGCGCATCACCTCTCGGCCGCGGCTGTCGACGCGGATGTTTGAGCCGACGGCGTCCATCACGTCGATGGATTCGGTCTTGGTCAGCTCCCAGGGGCGGGCATGGAAGGCGTAGGGCTTGGAGGTCAGCGCGCCGACGGGGCAAAGGTCGATGACATTGCCCTGCAGTTCGCTCGACAGCGCCTTCTCGAGATAGGAGGTGATCTCGGCATCCTCGCCGCGCCCGACGAGCCCCATCTCCGCAATGCCGGCCACTTCGGTGGTGAAGCGGACGCAGCGCGTGCAGTGAATGCAGCGGTTCATCGAGGTCTTGACCAGCGGCCCGAGATACTTGTCCTCGACCGCACGCTTGTTCTCGGCGTAGCGGTTCTTGTCCACGCCATAGGCCATGGCCTGGTCCTGCAGGTCGCACTCGCCGCCCTGATCGCAGATCGGGCAGTCGAGCGGATGGTTGATCAGCAGGAACTCCATCACGCCTTCGCGGGCCTTCTTGACCATCGGCGTGTTGGTGAACATCTCCGGCGGCTCGCCGTTCGGGCCCGGACGCAGATCCTTCACCGCCATGGCACAGCTCGCCTGCGGCTTGGGCGGCCCGCCCTTCACCTCGACGAGGCACATGCGGCAATTGCCGGCAACCGACAGACGTTCATGATAACAGAAGCGCGGAATCTCGGCGCCCGCGGCTTCCGCGGCCTGCATCAGGGTGTAGTAATCGGGGACTTCGACGACGACGCCGTCGACCTTGATTTGCGCCATTAGACCTTTTCCTCGACAGCCCTGAGCCGTGCCCGTAGGTCGCGGAGTTCGATTTCCATTTCAGCCAGATGCACCTGCACGCTGTCGTGCCGCACATTGGCCACTGCGGCAGTGCCCAGCGACTTCGTCGTCGCGTCGATCACTTCGCCGATCTTCCGTTCCACGCTATCGAAACGATAGTCCATCTGCTGTTGCATACGCTCGAACTTGCGCGAGTGATCGGCCAGTGTCGCTTGGATCTGCTGCAGGATGCGGATGGTGGTGTCGTCCGAACTATCTGCCATAGTCGCTACTCCGCGAATCCGGGCTGACCGACCAGGTCAAGTCGCCGCACGATGCGCTCCACGCGATCCTCCAGCCTGTCGATCCGCCGCTGCACCCCCGCCAGGTTCGTTTCGACCGAGGTCATGCGGACCTTCAGTTCGTGCACGTCGTCGATCAGGCGATCCATCTTGGTATCGAGCCGCCGCAGCATGACAAGCACCAGATTGTCCGGTTCTTCCGCCATCGCCTACTCCGCCGCGATCGACGGCACGGCGCCGTCCGAGGTCGACGACCAGGTATACTGGTCGATGCGCGCCTCGATGACATGACGGAAGTTGCGGATCAGGCCCTGGATCGGCCAGGCCGCCGCGTCGCCGAGCGCGCAGATCGTGTGGCCCTCGATCTGCTTGGTGACCTCGAACAACATGTCGATCTCGCGCTTCTGCGCGCGCCCCTCGACCATGCGCTCCATCACCCGCATCATCCAGCCGGTGCCCTCGCGGCAGGGCGTGCACTGGCCGCAGCTCTCATGCTTGTAGAAGGCCGAGAGCCGCCAGATCGCCTTGATGATGTCGGTGGACTTGTCCATCACGATCACCGCCGCGGTGCCCATGGAGGAGCCGACTTCCTTCAGCCCGTCGAAATCGACGATGGCATGGCGGATCTTCTCGCCCGGCACGCAGGGCACGGATGCCCCACCCGGAATCACCGCCAGCAGGTTGTCCCAGCCGCCGCGGATACCGCCGCAGTGCTTTTCGATGATCTCCTCGAAGGTGCAGCCCATGGCCTCTTCGAAGGTCGCCGGCCGGTTCACGTGGCCGGAGACGCACATCAGCTTGGTGCCGGTATTGTTGGCGCGCCCGATACCGGCGAACCATGCGCCGCCGCGGCGCAGGATTTCCGGCACCACGGCGATTGACTCGACATTGTTGACGGTGGTCGGGTTGCCGTAGACGCCCATCGCGGCCGGGAAAGGCGGCTTCAGCCGCGGCTGGCCCTTCTTTCCTTCCAGCGATTCCATCAGCGCGGTTTCTTCGCCGCAGATATAGGCGCCCGCACCGTGGTGGACGACGATGTCGAAGTCCCAGCCATGGACGTTGTTCTTGCCGATCAGCTTGGCGTCATAGGCCTGCTGCACCGCCGCCTCGAAATGGTGGCGCTCGCGGATGAACTCGCCGCGGATGTAGACATAGGCGATGTGCGCCCCCATGGCCCGGCCGGCGAGCAGGCAGCCCTCGATCAGATGGTGCGGATCGTGCCGCAGGATCTCGCGATCCTTGCAGGTGCCGGGCTCGGATTCGTCGGCATTGACCAGCAGCTGGCTCGGGCGGCCGTCGCCGGCGCCTTCCTTGGGCATGAAGGTCCATTTCAGCGCCGTCGGGAAACCCGCGCCGCCGCGGCCGCGCAGGCCCGAGCCCTTCACCTCGTTCACGATCCAGTCGCGACCGCGATCGATGAAGGTCCGCGTATCCTGCCAGGCGCCGCGCGCACGCGCGCCTTCAAGGCCCCAGTCGCCGGTGCCGTAAAGGTTGGTGAAGATGCGGTCTTTGTCTTGCAGCATATCGACCTACTCCGCGCCCTGGCGCGACAGCATGAATATGAACCAGAACAGGATGCCTGTCGCAGCTCCCGCAATGGTGTGGATGAAGGCCGGCGGCAGGAACATCGGCAGCAGCCAGGTGAACAGCGCCAGCGCGATGATCACGAAGCCCACCCCGATGATGAGGTTCACTGCCGTCAACCGGATGGAGAGCCGCGGATTGGCCATCAGCGCGGCTCCTTGCCGAAGCGCTTCACATACTCGGCGACCCCGCCGGCCGCCAGCGCATCGGCCTGCTCGATCCAGCGGTCACGGGCCACGCGCCCCTTGAAGCCGAGTTCCGCCTCCACGGCGGCGATCTGCTCGGGGGTCAGCTTGGCGACCTGCGCCCAGGTGGTGATGCCGAGCGCGCGCAGATTGCGCTCCAGCACCGGGCCGACGCCGGTGATCAGCTTCAAATTGTCCGGCTCCACGCCCGCGGGCGCCTCGAACAATTGCCGCGGCACCGGCTTGTCGCCGACTTCGGCCCCGGTATCGAGCTTGCCGGCCGGCGACTCGGCGCCCACGGCATCCTCGCGCATGGCACGGTTGGGCGTGCCGTCGGCCTTGGCCGACGCATCGGCTGCGCGCCGTGCCGCCTCGGCTTCCGCCATCGAGACCTTGGGCGCATCGCCCGGCGTCTTCAGGGCCGGCGCGGTCTCCTCGGTCACCTCGCCATGCTTGCGGCCCGGCTTGGTCGGCTCGGGTTCGGCCACCGGTGCCGCCGGCTTGTCGGCGGGCTTGGCAGCGGCCGGAGCAGCCGCGGGGGCCGCTGCCGGAGGAGCTGCGGGAGCAGCGGCGGGCGGCGGCGGGAACGGGGTATAGGTGCGTTCGGCGGTCGGCGCCTCGAGTAGCGTCGTCTGGCCGCCTTCGGCCGCGGAGAACTGCCGGCCGATCTGCGGGCCGGGCTTGACCTCATGGCCCTTGCCCGCCGCGAACTTGTCGAGCAATGCCTCGAAGCTCTCGGGCGTCAGGTCCTCATAGGTGTCGTTGCCGATCATCACCATCGGCGCGTTCACGCAGGCACCGAGGCATTCCACCTCTTCCCAGCTCAGCGTGCCGTCGGCGGTCGTCACGAACGGGTCGTGGTGGATCTTGCGCTGGCAGACCGCGCGAATGTCTTCGGCGCCGCGCAGCATGCAGGGGGTGGTGCCGCACACCTGCACATGCGCCAGCGTGCCGACCGGCTTCAGCTGGAACTGGGTGTAGAAGGTCGCAACCTCGAGCACCCGGATATAGGCCATGCCGAGCAGCTTGGCGATGTACTCGATCGCCGCGCGGCTGATCCAGCCATCCTGCTCCTGGGCGCGCCACAGGATCGGGATCACGGCCGATTGCTGCCGTCCGGCGGGATATTCCGCCATCTTGCGCTCCGCCCAGCTCTGGTTTTCCGGAGTAAAGGCGAAGCCCGACGGCTGGAGGGCTTCATCTGCGAGACGGCGGACGGACATTACCGGTCGACCTCACCAAACACGATGTCGAGGGAGCCGAGGATGGCGGCGACGTCGGCCAGCATGTGGCCGCGGCACAGGAAATCCATGGCCTGGAGGTGGGCAAAGCCCGGGGCGCGGATATGGCAGCGATAGGGCTTGTTGGTGCCGTCCGAGACGAGATAGACGCCGAACTCGCCCTTGGGCGCTTCGACGGCGGCATAAACCTCGCCGGCCGGCACCTTATAGCCTTCGGTGTAGAGCTTGAAGTGATGGATCAGGGCTTCCATCGACTGCTTCATCTCGGCGCGCTTGGGCGGCACGACCTTGCCGTCGGTGGAGGCGACGGGTCCCTGCCCCTCCGGCGCGTTCAGCAGCGCGATGGCCTGCTTCATGATGCTGATCGACTGGCGCATCTCGTCCATCCGGATGAGATAGCGGTCATAGCAGTCGCCGTTCTTGCCGACGACCACGTCGAAGTCGAACCGGTCGTAGCACTCGTAGGGCTGCGATTTCCTGAGGTCCCACGGCACGCCGGTGCTGCGCAGCATCACGCCCGAGAACGCCCATTTCCAGGCGTCCTCCGCGGTGACGACGCCGATATCGGCGTTGCGCTGCATGTAGATGCGGTTGCCCGTCATCAGCCCTTCGATGTCGTCGAGCACCTTGAGGAACGGATCGCAGAACGCCTCGATGTCGTCGATGAGCGCCTGCGGCAGGTCCTGGTGCACGCCGCCGGGCCGGAAATAGGCCGCATGCATGCGGCTGCCCGAGGCGCGCTCGTAGAAGATCATCAGCTTTTCGCGCTCGTCGAAGCCCCACAGCGGCGGGGTCAGCGCGCCGACGTCGAGTGCCTGCGTCGTCACGTTCAGCATGTGCGACAGCAGCCGGCCGATCTCGGCATAGAGCACGCGGATCAGCTGGCCGCGCAGGGGCACTTCCAGCCCGAGCAGCTTTTCCACCGCGAGGCAGAAGGCATGCTCCTGGTTCATCGGCGACACATAGTCAAGCCGGTCAAAATAGGGCACGGCCTGCAGATAGGTCTTCTGCTCGATCAGCTTCTCGGTGCCGCGATGCAGCAGCCCGATATGCGGATCGACGCGCTCGACGACCTCGCCGTCCAGTTCGAGGATCAGCCGCAACACACCATGCGCCGACGGGTGGATCGGCCCGAAGTTGATCGTGAAATTACGGACGTCGACTTCAGCGGACATGGGTGGGCTCCGCGCAGGGGCGAATAGCGAATGGCGATTGCCGATTGCCGATTACCGTCATTTGGCCTTCTCATCCCCCGGCAGCACATAATCCGTGCCCTCCCAGGGCGACAGATAGTCGAACTGCCGGAATTCCTGTGCGAGCTTCACGGGCTCGTAGACCACGCGCTTGCGCTCCTCGTCGTAGCGCACTTCCACATAGCCGGTGGTCGGGAAGTCCTTGCGCAGCGGATAGCCGTCGAAGCCGTAGTCGGTGAGGATGCGGCGCAGGTCCGGGTGACCGGTGAATAGGATGCCGAACAGGTCGTAGGCTTCCCGCTCGAACCAGTCGGCGCCGGGGAAGATGCCGGTGATCGAGGGCACGGGCTGCGTGTCGTCGGTCGCGAGCTTCAGCCGCACCCGCAGGTTCTGCTTGGGGCTGAGCAGGTGATAGACGACCTCGAAACGCTCCTCGCGCTCGGGATAATCTGCGCCGCAGACGGCCGAGATCGAAATGAAGCCCTCGTGGTCGTGCAGGAACGCCACGACGTCCACGATCGCTTCGCGTTCGACCAGCAGCGTCAGCTCGCCGAACGCGAACACGGCGTCCAGCACTTTTTCACCCAGCGCGTTGCGCGCGCGCTCGGCGACGGCCGCCAGCGGGGAAGAGGTCGGTGCCTCGGTCATGTCCGGTCCTATCGCTCGATCGTGCCGGTGCGGCGAATCTTCTTTTGCAGCAGCAGGATGCCGTAGAGCAGTGCCTCCGCTGTCGGCGGGCAGCCCGGCACATAGATGTCCACGGGCATCACGCGGTCGCAGCCGCGCACCACCGAGTAGGAATAGTGATAGTAGCCGCCGCCATTGGCGCAGCTGCCCATCGAGATCACGTAGCGCGGCTCCGGCATCTGGTCATAGACCTTGCGCAGCGCCGGGGCCATCTTGTTGGTCAGCGTGCCGGCGACGATCAGCACGTCGGCCTGGCGCGGCGAGGCGCGCGGGGCGGTGCCGAAGCGCTCGATGTCGTAGCGCGGCATCGACATCTGGATCATCTCGACCGCGCAGCAGGCGAGGCCGGTCTGCATCCACATCAGCGAGCCGGTGCGGGCCCAGGTGACCAACTGCGACGCGGTCGTCGCGAGAAAACCGCGATCGGCCAGTTCGGCATTGACCTCGAGCATGAACGGGTCGTCGGCGCCGACCGGCTTGTTGGTGCGCGGATCGATGATCCCGCGCGGCTGCTGGGCCACCAGCGTTTCGTGGGTCAATCCCATTCCAGCGCGCCTTTCTTCCACTCGTAGATGAACCCGACCGTCAGCACGCCCAGGAAGATCATGACCGACCAGAAGCCGAACCAGCCCACGTCCCGGAACGCCACCGCCCACGGGAACAGCAGCGCCACTTCGAGATCGAAGACGATGAACAGGATGGAGACGAGATAGAATCGCACATCGAACTTCATGCGCGCGTCGTCGAAGGCATCGAAGCCGGCTTCAAACGCCGAGACCTTTTCGGGGTCGGGGCGCTTGTAGGCGACGATGAAGGGAGCGACGAGCAGCGCGAGCGCGATGGCGGCGGCGAGGCCGACGAAAATAACGATCGGCAGGTAGTTGCTGAGCAACTCGTTCATTGGGCAGCCTATGGTCGGGCACCGGCCGGGAGGGGCCGTTCCTGGCGGCCGGCGGGGCAATGATGGGCCCCGGAGGCGGCTCGGATTGGTGTGGCACGGGCTTAGCCCACGCCATCTGGCGTTTCAAGGAAAACAAAACTTGAGTGTTTTTCTCCGGATTATGTGACGCACCCTGCCCCGCATCACCGCCCCGCAAAACGAAAGGCCCCGCCGAAGCGGGGCCCTCGCAGATTCACCTGGCGGCAGATCAGAAGTGGAAGTTGAAGCCGATCTTGCCGACATGGGCGTCGTCGGAGCTGTCGTTCCAGTCCCACTGGTACTGGTACTCGGCCTTGAGCGACAGGTTGTCGGCGAGCATGACTTCGGCGCCCACACCGACCGGCACATAGCCTTCGCTGTCGGAGTTGTAGCCGAAACCGGCGAGGCCGTAGAACGCGAAGGCGTCGGCACCGAAGCCGAGCTTGCCGTGCACCTGGCCCTGCCAGGTGTCGTCGTTCAGCCAGGACAGGCTCACTTCGCCACCAACCAGCAGGTTGTTGTCGACGAGGGTGTTCACACCGAGATTGGCGCCGAGGCCGAACACTTCATCGGTCTGACCCGACAGGAAGAGACCCGCATAGGGGCCGTTCCAGTTGATCGGCGAGAAGTTGTCGACAACCGGGACCGGAGCCGGGTTGATGATCAGGTCAGCGGCCGAGGCCGCCGTGCTCACGCCGACGACCGAGACGGTGGCCAGCAATGCAAGCTTGAGGGTGCGCATAATGTCTTCCTTGGTCAGTACTCAAGACAGGGTTCAGGTAGGCCGCGTGGCCGCAGTGAGCAAGCGAGGGACAGGGGCGCCGGTTCCACGTTCGGACCGAATGACCCTGCCTGTTGCCGGCCCGCCACAGGCTGTGGCGACAACATGGCAGACGCGCGTCAACACCGTGTCGAGATGAGGATGGCATTTTATCCAATGCCATAAAGGCTTTGTTCGGACGTGTGCGGCAGGCCGCAAGCCGACTCAGAAGTGCAGATTCGCCCCGAAGGTGAACTGGTTCTTGGGGTTGCCGCCCTCGAGGTCGAAGCCGTGCAGATACTGCGCGCGCAGCGACAACTCGTCGGTCACAGCAACTTCCGCGCCGAGCCCGGCAAGCAGGTCGACATCGTCATTGCCCGCTACGTCCCAGCCCACGCCGGCCGCCGCATAGAGCAGCACGTCATTGGTCAGCAAGATGCCGGCCCGGCCGAGCACCGTGCCATAGGCGGTGTCGGTCTCGTCGCCGGTCAGGCCCTGCAGGCTCACCTCGGCGCCGAGCAGCACGAAGTCGATCTGGCTGTTGACCCCGAGGGCCAGACCGAGGCCGAGTTGCGTTCCCTGGGTTTCGCTGTCGCGGGCCACGCCATAGACGCCGGCATAAAAGCCGTCCCAGTCGAAGCCCTGCTGCGCCACCGGCACCTGCGGCCCTGTGGTCGACAGCGGAATGGTGATCGCGTCGGCGGCCGAGGCCGGCTGCGATGCCAGCAATGCACCGGCAATGGTCAGAAACAGCAATGGCGTGCGCATCGTGAACTCCCGGTTGCGGCAGCTAACGCTGCCTCCCATGAACCCGTTCCCTGCGGCCTGCCCGTCGCCGGTCAGTCAGAAATCGGTGTTATGGCCTCGGGTTTCAAGCAGAGCCCATCTGCATGGTTGCTGAACGCGGTTGACGAACGGCGTTCATCTGCATCGCGCCGTTGGCACAGCGTTAAGAGAACCGGGGCTGACTGGGGGAGTACGTGGTGTCGCGGAGCGCCGCGTCGGGCGTCTGCGCCACTCTTCCGTAAGGAAGGAGTGGCGCGAGTGACGGGGCTCGAACCCGCGACCTTCGGCGTGACAGGCCGACGCTCTAACCAACTGAGCTACACCCGCTGATGCGGCTCGGTGCCGCGCAACGTGGCGTCCGTTTAGAGGGCCACACGGAGGGTGTCAAGCGGCAAAATCTGGGTTGTTCCACGCGTTGTGGGAAAGTGCGGAAGTGACGCACGAGAGTGGGGTGTGGGAGGGGATGGGTGCTCAGTGTCCAGAGGGGCGAAGGAGACGCTTCTTGGCGAACGCTCTGCCGGAATGAGACTTCAGATAGGCCCTGAACCGGGCCATGCCGGGCGCGCGCCCCTCAGCGGGCGCCCTCGTGGCTGCGCCACGCGTAGCCCGCAGGGCGAAGCGTGGTGGGCGGTGACGGGCTCGAACCGCCGACCCTCTCGGTGTAAACGAGATGCTCTACCAACTGAGCTAACCGCCCACGGGCGCGGCGCCCTACCTAGGGCGTTGCCGCCGAGCCGTCAACAAGGATCGGCATCGGGCGAAAGTGCCCCTGCCCTTCCGGGCGAGGCACAGTGGCCCCGACCTGTGCGGGGCCACGAGGCATTCCGGCGTCAGGACGACGCCGGCCTGATCAGTTCAGCGCGTCCTTGAGGGCCTTGCCGGGCTTGAACTTGGCCTGGTTGGAAGCCGGAATGCTAATCTCTGCACCGGTGGCCGGGTTGCGGCCGGTGGTGGCCTTGCGCTGCGAGACGGCAAAGGTGCCGAAACCGACCAGGCGCACTTCGTCGCCGGACTTCAGCGAGGCGGTGATCGCGTCGAAAACCGCGTCGACCGCGTCGCCAGCCTGAGCCTTGGTGAGGCCTGCCTTCTCGGCCACGACGCCGATCAGATCATTCTTGTTAGACATTGCGTTTCCTCATTCTGGGAAGCCCGCCCTCGCTGGCGAACCAAACGGCGTAATCCCTTGGTCGATTCTGCCCGGAACGCAAGGATATCCGGGCCTTTCCGACTGTCGGCCGCCGCAAAGCTGTTAATGAACCCTCAATTTTGGCTCAATGTGGGCGGGGTTGTGACGGCGCTGCGGCCGCCGGCGCGTTGCGAAGGCTGAGCAGCAGTGGCAAGGCCAGCATATAGACCGCCCCGCCGACGATCCAGGTCAGCCCCGGCCAAATCCCGGCCAGCGCGAAATAGACGCTGCTGAAGAAGATCGGGCCGAACACCGCAGAGAGGCTGACAAGGCTCGCAAGCACCCCCTGGAGCTTGCCCTGGCTGTCGGCATCCACCTGCCGCGTCGTCAGCGACTGCAGCGCCGGCATGCCGATGCCGCCCAGGGCGAACAGCGGCGCCAGCGCGAACAGGATCCAGCCCTGCGTCGCAAGACCGAGGATGATCAGCGCGGCGATCTCGCACGCCATGCCGATGATGAAGGCCCACTTTTCGCCAAACCGCGCGGCAGCCGGCCCGGTGAGAAAGGCCTGCGCACCGGCGTGGAACAGGCCGAACAGCGCGAGCGAGGCGCCGATCATCTTGCCGTCCCAGGCGAACATCTCCTGGCCGAACAGCGCCCAGATGGTGCCGTACATGGTGCCGACGAAGTTCATGATCACGAAGATCGCCATCAGCGGCAGCAGGCTCGCAAAGCTCAGCGCCCAGCCGAGCGGGCGGAACGGGTTCATGGCGCGCCAGTCGAAGCGGGTGACGGTGACCTTGCGCGATTCGGGCAGCAGGAACAGCGCCAGCGCGAAGTTGAGCCCGTTGAGCACCGCCGCCGCCAGAAACGGCGCGCGCACCCAGATGTCGCCGAGAAAACCGCCCAGCACCGGCCCGATGATGAAGCCGATGCCGAACATGGCGTGGAAATAGCCGAATCGCTTCGGCCGCTGGTCCTCGTCGGAGATGTCGGTGATGTAGGCGGTTGCCACCGCCATGTTCGCTGCCGTGATGCCGGCAATGGCGCGGCCGATCACCAGCAGCCACAGCTCCGGCGCAAACGCCATCACCAAATAGTCGATCGCTGCGCCGAACAGCGACACCAGCAGCACCGGCCGCCGGCCGTAGCGGTCGCTCAAGACTCCGAGCACCGGCGCGAACAGGAACTGCATCGCCGAGTAGAGCGCGAGCATCAGCCCCATCAGCGTCGCGATGTTGTCGAGGTGGGCGACGTCCTGCAGCAGCCGCGGCAGGATGGGAAAGATCAGCCCGATCCCGACCGCATCCAGCATCACGGCCGCGAGGATGATGATCAGGGGCCGGTTCATGCTGCTGCTCCGCACCTGCTGCATGCAGGGGAGATGTTCTTTATTTGTTCATAGGCGTGCCCGCAAGCGCAATTGCTGCGTACGCGCTCACGTCAGAGCTGGCGCCGGCCGCCGACCCAGGCGGCGCGGACCACCGGCATGTCGCCGACCAGGCGCACCTGCAGCAGATCGGCGCGCAGTCCCGCGGCGAGCCGTCCGCGATCCGTCATGCCGAGCAGCGCCGCCGGCCGGCTGGTCACCGTCGCGAGCCCTGCCGCCAGATCGCCCAGTTGCCGGCCGACCAGCACCGCGGCATGCAGCAGGCTCGCCGGCACATAGTCCGAGGTCAGCACGTCGAGCAGGCCCGCCTCGGCCAGCCGCATCGCCCCGACATTGCCGGAGTGCGAGCCGCCCAGCACCACATTGGGCGCACCCATCACAATCTGCTGGCCCAGCCGCCGCGCCTCGGCAGCGGCCTCCACCGTGGTGGGGAACTCGCTGATGGTGATGCCGTCGGCATGCGATTCGGCGACGTCGGCGAGGGTGGTGTCGTCATGGCTCGCGAGCCGGATCTGCTTGTCGCGGCCATGCGCGGCGATCAGCGCCCGCGCCTCCGGCACGAAGCGGGCCTGCTGCGCGCGGCGATCGTCGAGATAGGCGTGCCACTCCTCGTCGGTCCAGACGCGGTTGTTCTTCTTGCGCCGGAACTCGCGATAGATGCCGAGATCGTGCCACTGCCGCTGCCCCGGCGTGTGATCCATCAGCGACAGCAGGCGTAGCCGCGGATTGTCGACATGCTCGGCGATGATCGGCAGCAGCCCGCCATCCGAGAGCTCGCAGCGGAAATGGAAGAAGTGGTCGGCGCGTAAGAGGCCCGCGGCGTGCGCCGTATCCAGCCCGCCGATCGCGGCATGCAGCATGCGCGTGCGCGCACCGGCGCTGTCGTAATCGCCCAGGGACAGCGAATCGAGCACCGTCGTCACCCCGGCGGCCAGCATCTGCGCATCATGCGCCACTGCGGCGGCGACACCGGAGGGCCAGGTCACGCCCGGCCGCGGGTGGAAGTGATGCTCGATATTGTCCGTGTGGATGTCGATCAGCCCGGGAATCAGCAGGTCGCCCTCGCAGTCGCGCTCGGCCAGCCCGGCGCCGTCGGCAACGATCAGGCCCTCGGCGATGGCGAGTTCGGTCACGCCGGTCTCCTCGGGCGCCAGCACCCGCGCATTCACCAGCCGCACCGCATCCGCCCTGCCCTCGCCCGCCACTCGATAACTCCCTTGTGCCAATCCCGGTGGCGATAGAGCGCAGTTGTGACCGTCATGCGACAGCCGGACGCCCGGCGGTCGTCGACCCACACCTCAACCACAGCGCAAAAGCAAACGGCGCCCCATCGGGCGCCGTTCCGTTCTGGCGATCTCTCGCCGCTCAGTGCGGCAGGGCCGAGCCCGCCTCGTCGCCCTCGACCGCCGTTTCCAGCGGGCGGACGGTCTTGTCCTCGTCGTACTTCCACTCGATCGGCTCGGGCTGCCGGATCAGGGCGTGGCTCAGCACCTCGTCCATGCGGCTGACCGGGATGATCTCCATGCCTTCGGTGACGTTGGCCGGGATTTCCTTGAGGTCGCGGGTGTTCTCCTGCGGGATCAGCACCTTCTTGATGCCCGAGCGCAGGGCCGCCAGCAGCTTCTCCTTGAGCCCGCCGATCGGCAGCACGCGGCCGCGCAGCGTCACTTCGCCGGTCATCGCCACGTCGTGCCGTACCGGAATCCCGGTCATCAGCGAGACGATGGCCGTCGCCATGGCGATACCCGCGGACGGACCATCCTTCGGCGTCGCGCCCTCCGGCACGTGCAGGTGGATGTCGCGGCTGTCGAACAGCGGCGGCTTGATGCCGAAATCGACGGACCGCGAGCGGACGTAACCCGAGGCGGCAGTGATGGATTCCTTCATCACCTCCTTGAGGTTGCCGGTCACCGTCATCCGACCCTTGCCATGGGTCATGACGCCTTCGATCGTCAGAATTTCGCCGCCGACCGAGGTCCAGGCAAGGCCGGTCACGGCGCCGATCTGCGGCTCCGCATCGATCTTGTCGTTCCGGAAGAAGGCAGGGCCGAGATATTCCTCGATCTTTTCGGGCGTCACCTCCACCTTCATGGCCTTGCGCGACATGATCTCGCGGACAGCCTTCCGCATCAGCTTGGAGATCTCGCGCTTGAGGTTACGCACGCCGGCCTCGCGAGTGTAGTCGCGGATCACCGAGCGCAGTTCCTCGTCGCCCAGGATGAATTCCTTGGGCTGCAGGCCGTTCTCCTTCAACGTCTCCGGGATCAGGTGACGGCGCGCGATTTCGAACTTCTCGTCCTCGGTGTAGCCCGAGAGGCGGATGATCTCCATGCGGTCCATCAGCGGGCCGGGGATGTTCAGCGTGTTCGAGGTGGTCACGAACATCACGTCGCTCAGATCGTAGTCCACTTCGAGATAGTGGTCCGAGAACGTGCTGTTCTGCTCCGGGTCGAGCACTTCGAGCAGCGCCGAGGAGGGATCGCCGCGGAAGTCCTGGCCCATCTTGTCGATCTCGTCGAGCAGGAACAGCGGGTTGGACTTGCCGGCCTTCTTCAGCGACTGCACGACCTTGCCCGGCATCGAGCCAATATAGGTGCGGCGGTGACCGCGGATTTCGGCCTCGTCCCGCACGCCGCCCAGCGCCATGCGCACAAACTCGCGTCCGGTCGCCTTGGCGATCGACTTGCCGAGCGAGGTCTTGCCGACACCCGGCGGGCCGACGAGGCAGAGGATCGGGCCCTTGAGCTTGCCGGTGCGCGACTGCACCGCAAGGTATTCGAGGATGCGCTCCTTGACCTTCTCCAGCCCGTAGTGATCCTCGTCCAGCACCTGCTCGGCATAGCCGAGGTCGCGCTTGACCTTGGACTTCTTGCCCCAGGGCAGCGTCAGCAGCCAGTCGAGATAGTTGCGGACCACCGTCGCCTCGGCGGACATCGGGCTCATGGTCTTGAGCTTTTTCAGCTCGGCCTCGGCCTTGGTCCGCGCTTCCTTGCTGAGGCGGGTCTTCTTGATCTTCTCCTCGAGCTCGGCGACCTCGTTGGTGCCTTCCTCGCCATCGCCCAGCTCGCGCTGGATGGCCTTCATCTGCTCGTTGAGATAGTACTCGCGCTGCGTCTTCTCCATCTGCCGCTTGACGCGGGAGCGGATGCGCTTTTCCACCTGCAAGACGCCGATCTCGCCTTCCATGAGCGCGAGGATCTTCTGCAGGCGCTCGGCCACCGAAGTGGTCGCCAGCAGCTCTTCCTTCTGCTCGATCTTGATCACCAGATGGCTGGCGATGGTGTCGGCGAGCTTGGAGTGGTTGGAGATCTGGCCGACGGCGTTGACCACCTCGGCGGAGATCTTCTTGTTGAGCTTGACGTAATTGTCGAACTCGGCCTGGGCGGAGCGGCCCAGCGCCTCGAGCTCGGTCTCGTCTTCCTCGGGCTCGGGCAGCGTCGTCGCCTCGGCCTCGAAATAGTCGACGGTCTGCAGGTACTGGTCGATCTTGGCGCGGCGCAGCCCCTCCACCAGCACCTTCACGGTGCCGTCGGGCAGCTTCAGCAACTGCAGCACGGATGCGATCGTGCCGGTGGCGTAGATCTCGCTCGGCGCCGGATCGTCGTCCTGCGCATTCTTCTGGGTGACGACGAGGATGTGCTTGTCGTCCCGCATGACTTCTTCGAGTGCCTTCACGGACTTCTCGCGACCCACGAAGAGCGGGACGATCATGCCTGGAAAGACAACGATATCGCGGAGCGGCAGCACCGGGTAAACCCGATCCCGATCGAAGGGGGCGCCGCCTTGGGTCGTATCCGACATATTTGGTCCTTTCCTGGAATACGCCGCGGCGGGAGGGAGGCTCGGCCGGCAGCGCATCCGTCTAGCAATCAAGCCAGTCCCCGGGATGGGCGGCAAGCCTGATTCCAACGATTAAATAGGCTGTCGGGCCCAAAGGGCAAGCCGACCTGACCGATTAGGCGGGTATCGGGGCCCTTGCCGCAGCACATTGTGAACGTTCCGTCACACATCGGCGACAGCCACACCCCTGTAACGGGCGCGCGGACGGATGATCGCGCCGCTGGTCGCCTGCTCGATCATGTGTGCCGACCAGCCGACAGAGCGTGCCAGCGCGAACAGTGCCGGCCCGGCATGCGGTGGCAGCTCATGGGTCGCAACCAGCGCCGCGAGCGCGAAGTCGATATTGGGCCGCTCGCCCGTCACCAGCGCCGCCGCCGCCTCCAGCCGCTCGAAGTGTCGCGGCAGTACAAGCTTCTCAAGCAGCGCCGCGGCCCGCACATCGCCATCGGGGTAGAGCCGGTGGCCGAAACCGGGGAGCCGTCGCCCCTCGCCCAGCCAGTCGCGCAGCGCGGCTTCGGCGTCCGCGGCCCCGCCAATATCCTCGGCCAGCGCCAGCACGCCGGCCGACGCGTCGCCATGCAGCGGCCCGCTCAGCGCCGCGAGCCCCGCCAGCGTCCCCGCGAGCAAGGAAGCGCCCGTCGACACCGCGACCCGCGCCGCGAAGGTCGAGGGGTTGAGTTCATGGTCCGCCAGCAGCACCAGCGCCCGGCGCAGCGTATCGGCCGCCTCGGGACGTCCGCAGGCGGTGGCGAAGCGCTCGTGCAGCAGGCCGTCGCCGCCGCCCAGCAGCGCCTCGGCGACGCGGCGCAGCACCTCGCCCGCCTCACGCCGCAACGCGGCCGCGCCCAGCCCCAGGCTCGGGGTCGCCGTTGCGATACCGGCGACCAGCGCTGGCCAGATCACCGCCACCGGCTGCAAGGCCTGCTCCGCCCCCGCAGCAACCGGTGAGGGCGGCTCCCCACCCCAGAGCAGGCCGGCCGCTGCTTCCAGCGAACTATCCTCAGCTAGCCGCACCGCGTCGCGCCCGCGATAATGGAGGAGTCCCCCGCTGATGGTGGAAATGGCGGTGGGCAGCACCGGGTCGCCCCAGTCCATCGTTCCGGTCGCCACCGCCTCGGTGCTGCGCCGGCCGCGCGCGCGTTCGGCCAGCCGGTCGACGTCCTCGGCGGCATAGAGGCTGCGGCGGTGGTCCGCCGGGTCGGGCCGGGCCCGAATGCGGCCGCGGCTGACATTGGCGTAGAGCGTTTGCGGCTTGCTGCCCAGCCGGGCCAGCGCTTCGGCGGCGGTTAGCCACATCTCGCCTCACATTGATCAATATCATCAAGATTGACGTCAATGTTAGCCCGCCTATCCTCCGCCTGCCAACAGTGAGGTGAGCGTGATGAACAATGGTCTCGAGGATGTGGTCGCTGCCGAAACGGTGCTGTCCGATGTCGATGGGCTGGGCGGCCGGCTGGTGATCCGCGGCCTGCCGCTCGAGGCGCTGGCCGGGCGCTGGCGCTACGAGGATGTGCTGGCGCTGCTGTGGCGCGATTTCCTGCCCGGCCTGCCGCGCGACCTGCAGCCGGCGCTCGGTGCCGCTCGGGTTGCGGCGCATGCAGCGCTCGCCGACGCCATTCCGGCCGCTGCCGGCCTGCCGCTCTACGACGCCATGCGCTCGCTGATGGCGCGGCTGCCCGACGGCAACGATCTCCACACCGCGCTGCAACTGGTCGCGGCACCCGCCACGCTGCTGCCGGCGCTGCTGCGGCAGCGCGTGGGCGCCATGCCCCTCGCGCCGGAGCCCGGCCTCGGCCACGCCGCCGACATGCTGCGCATGGCCCGGGGCGCCGATCCGGCGCCGGCCGCGGCGGCGGCGCTCGATGCCTATCTCGTTACCGTCTCCGACCACGGCCTCAATGCCTCGACCTTCGCCGCGCGCGTCGTCGCCTCGACGGAAGCGGGGCTCAACTCCGCCGTGCTCGCTGCGCTCGGTGCCCTAAAGGGCCCGCTGCATGGCGGCGCGCCCGGCCCGGTGCTGGATATGCTCGATGCCGTGGGCACCGCCGACAATGCCGAAACCTGGATCGACGACGAACTCGCCGCCGGTCACCGCCTCATGGGCTTCGGGCACCGCATCTACCGGGTGCGCGATCCGCGCGCCGATGCGCTGGCGGGCGCGCTGGAGCGGCTACGGGCCACCGGTAACGCGTCGGCTACGCGTACCGATCTCGCCCTCGCGGTCGAGCGGGCGGCCCTTGCCGCGCTCGCCCGCCACAAGCCGGACCGGCGGCTCGACACCAATGTCGAGTTCTACACTGCGCTGCTGCTCGAAGCGCTGGGCTTCCCGCGCGACAGCTTCACCGCCGTCTTCGCCGCCGGCCGCGTCGGCGGCTGGGTCGCCCACGCCCGCGAGCAAGCCCAGACCGGCCGGCTCATCCGCCCGAAGTCACGCTATATCGGCCCGGTGGGCGAGCAGGCGGCGTAAGGAGTCTCGGAATCGCCCCTACGCCGCAGCCTTGGGCGGCAGATGCTGTCCGGGCGTCGAGTGCGAAATGGCGAGTTCCTCCTCGTTCATGTCCGCGCCCACATCGGCGAACAGCGGCGTCGAGAGGTAGCGCTCGCCCGTATCGGGCAACATGCAGAGGATGGTCGAGCCTTCCGGCGCCTGCTCGGCCACCTTCAGCGCGCCGGCAAAGGTGCCGCCGGCCGAAATGCCGACGAACAGCCCTTCCTGCTGGGCGAGGTTCATCGAAGCCTTCATGCCCTCGGGCCCGCTCACCACCAGCACCTCGTCGAACAGCTTCTCGTCGATCGCGGCGCCGGTGACGCGCGGAATGAAGTCCGGGCTCCAGCCCTGGTAGGGGTGCGGCTTCCAGCTCGGATGGCTCGCCGTCGCCGCGCCGTCGGCCCGCCGCTCCTGCGGCAGCCCGCTGGTCAGCATCGGCGCGCCGTCGGGCTCGACCACCACGATCTTCGTTTCCGGGCGCTCCTTGCGCAGCACGCGGCCGACGCCGGTGAGCGTGCCGCCCGTGCCGAAGCCGGTGACGAAATAGTCGAGCCGCTCGCCCGCGAAATCGCTCAGGATCTCCTGCGCGGTCGTGCGCGAGTGCATCTCCGGATTGGCTTCATTCTCGAACTGGCGGGTCTGGAACCAGCCATTCTTCAGCGCCAGTTCCTCGGCCTTCAGCACCATGCCGTTGGCGCGCTCGGCCGCGGGCGTCAGCACCACCTTGGCGCCGAGGAAGCGCATCAGCTTCCGCCGCTCCACCGAGAAGGCCTCCGACATGGTGATCACCAGCGGATAACCCTTCACCGCGCACACCATGGCGAGCCCGATGCCGGTATTGCCGCTCGTCGCCTCGATGATGGTCTGGCCGGGCTGCAGCGCCCCCGATTTCTCGGCCGCCTCGATCACGCCCAGCGCCAGCCGGTCCTTCACCGAGCCCAGCGGGTTGAACGCCTCCACCTTGACGTAGAGCGTCACGTTCTTGGGCCCCAGCCGGTTGATCCGCACCACCGGCGTATTGCCGACCGTTCCCAGAATATCATCGAATTTCATCGGCCAATCCTCCGCCAGCAAATGGCGGTGACCATAGCCCTCGGCCCCGTACCGCGGCAAGGCACGGGCCGCCCGCTAGAGCGGGTCGCCCCAGCGGAGCTTACGCGCGGCCTTGAAGGCAGCGCGGTCGCGGCTCACCACCTGGCGGCGCTCCAGCCCCGCCGGCGTGCAGAGCGGCAGGGTGACGGAGAACTTGTTCTCCTCCGGCCGCGCGATCACCCGGGCGGCTGCCGGCACCCCGAGCCCCGGCCGCGCGACGACCAGATAGGCGAATTTCTCGTCCTCGTAGCCGAGCGCCGCCCCCTTCAGCCGCACATGCTCGCGCGAGCGCGCCAGCCGCACCGCGAAATGGCACCAGTCCGGCGCGACGAGTGGGCATTGCAGCGCATGCGGACACGGCGCCAGCACCTCCGCCCCCGCCGCGAGCAGCGCCGCGCGCACCGCCAGCAACCGCTCGTAATCGCGCGGTCGGCCCGGCTCGACCAGCACCAGCACCCCCTCGGTGTGCGCCCAGAGCCGGAGTGCGACATCCACGAGCCCGGCATCGGGCAGTTCGGTCAGCGCATAGGCGCATGTGACGAGATCGAACCGGCGCTCGAGCGCCAGCCCCGGCAACTCGCCCAGCATCGTCTCGGCCTGAGGGGACAGCTCGCGTGCGAGATCGAGGAACGCCCTGTTGTGATCGAACAGCGTCGCCCTCGCATCGGGATAGGCCGCGGCCGCCGCCAGCGCCGCCGTGCCCGGCCCTGCCCCTGCATCGAGCAGCGTAGCCGGCGCGAAATCCGGCGCGCGGAGCGCCAGTTCCGCCAGCACCGCTTCGACCGCGGCATAGGTCGCCGGCATCCGGCTCAGCGCATAGGCGAGCACATCGGCGCTGTCCTCCACCACATCGCGCGACCGGCCCCGGCCGCGATAATGCCCGGAGAGCTTTTCCGCCCGCTCCCGGCTCACCGCCGCGCTGGCCGCCAGCGTCGCCAGCCGGCCCTGCAGTTCCGCCGACAGCCCGCGCATCAGGCGAGCTTGCCCATCTGCCACACCGCGATCGCGCCATCGACGGCGCGCTTGAACTGGTCCTTCACCCCCGTCGCGTGCTCGATGATCTCCTTGACCCGCCAGAACTCCGCGACCCCGAACGGCCCGGAATCCGCACGCAGATAGAGATTGGGCGGAAATTGCCGCACCGTCGCGTCGACCAGCCGCTGCGACATGATCTCGGTCGCCATCACCGCGACATCGAGCATGCTCGGCTCGGTCGGCGGCGCATCGAGCGGCCGCAGCCGCTGCACGTCGATGCCGATGGTCAGATCGCACAGCCCGTGCAGATGGTCGACCGGTAGCGGATTGGTTACGCCTCCGTCGATCAGGAAGCGGCCATTCACCCGGGTCGGCCGGAACACGCCGGGGATCGACATCGAGGCGGCGATGGCCGGCACCAGCGGCCCGCTCTCGAACAGCACCTCGGCCGCGCTGTGCGCATCGGTCGCCACCACCTTGAACGGCACGTCGAGCGCCGAGAAATCCTCGGGGAAGCCCTCGGGCAGGAAGGCGCCGGCAATCGCCAGCCCGTCCATCTGCATCGAGATGCCATTGGCAAAGATCGACTGCAGGCTGACCCGGTTGCGGGTCAGCAGCGTCGTCGCGATCTGCTGCACCCCGCCCAGCACCGCATAGGCATGCTCGCGCAGTTCCGCCCCGGTCATGCCGTTGGCCCAGCCCGAGCCGATCAGCGCGCCGATCGAGGCGCCCGCGATCACCGTGGGGCGGATGCCCAGCTCGTCCAGCGCCTCGATATAGGGGATATGCGCCAGCCCGCGCGCCGCGCCGCTGCCCAGTGCCACGCCGATCCGCATCCTCGCCTCCTGTCCCCGCCCTCGGGAAGGTGCTCCAAACAGAACGGGCCCCGCATTGCCGCGGGGCCCGGTTTCAGTCGCCGATCACCGCCGCTCACGCGCTGGCGGGCGCCTCGTCCTTCTTGCGCTCGGCGTAGATGTAGAGCGGCCGGGCGTCCCTGCCGTTCACCACCTCGTCGCTGATCACCACCTCTTCCACGCCTTCGAGCGAAGGCAGGTCGTACATGGTGTCGAGGAGAATCCCCTCCATGATCGAGCGCAGGCCGCGCGCGCCGGTCTTGCGCTCGATGGCGTGCTTGGCAATCGCCTTCAGCGCGTCCTCGTGGAAGGTCAGTTCAACCTCTTCCATCGAGAACAGCCGCTGGTACTGGCGGACCAGCGCGTTCTTGGGCTCGGTGAGGATCTGGATCAGCGCGGCCTCGTCGAGGTCCTCGAGCGTCGCCAGCACCGGCAAGCGGCCGATGAATTCGGGGATCAGCCCGAAGCGCACCAGATCTTCCGGCTGCACGTCGCGCAGCAATTCGCCCACGCGACGATCCTGCGGATCCTTCACCGTGGCCGAAAAGCCGATGCCCGAGCCTTCGCCGCGCGCCGAGATGATCTTTTCGAGGCCCGCGAAGGCGCCGCCACAGATGAACAGGATGTTCGTCGTGTCCACCTGCAGGAATTCCTGCTGCGGGTGCTTGCGGCCACCCTGCGGCGGCACGCTCGCCACAGTGCCTTCCATGATCTTCAGGAGGGCCTGCTGCACGCCCTCGCCCGACACGTCGCGGGTGATCGAGGGGTTGTCGGACTTGCGGGAGATCTTGTCGACCTCGTCGATATAGACGATGCCGCGCTGCGCCTTCTCGACATTGTAGTCGGCGGCCTGCAGCAGCTTCAGAATGATGTTCTCGACGTCCTCGCCGACATAGCCGGCTTCGGTCAGCGTCGTCGCGTCGGCCATGGTGAAGGGCACGTCGAGGATGCGGGCCAGGGTCTGGGCCAGCAGCGTCTTGCCGGTACCGGTCGGGCCGATCAGCAGGATGTTCGACTTGGCGAGTTCGACGTCCTGATTCTTTGTCGCGTGGTGCAGGCGCTTGTAGTGGTTGTGCACCGCGACCGACAGCACGCGCTTGGCGCGGTACTGGCCGATCACATAGTCATCCAGCACCTTGCAGATCTCGGCCGGCGTCGGCACGCCGTCCGAGGACTTCACCATCGAGGTCTTGTTCTCCTCGCGGATGATGTCCATGCAGAGCTCGACGCATTCATCGCAGATGAAGACGGTCGGCCCGGCGATCAGCTTCCTGACCTCGTGCTGCGACTTGCCGCAGAACGAGCAGTACAGCGTGTTCTTCGAGGATTCGCCGGTGGTCGTGTCCTTGGACATCCTGTCACTCCTGGGCAAGGGGCGCCCAATTTCCCGAGGCTGGCGTTACGCTAGCGCCGGACTTCTCAACAAAATGTAAGCCCGACCGACCTTATCGGCCAGCCGGGACCCACACAATCACACAAGTGTCACACTGAGGTGTGGCGATGCCGTTCACCTTAACGGATAAACCTGTCACGAAGCGTCCGGTGCCACGCGCTTCTCGAAGATCTGGTCGATCAGCCCAAAGGCCTTGGCCTCGGTGGGGTCGAGGAAGCGATCGCGCTCCAGCGCGTTGTGGATCGACTCGTAAGTCTGGCCGGTGTGCTTGACGTAGATTTCGTTCAGCCGGCGCTTCAGCTTCTCGGTGAACTGGGCGTGGATCAGGATGTCCGTCGCCTGGCCCTGATAGCCGCCGGAGGGCTGGTGCACCATGATCGAGGCGTTCGGCAGCGAGGCCCGCATGCCCGCTTCGCCGGCCGCCAGCAGCAGCGAGCCCATCGAAGCCGCCTGCCCGGTGCACAGCGTCGCCACCGGCGGACGGATGAACTGCATGGTGTCGTAGATCGCGAGGCCCGACGTCACCACGCCACCCGGCGAGTTGATGTAGAGGCTGATTTCCTTCTTGGGGTTCTCGCTCTCGAGGAACAGCAGCTGCGCCACGATCAGCGACGCCATCCCATCCTCGACCTGGCCGGTCACGAAGATGATGCGCTCCTTGAGCAGGCGCGAATAGATGTCGAACGCGCGCTCGCCGCGATTGGTCTGCTCCACCACCGTGGGCACGAGGTAATTGTAGAAGGTATCGACCGGATCTCTCATCGGAGAAGACTGCCCCTGTTCAGGAAGGAATTCGAATCAGCGCTGACCTGTGGCCGATTGCAGGTGTTGCCGCTTAACGGGCGGTAAAGCGACACATAGGCGGCAGTGTGGCAACCGGCAATAGGCCATAAAATGCGCAATCTGATGCATTCCGGTAGCTGCCCCGATGGGGAGGGAAGCGATCACCGCCGAATGCTTCGAACCCGAAAGGGGTTGCCTGCGTTGTGCATCGTTCCCGCCGGAGACCGCCATGCCGCATCTGCACATCCTGCTCAATTCCCACTCGGGGACCGCGAACGGCCTCGCCATCGCCGATCTCGAGGCGGCGCTGGCCGCCAAGGGCTACACGGCGACCATCGACGCCGATGATTCCGTCCCCTTCGCGCAGCGGCTGGGCGGCGCGCGCACGGCAGCCGCCGACATCCTGGTTGCAGCCGGCGGCGACGGCACCGCGACGGCCATGGCCGAAGTCGCCGTGGAAACGGCACGCCCCATGGCCATCCTGCCGCTCGGTACGGCGAACCTGCTGGCCCGCGACCTCACCATCCCGCTCGAAATCGCCGATTGGATCGAGGCCCTGCCCGCCATGGCGCCACGCCGCATCGATGTCGGGCGCGTCAATGGCCGCGTCTTTCTCCACAAGGTGGTGATCGGTTTCGTGCCCGGCATCGCCGCTGGGCGCGAAAAGCTGCGGGGCCGCGAAGGCTTTTTCGCCCACCTCGCCTTTCTCGGTTACGCCGCGCGCCGCATCCTCAGGGCCCGGCGCTTCGTCGTCGAGATCGAGCGCGACGGTGTGCCGCATATCGAACGGGTGCAGGCCGTGGCGGTCGCCAACAACGCCTATGACGAGGGCTTCGCGCGCTTCTTCGCCCGTTCCAGCCTCTCCGACGGGCTGCTCAACCTCTATGTCCTGCACCGGATCACCCTGATGGCCGCCGTCCAGCTGGCTGCCGGCGTGTTCGTCGGGCGCTGGCGCGATCACGCCGCGCTCGATATCCAGGCCGTCCACACCGTGACCATCCGCGGTCACCAGAGGCAGTTGAAGGCCATGCTCGACGGCGAAGTGATGGCGCTGTTCAATCCGCTGCGCTTCGACATCCTGCCGGGCGCGCTGGAGATCTATGCCCCGCCGCCCCCTGTGGCAGTCGATGCGATCGACGCCGTAGCGACGGAGGGCTGAGCATGCGTATCGCCCATGTGTCCGACCTGCATTTCGGCCATCATGACCCCGCTCTGGCGGAAGGGCTGGCGGAGGAATTGCGCAGCCAAAGTCCCGATCTGGTGGTGATGAGCGGCGACTACACCCAGATCGGCAGCCGCAGCGAGTTCGTCGCCGCCCGCGACTTCCTCGACCGGCTCGGGTTGCCGGTCTTTTCGGTACCGGGCAATCACGACGTTCCGGCGCGCAATCTCGTCCGGCGTTTCCTCAACCCCTACGGCCTCTACCGGCGCTACATCGACGACGATCTCGAGCCCGACCTCGAGATGGGCGGCGTGGCCTTTGCCGGGCTCAACACCGCGCGCCGCATGCGGCTGGGCCTCAATTGGTCGCACGGTTCGATCAGCCGCAGCCAGCTCGAAGGGCTTGCGCCGCGCTTTGCCACAACATCCCCCGACGCCCTGCGCGTGGTGGTCGCCCACCATCCGCTGTTGCAGCCCGAACAGCAGGGCGAGGTGCAGATGCGGCTCGTCGACCGGGCCGACGTGGCGCTCAAGACCTTTGCCGACCTTGGCGTGCGACTGGTGCTCTCGGGACACTTCCACATGTCCTATGTGCGCAAGCACGCCCAGTTGGTGAAGGAGGGCGCACCCGACGGCGCGCGGCAGTCGGCCGCCGCACCGCTCCTCGTCGCCCAGGCCTCGTCCACCATCTCCACGCGGCTCAGGGGCGAGCCCAACGCCTACAACGTCATCGACTTCGATCCCGGCGCTGATTCCATCTCCATCGCCGTGCGCGAATGGGTCGAAAGCGGCTGGCGCACCCGCGAAGCCGCCCCCATGCCGCTACCGGCCGGCTGAGGTCCAGATCAGCCCTTGGCGAACTCGACCTTCACGCCGCGCTGGCGGAAATAGGCCTGCATCAGTTTGCGGCCCTGGCGGTTGTTCTGCGCCAGCCGCGTCGGGTCGACCTCGATCTCGGCCTTGCCTTCGCGTGCCATCGCCTGCTTCAGCGCGACGATGTGCTGGTCGAGGTCGGCATTGTCCGCCTTGATCGAGGCGTAGATGTTGTCCAGCGCTTCGGTGAGGGTCAGCTCGGCCACCGGTGGGTCTCCCGTTGAGGAATCTGTTCAGCCCGCCAGCAACGCTTCACCCATCGGGGACGAAGCCGTATAGCATCGGGCGAGCAAGCCCTTGCCACAGGTCCCCTCGTGCCGCAATCCGCCGCCTTCAGCATTGACGACCGCCGCGCCCGCGCGCGGCCCCGCGACGCCGCCTTCTACCGCGATCCCTACGCCTTCTACGATGCCGTGCATGCCACCGCTCCCGCCTTCTTCTGGGAGGATTACGGGCACTGGTGCTTCGCCGGCTTCGATACCGTCAACGCCCTGCTGCGCGACCGGCGCTTCGGCCGGCAGATCCTGCATCTGATGGATCGCGAGAGCCTCGGCCTCCCCCCGCCCCGGCCGCACACTGCCAATTTCGATCTCTCCGAGAAGTTCTCGCTGCTGACGCTGGAGCCGCCGGCCCATACGCGGCTGCGCAAACTGGTCAACCGCGCCTTCGTCTCGCGCAATGTCGAGCAGCTGCGCGGACGCATCCGCAAGCTCGCCGAGGCGCGCATCGACGGCTTCATCGGGAATGGCGGCACCGAGCTGTTGCGCAGCTACGCCGTGCCGATTCCCGCCATCGTCATCGCCGAGATGATCGGGCTGCCCGCCGACATGGCGATGCAGCTGGTCGACTGGTCGAACCGCATGGTCGCCATGTACATGTATGGCGTCACGCCCGAGACCGAGCACGATGCCGACAGCGCGGCCCGCGAGTTCATGGATTATGTGCTCGCCGCCATGGCGGAGCGGCGTGCCGCGCCGCGCGACGACCTCCTCACCCACATGCTGACCTCCGAGGTCGACGGCGAAAAGCTCACTGACGAGGAAGTGGTCTCCACCACCATCCTCCTTCTCAATGCCGGGCACGAGGCGACGGTGCACACCACCGGCAACGCCGTCAAATCCATCCTCGAAAGCGGCCTCGACCCCGCGACGCTCTTTGCCGACCCCAGACAGGCCGAGGCGACGGTGGAGGAGTGCCTGCGCTTCGATGCGCCGCTGCACATGTTCACCCGCTATGCGCTCGAGGACGTGACGCTGGCCGACGGGCTGAGCTTCAAGCAGGGCGAGACCATCGGCCTGATGCTCGCCGCCGCCAATCGCGACCCGCGCCGCTTCGCCGATGCCAACCGTTTCGACCCGTTCCGCACCGACGGTCAGAACGTCAGCTTCGGCGCCGGCATCCATTTCTGCATCGGCGCGCCGCTCGCCCGCATCGAGCTGCAGGAATCGCTCACCGCCCTGTTCACCCGGCTCCCGGGCCTCAAGCTGGCCGAGCCGCCGCAGTACCGCAACATCTACCACTTCCACGGGCTCGAAAGGCTGGAGGTCACATGGTGAAATCGCTTTCGGCGGCGCTGCTGTGCGGCGCCCTCACCCTGCCCGCCCATGCGGCCGGACCGGGACCGCTGCAGTTCTCCACCGCGCCGGGCCCCACCGCCAGCATCGCGCGGGCGTTGCTCGGCGCGGAGCGCGAGGAGCCGTTGCGCGACGACGAAATCGTCTCGATCTCGGAAGTCGACCTCGACGGCGACGGTATCAGCGAGCTCTTCGTCTTCGCCGACGCCAGCTATTTCTGCGGCTCGGCCGGCTGCGTGCCGCGCATCTACCAGCTCGACCTCGCCACCGCCGGATGGCGTGAGCTGCCGATCGAGGCCGAGGCGATGCTCAATTCGGAGCCGGCCAACTGGGGCCTCGCCCCCGCGCATGCCGGCAACTGGCGCGTGCTGGAAATGCGGACGCCCGATCTCCGGCTCTACTTCGCCTGGAATGGCGAGGCGTTTGTCCAAATCGAGCGCAAATGAGCTGAGCCGCTCACCGCGCCTCGGCGAAGTCCCGCAACACCGCCGGCACCAGCCCCGGCAGGTCCTCGGCAATGAGGCCCGGCCCGCCGAACCGGTTGCCCGCCTCGGCATGCACCCACACTCCCGCCGCCGCCGCCGCGAAGCCATCCATGCCCTGCGCCAGCAGCCCGGCAATGATGCCGGCCAGCACGTCGCCCGAACCGGCCGTGCCGAGCCAGGCCGGCGCATTGGCGTTGATCGCGGCCCGTCCGTCCGGCGCGGCGATCACGCTGTCGCTGCCCTTCAGCACCAGCACCGCCCCGGATTGTGCCGCCGCGTCCCGCGCCCGCTCAAGCTTGCCGGCCTCGCCCGCCGCAAACAGCCGCGCGAACTCGCCCTCATGCGGCGTCAGCACCACCGGCCGCTCGGGATCGGCCTTGATGGCCTGAAACAGCGTCTCCGGATCGTCCTTGAAGCTCGTCAGCGCATCGGCATCGAGCACCGCCGCGACCCCGGCTGCGAGCAGCGCCAGCACATGCGCCCGGGTCGCGGCGCCCACCCCGGCGGCGGGGCCGAGGACCATCGCCCGCGCCTTCCCCTCTTCGAGCAGTTTGGGCAGCGTCCCATCGCCCTCGAGCGGCTTCAGCATGATCGCGGTGACATGCGCCGCCTGCGCCGCCAGCGCCTCGGAGGTGCCGACGAGGCTCACCAGCCCCGCCCCGGCTCGCAGCGCGGCGAGCGCACTCAGCCGGCTCGCCCCGCCCTGCAGCGGCCCGCCCGAGAGTACGAGGCAATGGCCGCGCGTGAACTTGTGCCCCTCGGGATCGAGTCGCGGCAGCTGCCAGAGCTTCGGCGTGTTCTGCCAGGCCCTTGGCGCGATCTCCTCGAGAACTGAATCCGCTATGCCGATATCGGCCAGCCGCACCTCGCCGCATCGCGCGCGGCCCGGATAGAGCAGATGCCCCGGCTTCAGCCGGAAGAACGTCACCGACAGGTCGGCCCTTATCGCAATGCCCCGCTCCGCCCCCGTCGCGCCGTCGATACCGCTCGGCATGTCGGCCGCTACCACCGGCAGACCGCTCGCATTCACGGCCGCGATCAACACCGCGAGTTCGCCCGCGATATCGCGGTCGAGCCCTGCCCCCAGCAGCGCGTCGACCACCACCTCGGCACCCGCCAGCACCTGAGGCGTCGCCGCGGCGACCGGCCCGTCCCAGCGATCGTGGAAGGCCGCCGCGTCGGCGCGCATGCGCTCACGGCTGCCGAACAGTGCCACCCGGACCTTGCGCCCCCACAGCCGCAGCAGCCGCGCCGCCGCGAAGCCATCGCCGCCATTGTTGCCGGGTCCGCACAGCACCAGCACCTCGCCCTCGGGATAGCGCTCGGCGACGGCACGCGCCAGCGCGAGGCCGGCATTCTGCATCAGGGTCAGCGACGGCACGCCAGCGGCAATCGCCAGCGCATCCGCCCGGGCCATCTCGGCCGGAGTGAGGAGCTCATTCATGGCACACAGGCTACCGCGCCCGCCGGGCGTCCGGAAGCCGTGCCGGCGACAATCCCGCCCTGCACCGCTTCCGCAAAGCAAAAGGGCCGCCCCGAAGGACGGCCCTCTTTCATCCGATCCGCAGCGCGATCAGTGGTGGTGCTCTTCCGGCACTTCCTCGTCGTCGGCGGCAATGATCCGGCTCAGCTCGGCACGGGTCATTTCCTTCTCGGTCTCGGTCGCGAGGCTGCGGACATGCTCCACCACCTTGTTCTCGAACACCGGCGCGCGGAGGCCGGCGAGGGCCTGCGGGTTGTTGCGGTAGTAGTCGAACACCTGCTGTTCCTGGCCGGGGAAGCGACGCACCTCGGTCATCAGGGCCTGCTGGTGCTCCTCGTCGGTCACCTCGACCTTGTTCTGGTTGCCGATCTCGGCCACCACGAGGCCCAGGCGCACGCGGCGCTCGGCGATCCGCTGGTACTGGGCGCGGGCGGCCTCCTCGGTCGTCCCCTCGTCCTCGAAGGAACGGCCGTGATGCTCGACCTCGTGCACCACGCGCTGCCAGATGGTCTCGAACTCGGCGTCCACCAGCTGCTGCGGCACCTCGAACTTGTGGCCCTCGTCCAGCTGGTCGAGGATCTGGCGCTTCACGGCCTGGCGGCTCATCGAGTCGAGCGCATTGGTCATCTGGTCGCGCACGACCTCGCGCAGCTTCTCCACGCTCTCGATGCCGAGACCCTGAGCGAACTCGTCGTTGAGCTCGCCCGCGCGCGGGCCGTCGACATGCAGGATCGTCACCTCGAAATCGGCGGCCTTGCCGGCAAGGTTCTCCTGCGCATAGTCGGCGGGGAACGTGACCTGGATGGTCTTGGTCTCGCCCTTCTTCATGCCGATCAGCTGCTCTTCGAAGCCGGGGATGAACTCGCCGGAGCCGACGACCAGATGCGCATGGTCGGCCGTGCCGCCCGGGAAGGCCTCGCCGTCGATCGAGCCCTTGAAGCTCAGGCCGAGCCGGTCGCCATCGGCGACGACGCCCTCGTCGCCCTTGTCCTCGAAGCCGCGCTGCTGCGCGAACACGCGCTTCACCTCGGCCTCGACTTCCTCGTCGGTGATCGAGACGACGGGCTTTTCGACCTTGAGGCCGGAGAAGTCCATCAGCGTCACCGCGGGCAGCACTTCATAGCTGACCTCGAAATTCAGGTCCGCCTCGCCGTCCAGCACCTTGTTGATGGTGGCCTGGTCGTCGGGCAGGTCGACCTTGGGCTGCGCGGCGGCGCGCTCGGCGCGCTCGTCCAGCGTCTTGCCGACGGTCGTGTTGATCGCGTCCGACATCACTTCGGACATGGCGGAACGGCCATACACCTTCTTGAGGTGAGCGACCGGCACCTTGCCGGGGCGGAAGCCCTTGATGCTCGCCGTCGCCTTCAGTTCCTCGAGGCGCGCGTTCAGCCGGTCCGACAGGTCCTGTGCGGGGATCACCACGGAGAGTTTGCGCTTGAGGCCCTCGTTGAGGGTTTCTGTGACCTGCATTCGGTTGTCCCGTTCCTCACGTTTGTTGTGGCCGGGGACGCAATGACTGGTGCGGGTGAGAGGACTCGAACCTCCACGCCTTGCGGCGCTGGAACCTAAATCCAGTGCGTCTACCAGTTCCGCCACACCCGCAGCGCCCCGCCGGCCGGGGTCGCGTGCATATATGGCAAGTGCAGCACAAGGTCAAAGGCGATATGCGGGCTGCCCGCCGGAACGGCCCGGGGCAAGCCTTGCAGCGGGGTGGAACCAGCCCCGCCGACCTCTGGTCACTCCGTCGGCAGATTGCCTATTTTATCGGCAGCTGACCTGTGGCACTGTAACGACCGTGGATGGAGTTGCTGCCATAGGGCCTTGCAACAGAACGATTTTCTCCGTCCATGGCGTTGCTGGCACAGCCCCTGCATACCCGTGAGCGGCACCCGACCGGTGCCAAAGTGGAGGCCTGAATGAAAAAGATCGAGGCTATCGTAAAGCCGTTCAAGCTCGATGAGGTGAAGGAAGCGCTGCAGGAAGTTGGTCTGCAGGGCATCACCGTGACCGAGGCCAAGGGTTTCGGCCGCCAGAAGGGGCATACCGAGCTCTATCGGGGCGCCGAATATGTCGTCGATTTCCTGCCCAAGGTGAAGGTCGAGGTGGTTTGCCCCGACGAACTCGCGGAAAAGGCGATCGAGGCGATCCGCACGGCTGCGCAAACCGGCCGCATCGGCGACGGCAAGATCTTCGTCTACACCATCGAACAGGCCATCCGCATCCGCACCGGCGAGTTCGGCGACGACGCGCTCTGACCTCCAGGCGCCCGGCGCCGGCCCGAACAACTCCAGATTTCAACAGGGGAACCTAATGACCACCGCAAGCGACATCCTCAAGAAGATCAAGGACGAGGACATCAAGTATCTGGACCTGCGCTTCTGCGACCCGCGCGGCAAGATGCAGCATGTGACCTTCGACGTGACCATGGTCGACGAGGACCTGTTCGAGGAAGGCACGATGTTCGACGGCTCCTCGATCGCCGGCTGGAAGGCGATCAACGAGTCCGACATGGTGCTGATGCCCGATCCGGATTCGGCCTTCGTCGATCCGTTCTTCGGCGCCTCGACGCTCGCGATCAACTGCGACATTCTCGATCCGCTGACCTATCAGCCCTACAACCGCGACCCGCGCACCACCGCCAAGAAGGCCGAGGCCTATGTGAAGGAGCTCGGGCTGGGCGACAGCGTCTATTTCGGGCCGGAGCCGGAGTTCTTCCTGTTCGACGACGTCCGCTACTCGACCTCGACCTACAAGGTCGGCTTCCAGGTCGACGCCGTGGAGCTGCCCTCCAACAACGACACCGAGTACGAGAGCGGCAATACCGGCCACCATATCGGGCTCAAGAAGGGCTATTTCCCGGTGCCGCCGCTGGACAGCGCGCAGGACATCCGCGGTGAGATGCTCGCCGCCATGGGCGCCATGGGCGTGCCGATCGAGAAGCACCACCACGAAGTGGCCTCGGCCCAGCACGAACTCGGCATCAAGTTCTGCCCGATCATCAAGGCCGCCGACTCGGTCCAGATCTACAAGTACGTGATCCAGCAGGTCGCCCAGGCTTACGGCAAGACCGCGACCTTCATGCCCAAGCCGGTCTATGGCGACAACGGCTCGGGGATGCACTGCCACCAGTCGATCTGGAAGGACGGCAAGCCGCTCTTCGCCGGCGACCAGTATGCCGGCCTCTCGATGGACGCGCTGTACTACATCGGCGGCATCATCAAGCACGCCAAGGCCATCAACGCCTTCACCAACCCGACCACCAACAGCTACAAGCGCCTGGTGCCGGGCTTCGAGGCGCCCGTGCTGCTCGCCTACTCGGCGCGCAACCGCTCGGCCTCCTGCCGTATCCCCTTCGGCCAGTCGCCGAAGGCCAAGCGCGTCGAGGTCCGCTTCCCAGATCCGCTGGCGAACCCCTATCTCGGCTTTGCCGCCATGCTGATGGCCGGCGTCGACGGCATCAAGAACAAGATCCACCCGGGCGACCCGATGGACAAGGACCTCTACGAGCTGCCCAAGGAAGAGCTCAAGGAGATCCCGACCGTCTGCGGCTCGCTCCGCGAGGCCCTCGAGTCGCTGGACAAGGACCGCGAGTTCCTCAAGGCCGGCGGCGTGTTCGACGACGACCAGATCGATGCCTATATCGAGCTCAAGATGGTCGAAGTCATCAAGTTCGAGCACACCCCGCACCCGGTCGAGTACGAGATGTACTACTCGGCCTGATCGGCCGGATCGAGCGCAAGAAACACGAAAGGGCCCCGCGGGGCCCTTTCTCATTGCTCTTGCTCTGTGCTTGCCGCTGGGTCCGGCCGCAGCCCCTGTTGGCCGCGATCCGGACGGGTCGCTAGATCAGTCGCAAATTCCCGTAAATCCGGCGCACGAGCGGGCTGTCCGCCAGCGCCTCCGCCTGCTTCGGCGTCAGGTCGACGACAAAGCTGCTGGCGCTCGCGAGGGGCACCGGCGGATGATCGACGACGTCGGAAATCAGGCGGGCCGCCTGCTCCATCAACTCGGGCGCGCCCTCATATGGCGTGATCGACTGCACCCGCGCGGAGGCCGCACGCCCGCCTGTTCCCAGACGTTCGCGCCGCATCGTGACCTTCGGCATAGGAACATCGATCTCGATGATGGCAGAAACCGCACCACCGGGCTTCGCTCTCGATTGATCGAGGAAACTGTCGTCGATCTTCACAGGGTGTCCTATCATGAGGGTGTAACGCGCCCGCGACAGATTGGTTGGGTCTCGATCAAAGCACTATCGGTATCTGCACAGCTGGATATTGTCGTATTGACAATATTAACGTATTAGCCAGCGCTATCATGCAGCAGCCATTAATTTGTGAAACGTCTCATCCGGATCGTTGATAGTGATAACCTTGGTAGACGCCCCAGCCACAAGGCCATAGAAATCCTTCATGTCCTCTCTAGATTTAATTACCGCCGCGCGAAACGGCGCATGTTCTACGCCTGCAAAGTCGTGAAACTTAGCAGCCGTTCCGACAGCACTGATATAGTTTCCCGTTACAGGCTCGAACATCCACTGCTGGAACTTATCCATAACAAGTACTGATATCCGCCACTTGTGATTGGACTGGCCTACCATTTGCACGTTCTTTTGAACGTCCTTTGTCTTGTAGATCGTAGCCAAGCGCTCATACAGTTGGTCGCTGGCGTCTTTGTCGCTTCGGTCAGCCGCCCGTAGTGTGGCTGCACTAGCTGCCTCTGCGGACGCGTTGGCGACCACGACCATTGCACCTCGAAGGTTGCCAGCCGGTACCTCGGCTACGAACATGTCTCTGCCGTCGAACCGAATGCCAAGACTATCGGCTATCCGAGTGGCCTCAGTATTGAAGTACCGCGTGGCGCCACACATCTCAGCTTCTTGAAATCCGCCCGCCCGATCGGAGACAAAGCAACGCCCCTGCTGCAATGTAACTTCCAGCGTGACGGTTGAGCCGCTTGGATAGGTCACTGGCATCGACACGATTGAACCAGAGGCAAAATGAGTTGCAGTGACGAGGCGTCGTACTGCCTCATCGACCGATTCCCTAGCGTTAACCTCTGTAAAATCAATCATCTGGTTGCCAGAATATATCGGGACCCGTTGCCGGCAGACTAATGCGCCCTATGTCCTTGATTTTAAACAGTTCCCCGCCGAGCGCAAGAAAATCCGACAAGGTCTTGGGATCGCTTGGGAAAGGACGTCCGCGGGGAAGATTGTTGCCTCGCATCCGCATCGCCTCGGGCATAAAATTGTCCGCGAATGGGTGCTGATGGCTACCGTCATAACTCTCGAAAGCAACGTCGAGTGGTAAGCTCTTGTTGCCGTGGGTGTGAAACGGCTTCCAGTCCAGCCGCCATAAACCCACCGCCGAACGCTTACCTGCCGGTGCGTATTCGAGTTGCATCAATGCATCTCTATCCACCCAGCGCCTTGAAACTTTGACCCGGAGTTGGAAGCCACCGGTCGCCACTGTGCCCACCGTCAATGCGTGGGTGAACACAATGTAGTGGGGATCAGTTTTCTCGTCCCATACGGGGATGTCACCGAGTGACTTTTCACTCGCAATCAACTCTGCAATGTCTGCCGGAAGAACTGCCATCGACGCTGATAACATCACACGCAGAACAGGAATCCGAGTCCCTGCGGTGGGTTAACCACCTGTACTTGCCTTCAGTTGATGATTCCCAATCACGAGCTTGCAGGAACTGGGGACTATGCAAGCGCCCCGTAGTTATTTCCGCGCCACCCAGATCACGTGCCGCGCCCCCTTGCCGCCATGGGCGCGGGCCTTCAGTTCCTCCACCTGCATCCCGGATTGACCCAGCCGCTTGCTGAACGCCGGGTCCGGCGCCACCGACCACACCGCCAGCACTCCGCCCGGTGTCAGCGCGCGCCCGGCGCGGGCGATGCCGGCATGGCTGTAGAGCGCATCGTTGCCCGGCCGCGACAGGCCCTCGGGGCCGTTGTCGACATCGAGCAGGATGGCGTCGTAGCGGCCCGCTTCCGCCATCGCCGCGCCCACGTCGCCCACCACGAGCCGCAGCCGCGGATCGTCGAGGCTCGTGCCGTGCAGTTCGGCCAGCGGGCCGCGGGCCCATTTGCCGGCGATCTCGGGCACCAGCTCGGCCACCGTGATCTCGGCATCGGCGCCGAACACTGCGAGCGCGGTGCGCAGGGTGAAGCCCATGCCGAGCCCGCCGATCAGCACGCGCGGCCGCTTCCGGCCGCCGATCCGCTCCGCCGCGATCCGCGCCATCGCCTCCTCGGAGCCCGACTGGCGGCTCGACATCAGCCCGATGGTGCCGGCGAAGATGGTGAACTCGGCGCCGCGCTGCATCAGGCGGAATTCACCGCCGCCCGGCACCTTGGCGCGGTCCAGTTCTATCCAGGGCAGCATCTCGCCTCCGCTTCGTCGTCGTCGCGGGCAGCACTAGCGCGTTCAGACCGCTGCGGCCATCGCCAACAGGGCCGGCACCTCCTCCGGCACGTTCTCATCGAGCCGCGCCGCGGCCAGCACCGGCAGCCAGTGGAGGACGCTGGCGCGGTCCAGCGTGCCGCCCGCCAGATAAGCTGCAAGATAGGCCTCCGCCACCGTCTCCGATACCGAGCGCAGCAGCAGCCAGCTGCGGCACACATCGGCGGCGGGCGGACCACGGCTCGCGTCCAGCCAGTCGATGATCACGGCGTCGGACAGCTCGCCGAGGATGTTGTAGGGGTGGAAATCGCCGTGCAGCAGCCGGTCGCCGTCCGGCAGCCCAGCCAGCCTGTCGCGTAACCGAGCCTTTACCGGATCAGCTAGGCCCTGAGCCCGCGCGATCTTGCGCTCGAGCCGTTGCTTCAGCGGTTCCAGCCCGGCGCCGCTCGCCGCATGCAACCCCGCCTGCAGCCGCGCCATCGCCGCGAAATAGGGGGCCGCTGCCGCCGGATCGGCCAGCATCGGTTCGGCGAACGGGCGCCCGTTGACCCGCTCCATCACCACGCCCCAGCGCTCCTCAACCGCCACGACGCCGAAGCAGCGCGGCGCCCGCACGCCCTCCTGCGCCAGGAGATCCAGCACCGCCGCCTCCCGCCGCGCGTCGGATTCCGGCTGCCCGGCGCGGTAGAGCTTCAGCACCCTGCCCGCGCCCTGCGCGAACACCTCGGCAACCTTTCCCGCCCCGATACACTTCTCACCCGCCACTCACCCATCCTCCCGCCGGGGACCTTGAGGCGGCGCGCGCTTTGGCGCAACCTCCGATCGCAGCAGCAAAGGATTCCCCATCGTGAGCGTCGGACTTCTCGGGCTCCTCGACGACGTCACCGCCCTCGCCAAGGTCGCCGCAGCCTCGATCGACGACGTCGCGGGGCAAGCCGCCAAGGCCGGCATCAAGGCCGCCGGCGCCGTCATCGACGACGCCGCCGTCACGCCGCGCTATGTCAGCGGCTTTTCCGCCGAGCGCGAACTGCCGATCGTGTGGCGCATCGCGCTCGGCTCCATCCGCAACAAGCTCCTGATCCTGTTGCCGGCCGCGTTGCTGCTCAGCGCCTTCGCGCCCTGGCTGATCACGCCGCTGCTGATGCTGGGCGGCGCCTATCTCTGCTTCGAGGGCGCCGAAAAGATCTACGAGGCCCTCGTGCCGCACGCCGCCCATGCCCATGCCCCGGAACTCGCGGGTCCCTCCGGCGATCCGGCGCATCTCGAGGAGGCGCGCGTCGCCGGCGCCATCCAGACCGATTTCATCCTCTCGGCCGAGATCATGACAATCGCGCTCGGCACGTTGCCGGGCGTCGCGCTCTGGGAGCAGGCGCTGGTGCTGTTCGTCGTCGCCATCGGCATCACGGCCGCCGTCTACGGCGCGGTGGCGCTGATCGTCAGGGCCGACGACATGGGCCTCGCCCTCGCCCGCAATGCCCGCACCGGCGCGGGCCGCGCTTTCGGCCGCGGCATCCTGCGCGCCATGCCGTGGGTCATGCGCGCCCTGAGCTTCGTCGGCACCGCCGCGATGACCTGGGTCGGCGGCGGCATCGTGCTGCACGGGCTCGCGAGCTTCGGCATCGCCGGGCCGGAGCACTTCGTCGAGGCGCTGGCGCATGGCGCGGAGACCGCCCTGCCCTTCCTCGGTGGCACTGCGGGCGTCGTCGCGACCATCCTCGCCGATCTCGTCGTCGGCCTGCTCGTCGGCCTGCTGCTGATCCCGGTGGTCAGCCGCGTGCTGCTGCCGCTCTGGCGCCGGATCGCGCCGCTGCTGCCGCGGCGGAAGCCCGCCGAGGGCTGAGCGGCGCCCCCGGTCAGTTCGGCTGCGCCAGCACCTGCGCCACTGCCGCGAGCAGCGCGTCGATGTCGTAGGGCTTGCGCACCAGCGGCACCCCGGCGAATTCCGGCGGGATCATGTTGCCGTCGCCATAGCCGGTCGCGAATACGAACGGCACGCCGAGCCGCCGCAGTTCCTCCGCCACCGGCAGCGAGGTCGACTGCCCCAGATTGACGTCGAGGATCGCGGCATCCGGCCGCCCCGCCCGCAGCAGCCGCAGCGCCTCCTCTGCCGAATTCGCGGTGCTGACGGCCTCCAGCCCGCGCTCGGCCAGCATGGCCTCCACATCCATGGCGATCAGCATCTGGTCTTCCACCAGCAGCAGCCGTGTCGCGCCGAGGATCGCCTCGTGCGCGGCACGGGGCGGCAGGCTGGCGCCGGCCTGGCGCTCGTCGGTCTGGGCCGGGCGCACATTGCGCGCCGGCAGGCAGAAGCTGGCATGCAGGCCCTCGCGGGCATAGCTCACCGTGCTCGTGCCCCCCAGATCATAGGGGATGCTGCGCTCAAGCAGCGCGGTGCCGAACCCCTCGCGCTGCGGCGGGGTCACCGGCGGGCCGTCCCGCTCCACCCAGTCCACCGCGCAATCGCCCGTCCCGGTCCAGTGCCACTTGACCAGCAGCCGGCCGCCGGGCGCCGAAAGCGCACCGTACTTCGCCGCATTGGTCGCCAGTTCGTGCAGCACCAGCGCCATCACCGAGAAGCTGCGCGCATCGATCCAGACCGGCGGCCCCTCGATGCTGATCGTCGTATGCGCCGAGCGATAAGGCAGCAGTTCGGCCTGGATGAGGTCGGCGAGCGCACCGCCGCCATCGCCGCGCACCACCTGGTCATGCGCAAAGGCCAGCGCCTGAATGCGGCCACGCAGCGTGCCGACGAAGTCTTCGAGGCTGCGCCCCTCCTGCACCGGCTGGCCTACCAGCGATTTGATCACCGACAGGATGTTCTTGACCCGGTGGTTCAGTTCCTCGTTGAGCATGCGCTGGCGCAGGTCCGCCTTGGCGCGCTCTTCGCTCAGCAGTTCGTTGTGGCGCAGCACCACTTCCACCAGCGCGGCACGCACCGCCTCGGCGATCTCCAGATCCTGCTCCGTCCAGGGCTGGGCCCGGCGATGCACCGTTTCCTTCCAGATGGCAAAACTCTTGCGCGGCGTCAGCCGGTCGCCCATCGGGCCGGTCTCATAGGCCTTCTGCGGATTGCCGGCCCAGTTGAGGGTCTGCACCATCTCCTTGCGGAAGAAGAACAAATAGTCGCGTGGCAATTGCGACAGCGGCACTGCCAGCACGCCCGAGGCGACTTGGTAATACTCAGCTGCGGCAGCGAAATCGTCCGCCAGCGCATGCGTCGACCAGATCCGGCTATCGGCACGCCCGCTGATATGCGCCACAAGCGCCGGTATCTCGGTCGGTGCCGGCGTGGCCCCAAAGCCGGACCAGCGACCGTTCAGATACAGCCCGAAGCCGTCGCAGGGCAGCAACCGGCCGAAATCGTGCAGGCTCTCGCGCAGCAACTCCTCCATGTCGCGCGTGCCGGCGAGCTGCAGCAGCTTGTCGAGCCAGTGGCGGGCCTGCGCGGCCGTATCGAGCGAGCGGCGCTGCTTGAGCGCCCCCAGATGCAGCGAAAAGAACTCGCCGAACATTTCGGCGGCCACGCGTTGCGCCATGCTGAGCGTGCGCGGACTGTAGTGGTGGCAGGCGATCAGCCCCCACAGCGCACCGTCGACGATGATCGAGATCGACATCGAGGCGCCCACGCCCATGTTGCGCAGATATTCGAGATGGATCGGCGAGACGCTGCGCAGATGGGCGTAGCTCAGGTCGAGCGGCGCGCCGGCCGCGTCAAAGGTCGGCACCAGCGGCACCGGCCGGTACTCCGCCGACGAGATGATGCGGATGGTGTTGCGCAGATAGAGCGCCCGCGCCTGCTGCGGAATGTCCGAGGCCGGGAAATACTGCCCGAGAAAGCTCTCGAGATCGGGCCGCCGCGCCTCGCTCAGCACCTTGCCGGCGCCGTCGCTCTCGAACTGGTAGATCATCACCCGGTCGTAGCCCAGCGCGGCGCGGATCAGCCGGGCGCCCTGCTGCACCAGCGTCTCGATGCTGTCGGTGCGGGTGATGCGGCCGATCAGGGCGCGCGCCAGCGTCAACGGCTGCTGCCGGCTGCCGTCGTCGGTTGCCGGCTCGAACTCGACGATCGTGCGCCCCAGATGCCGGTGCAGCGCAATGTCGAACAACGCGCCGGATGGCATGGGCTGGCCGAACAGCAGTGCCGGCCGGCCCGGCTGCTGCGACGAATTCACGGCGTTGCGCAGCGTGTGCAGCAGTTCGCCCCCCAGCACCGCCTCGGCCGTGTTGCCGTTGATCGGCCCGTAGAGCCCCAGCAGTTCCGGTGCGTTCGCCGAATGCCGCAACACCTGGATCAGGTTGTCGTCGAGCGCCAGCAAGGCACCGTGCGGCTGGATCGCCCCGGGAATGTGAATGGGCTCGCGGTCGCAGTTGGTCAGATCGACCGGCTGCATGTCGTTCATGAGTGACGTCCTGAAAGGAAGCTGCGACCCAGCGGTCGCCTCGTGCGCGGAAGAATTGGCCGCTCAGTTGCAAAGATTTAGGTTCGCAATGCGGCAAGACCTCCCCCGCCATCGCACAGCGGCGCAACGGCAACCCAAAACAATGCCGCGGACGTGCTTCGGTTCCCTGCCGCAGCGAAAATCTGTCGCTCACACCGGTAGAGGGCTATTGTATCTGGCACTGGCGCTAGCTGTAATCGCCTTCTCCCCTTGAGGGACTTCGAGCCGGTCGCGTAGCGATCACTCGCTCCGGTGGAGCGAGTGAAGGTGAAGAAGGTGCCCGAAGGGCGGATGAGGGGTGGTTCGGCTAGCGCACTGAACCGCCAGTCGCTCCGCTCCGACCGGCACAATCCTTGTGGATTGTGCGCCCCCTCATCCGGCGCTGCGCGCCACCTTCTCCCTCAAGGGGAGA
>VFQR01000629.1_pt1 | contig 42038 bp, 47 predicted proteins | sample 3512321 | NCBI WGS metagenome assembly VFQR01 (sample SAMN10412374, study PRJNA504923) | tailings metagenome | isolation source: Relicate 3 Philex TSF1 revegetated site | place: Philippines: Tuba, Benguet | collected 2017-08-29 | reverse complement strand
GAGAACGGCTTCACCGAGCGCGTTCTCGACGCGGTCGAGGAATACTTCGACTTCGTCGCCGACCTTGATGTCGGCGGTGCGGCCATGGCCCGCGAATTCGCGGAGCGGCACGCGGCCTTCGGTCTTCAGACCGATGTCGATGACGGCGATATCCTTCTCGATGCCGACGACTTTGCCCTTGACGACGGCACCTTCCATCACGTCGTTCTTGGTGAACGACTCTTCGAGCATCGCGGCGAAATCTTCGCGGCTCGGATTCTTCGTAGCGGTAGCAGCGGCTTTAGCCATACTTTGTCCTAAACGTCATTGCGCCGGTTCTTCGCGTGGGTTGCATCTCAAAACGCACGGGCCTTCGAGCGGTTGCTCGACAAGCAACTTCGGCATCAAGCCAAAGCCGGCGCGGTTTCGCCGTGCGATCAGAGACGGTGTTTGAATTTCAGGACCGGGTACTTCTGGCCTTAACGCGGAAGCGGGACGGGCATCCTCCAGATATGGAACGCGATGGTCAGGATCGCGTTCGGCCCGCCCGGGGTGCTTCTACGATTTGAAGGGCCGCCCGGAACGCGGCCTCTATATCCAAGTGGGTGGTATCGAGCAAGACGGCGTCCGGGGCCGGCTTCAGGGGGGCGATCGAGCGCTCGGAATCGCGCTCGTCGCGCTTTTTGATGTCGGAAATGACCTCGCAATACTCGGTCGGCTGGCGCCGGGCGGCGAGTTCGATGTGGCGGCGGCGGGCGCGCTCCTCCGGCGTGGCGGTCACGAACAGCTTCACGTCGGCTTCGGGGGCGATCACGGTTCCCGCGTCGCGGCCATCGAGCACCGCCCCGCCCGGCTGGCGGGCAAAGTCCTGCTGCAACTTCAGAAGTGCCGCGCGCACGCCCGGAATCGCGGCGACCCTTGAGGCCGCTTCACCGACCTTATCGGTCCGCAGGAGATTGTCGTCGAGTTTCGAAACATCGAGTTCGCGCGCGATCGCGGCGGCAGCCGCAACATCGTCGAGCGCATGCCCGGCCTCCAGCATGCGATAGCCGACGCCCCGATAGAGCTGCCCGGTGTCGAGATGCGGCAGGCCATAATGCTTGGCGAGACGCTTCGCGAGCGTGCCTTTGCCGGAAGCTGCCGGACCGTCCACCGTGATGATCACGCGGAAATCTCCGCGCCGAGCTTGCGCATGTTCTCGACAAAGCCAGGGAAGCTCGTCGCAATGAATGCGCCGTCATCGACCCGCACGGACTTCTCGCTCGCAAGACCCATGACGAGGAACGCCATCGCAAGGCGATGATCCATGTGCGTCTCGACGAGACCGCCGCCCGGCGCCCTGCCTTTGCCGCGCACGATCAGGTCGTCGCCCACGATTTCACAATCGACACCATTCGCTTTGAGGCCGGCCGCGGTCGCAGCCAGGCGATCGGATTCCTTCACGCGCAGTTCGGATAGCCCGCGCATGCGCGTCTCTCCTTCCGCAAAGGAGGCTGCCACCGCGAGCACGATGTATTCGTCAATCATCGAAGGCGCGCGGGCCGCCGGAACGTCGACGCCCCTCAGCGCCGAGGCGCGCACGCGCAGGTCGGCGATGATCTCGCCGGCGTCGTCGCGGTGGTTCACTTCCTCGATGTTCGCGCCCATTTCGCGAAGCGAATCGACGAGCCCCGCGCGAAGCGGGTTGAGCAGCACGTTTTCGAGCACGATGTCGGAGCCGGGAACGAGAAGCGCCGCAACCATCGGAAACGCAGCCGAAGAAATGTCCGAGGGAACGACGATCTTCTGCGGCGTGAGTTCGGGCCGCCCGCGCAACGTGATTCTGCGGCCATGCTCGCCGTGCGGCGTGGCCGAAATCTTCGCGCCGAAATGCGCGAGCATGCGTTCGGTGTGATCGCGAGTCGCTTCCTTTTCGATCACGGTGGTCTCGCCATCGGCGCAGAGTCCGCACAACAACACCGCGGATTTCACCTGCGCCGAGGCCACCGGCGTTTCGTAGACGATGGGAATCACTTCGCGCGCACCGCGAAGGCGAAGCGGCAGCCTGCCGCCTTCCGCCTGCTCGAGCACTTCCGCCCCCATCTGGACCAAAGGATCGAGAATGCGGCGCATGGGACGCTTTCGCAGCGAAGCGTCGCCGTCGAAAACCGCCTCGAACGGATGACCTGCGACCAGGCCCATGGTCAGGCGGCTGCCGGTGCCGGCATTGCCGAAATCGAGCGCCTCGCGCGGGGCAAGCAAAGTGCCAACGCCAAGCCCGTTCACGCGCCAGCGGCCTTCGCTTTCGCGCGCGACCGAAGCGCCCATCGCGCGCACGGCTTTCGCGGTCGCGATCACGTCCTCGCCTTCGAGCAGGCCTTCGATTTCGGTACGGCCGACCGCGAGAGCGCCGATGAGCAACGAGCGATGCGAGATGGATTTGTCGCCCGGCACGCGCAGCCTGCCGGACAGCGCACCGCTTTTCGCGGCCGAAAGGGGCATGGCCGCGGGCGGGGCGGAAGAGGGATGGGTCGAGGAGCGGGACATCGCGCGGGCTCCCTAGCACAGGGGCTTCGGGGCCGTCTCGCCGCTTCGACGCAGTCCGTTCCCGCCCTTGACAGGTTTAGGAGTGCAGTCCAAGGGAAGCCGCCTTTGACCCCAGAGTTTTCAAGGAGCGAGCGGCGTGGCGAAACCCGAACTCGGCACCAAACGCGTCTGCCAGAGCTGCGGCGCCAAGTTTTACGATCTCGCGAAGGATCCGATTGTCTGCCCGAAATGCGGTGCGATCTATGAGGTCGTGATGCCGGTTTCGCGCGGCGGACGTCCGGCTGCCGCCGCGGCGGCTGCCGCAAGTGCCGCCGCTGCCGTCAAGGACGAAGCGGACGCAAGCACCGAGGGCGCGGAAGTCATTTCGCTCGAGGATGCCGACGCGGAAGCGACCGGCAGCAAAAGCAAGGGCGCGATCGATCCGGAACTCGAAACGGACGAAGACGTGGAAGTCGAAGGCGACGACGAGGAGGACGATACCTTCCTGGTCACCGACGACGAAGAAGAAGGCGGCGACGTTTCCGACATCATCGGCGACGGAATCGACAAGGAAGACGAGAACTAGAATCGGCGCGTTGGCTTTGATGCCGTTTGGCAGTAGAGACTTCCGCGTTCCCTAGCCCGGCTCGTTTCGAGTCGCGGCAACGGCCAGTGGGGCCATAGCTCAGTTGGGAGAGCGCTTGCATGGCATGCAAGAGGTCGGGGGTTCGACTCCCCCTGGCTCCACCAAACCTTCCCCAATCCTCTCCCCAACGCGGCCATGCCGCCGCTTGCATGCCCTTGCCCGGGTTCCCATATGGAGGAAGCCGGAAACGGTGATCGTTCCCGGCTTTGGGTGCCGAATCTGGGCCCAGCCACAAAGTCGCTTGGAACGAGGGCTTTGCCTGATGTCGCGTATTCCATCCCTTTCGTCGCCGTTTCTCCTCGGCTTCGACCAGATCGAGCGTGCGCTTGATCGCGTGTCGAAGGCCGCAGACGGCTATCCGCCCTACAACATCGAAAGATTGCGCGCGGCCGAAGACCAGCCCGAACGGCTCAGGATCACGCTCGCGGTAGCGGGGTTCTCCCGCAGCGAACTCGACATCACGGTCGAGCAAAAAGAGCTGACGATCCGGGGCCGGCAGCAGGACGATTCCGCAAATCGCGAATTTCTCCATCGCGGAATCGCCGCGCGGCAATTCCAGCGCACTTTCGTCCTCGCCGACGGAATCGAAGTGGTCGGTGCGGACCTGCGCGATGGACTTCTGTCCATCGATCTGGAGCGTCCCGAACGGGCGAGCCAGGCACGCCGGGTCGAAATCTCGAACGGCGGTACGAAGTAAAGAGGAGTACGAAGATGACGAACAACCACGAAAACGTCCTCACTCCCGAGGCCTTCGCCGTGCTCGGCGGCGGCCAGGTCGCCTACGTACGCGAAATCAAGCCGGAAGAAGTGAAGACGCTCTTCCCGCAGGCGCCGCTCATGGCGCCGGGCATGAAGCTGTTCTCGTTGCATGCGGCGGACGGCACGCCGATCATCGTGACCGACAGCCGCGAAGCCGCAGTCGCAGCTTCGCGCGAGCACGAACTCGACACGGTCAGCGTCCACTAAGTCTGGATGCGTTCAGGCGGCGTTGCTCGCGGCGGAAGCCGTGAGCAACGCAAACGCTGCGTTGGCGTCACGCACGGCGCGCAATTTCTTCGCCGCTTCCGCGTCGCGCAGCAGGTGCGCGATGCGCGCGAGTGCCTTGAGATGATCCGCGCCGGCAGCTTCCGGTGCGAGCAGCAGGAAAATCAGATCGACCGGCTCGCCATCGAGCGAATCGAAATCGACCGGCGCTTCGAGGCGCGCGAACAGACCGACGATTTTTTCGAGCTTCGGCAATTTGCCATGCGGAATCGCGACGCCGCCGCCGACGCCGGTCGAGCCAAGCCGCTCACGGCGCAACAACGTCTCGAAAATCTCCCGCTCGTCGTGGCCGGTCAGGCTTGCTGCTTGCGCAGACAATTCCTGAATCGCTTGCTTCTTGTTGGTTGCCTTGAGCGAGGGGAAGACCGCGTTCGGTGCGAGCAAATCGCTAAGCGGCATGGCCTCTGATCCGTTTATTCCGGTTCCAAAATCGCGCCGCCATTCATTCGCAGCACGACCCGGGGGTGACCGAAGGCGGGGGTATAGGGGCGGTGTCCTTCTCGGTCAACGTCCTATTTCGCGGCTGCTGGGGAAGGATCGACCCACCCGATGTTACCGTCCCGCCGCTTGTAAACGATATTGATGCCGCCGCTTCCGGCGTTGCGGAACACCACGACCGGCGCGCCCGTCAGATCGAGTTCTGCGACGGCATCGCGCACGGAAAATTCCGGAAGCGCGGCGGTGGACTCCGCTATGGTTACCGGCGACCAGCTCTCCTGTTCTTCGGTTTCCGCGTCGGGAGCTTCGATCACGTAGCTCGCCGCGAACTGCTGCGCTTCGTGCGCGCGAATCGTGGCACCGCGGTCTTTCAGACGGCGCTTGTAGCGGCGCAGCCGCTTTTCGATCTTGACCGCCGCATCGTCGGCCGCCGCAACCGCGTCCTGCGCAAAACCGTGCGCTTCCAGAACGGTTCCCGAATCGAGATGGAGAATGCAATCCGCACGGAAACCGGAACCTTCCCGCGCGATCGTCACGTGACCGGACGATCCGTGCTGAAAATATTTCGAAAGCGCTTCGCCGACCTTCTCCGTGATTCGCGCACGCAGCGATTCGCCGACATCAACACTCTTTCCGGAAACGCGCAGCATTCTTCTCTACTCTCCGTGTTCTAGTTCGAAATCGGCCCCGACCGCTTTTCGCGGCGGCGCTGCACCGACGACGGAATGCGCAACGCTTCGCGGTACTTCGCGACCGTGCGGCGTGCGATATCGATGCCCGCGTCTTTCAGTTTCGTCACGATGGTGTCGTCGGACAGAATGTCGTCCGGGCTTTCCTCGTCGATCAGCCGCTTGATGCGGTCGCGCACGGCTTCGGAGGAATGCGCCTCGCCGCCTTCGGAAGAAGCGATCGAGGAGGAGAAAAAATATTTCAGCTCGAAGATGCCGCGCGGGGTCGCCATGTATTTGTTGGCCGTCACGCGCGAAACCGTCGATTCGTGCATCTGGATCGCGTCCGCCACCATGCGCAGGTTCAGCGGCCGCAGGTGCTGGACACCCTGCACGAGAAAGGCGTCCTGCTGGCGCACGATTTCGGTGGCGACCTTGAGAATCGTGCGGGCGCGCTGGTCGAGCGAGCGGGTGAGCCAGGTCGCGGTCTGCATACATTCGGTGAGGAAGGCCTTTTCCTTGTCCGAGATCGGGCCTTTGGAAACGCGCGAATAGTAGGTCTGGTTCACGAGCACGCGCGGCAAGGTGTCGGAATTCAGTTCCACATTCCAGCCGCCGTCCGAAGCCGGCCGCACGAATACATCGGGGACGATCGGCTGCACGACGCCGCCGCCGAAGACGAGGCCCGGCTTCGGATTCAGCCGGCGCAGTTCGGCGACCATGTCGGCGAGATCCTCCTCGTCGACATTGCAGAGCTTCCGCAACTGCGCGAAGTCGCGTTTGGCGAGAAGATCGAGGTTGTCGATCAGCGTCTTCATCGCCGGGTCGAGCCGGTCGCGCTCGCGAAGCTGGATCGCAAGACACTCGGCAAGTTCGCGGGCCCCGACGCCGGGCGGATCGAACGTCTGAATTTCCGCGAGCACTTTTTCGATTTGCTCGCGCGGCGCGCCGAGCTTCTCGGCCATGCCATCGAGATCGCCGCGCAGGTATCCGGCTTCGTCGACCGAATCGATCAGATGCTGCCCGATCATCCGCTGCACCGGATCGAGCGGGCTCAGCGACAGTTGACGCGAAAGATGCTCCGGCAAGGTCACTTCCGCCGAGACGAAAGCTTCGAGGTTGTAATCGTCTTCGGCGCGGCCGCCCGAGCCGACGCTCGCCCATTCCGAATAGGCCGCGGGCTCCTGCGCGGCAGTCGTCGCTTCGGCGGGCGCCGAAGGTGCGTCGTCGGGAAACACGTTCTCGAGGTTGGTGCCGAGTTGTTCCTCCATCGCGGCACGACTCTCGTAGCGGTCCTCCATCCAGTCTTCGCTGGAGGACGACGGCGCGTCGCCGTCGTCGGAATACTCTTCGGCCGGCGCCTCGGCTTGCGGGCCGTCGCCGCGCTCCGGCTCTCCGCCTTCTTCGCGCTCGAGCAGCGGGTTGCGCTCCAGCTCGGCTTCGACGAAGGCGACCAGATCGAGGTTCGACAGTTGCAGAAGCTTGATCGCCTGCATCAACTGCGGCGTCATCACGAGCCCCTGGCTCGTGCGCATCTCGAGCTTCTGCGAGATGGCCATTAGAGTTGAAACTCCTCGCCGAGATAGAGGCGGCGCACGTCGTCGCTTTCCACGATCTCCTCGGGCGTCCCTTCCATCAGCACCGAGCCGGAATGGATGATGTAGGCGCGGTCGACGAGGCCGAGCGTCTCGCGGACGTTGTGGTCGGTGATGAGGACGCCGATGCCGCGCCGTGTCAGATGGCGCACAAGTTTCCGGATGTCGCCGACCGCGATCGGATCGATGCCGGCGAACGGTTCGTCGAGCAGCATGTAACTCGGGTTGGTCGCAAGCGCGCGTGCGATTTCGACGCGGCGGCGCTCGCCGCCGGAGAGCGCGATCGAAGGCGACTTGCGGATGTGCTGAATCTGAAACTCGTCCAGGAGTTCGTTCAGCCGCTGTTCGCGCCGCGCCCTGTTCGGCTCGACCACTTCCAGCACCGCGCGAAGATTGTTTTCGACATTCAGGCCGCGGAAGATCGACGCTTCCTGCGGCAGGTAACCGATGCCGAGCCGCGCGCGGCGATACATCGGAAGTTTCGTGACGTCGTGTCCGTCGAGCGAGATGTGTCCCGCGTCGGGCTCGACCAGACCCGTCACCATGTAGAAGCAGGTCGTTTTGCCGGCGCCGTTCGGCCCGAGGATGCCGACCGCCTCGCCGCGCATCACGTCGATCGAAACGCCGTCCACCACGCGGCGGCTGCCGTAGGTTTTCTGCAGGCCTTCGGCAGCGAGGATGCCTTCGCCGGGGATCGGCACATGGGGCGGGTGTGCATGCGAGCGTGGGCTCTCCACGCGGGTGCTGCGCGCGATATTGTGCAGCCTTTGTTCGAGCCCGAAGTCATCGTGCTTGGGTGCCGGCTGCCGCGGAGGTGCTGCGGGTCTCGGAGGCACCGTGCGGACCTGCGGCCTGTCGCTCTCTTCCGCAGGCGGGCGCCAGGTTTTGGTTTGCGCCGGAGGCGGTTCTTGCGGAGCCTGACGCTGCTGCGGCGGTTGCGGCGCCGTGCGCGGCACGGCCGTTTGCGGACGCGGTGTTTCGCGCGGTTCGGGAGGAGCGCGGCGTTCGCTGTTTCGCGCAGGCGTATCGAGCCGCCACTGATCCTGTAACGCAGGCTCGTCGCGCTTATCCTTGCTGCCGGAACGGAACCAGGGGACTTTCAGCGTCCTCACTCCAATCGCATCGCCCGGCTTCGTCAGCGAAGCGGGAGCGCTTCTCCGGGGAGAATCGAATCCGATTTGGCAGGATTTCAGGCCGCCAAGGGACCGAATTCGTACTGAATGAGTGTTAGGTAGCCCTTCTGCGGGCAGGACGCAAATTAGGGAAGCAAAACCGAGGCCAGTTCCTAGTTCTCAGGAGCCTGCTTCTTGCGCGGCGAACGTGCCGGGCTCTTTTTGTCCCCGTCCTTCTTGTCCATCGAACTCGGCACCAGCACGCCCGTTACCCGCTTGGCATCGAGCTTCGAGGTGCCGGTCGTGAGGTTCACGGTGAGCTTGTCGCCGTTCATGATGTTGCCGCCCTGGGTCAGGACGACGTTGCCGTCGAGCACGACGATATTGGTCGCCATTTCGAAGATGCCTTTGTCGCCGACCGCCTTCTGGTCTTTGGCTGTCACGATGACGCCGCCGGTCGCGACCAGCCGCTTGATGCGCTGGGCGGACGCGTTCTTCTGCTGCGTCTTGGTGGCGGGTACGTTCTGGCGCGGATCGGCGCCGAGCGCGTTGCCTTCGTAATGCACTTCGAGTTCGCGGCAGCGCATGGTGGTGTCGCCCTGCACGACCACCACGTTGCCGCGGAAGACCGCGATCTTTTCCTTGTCGCGCACCTCGAGCGAGTTTGCCTCGATCTTGACCGGGTCCTTGCGGTTGCGCGTGAAGCCCTGAAAGGCGTTCGGCGCAGGCTGCTCCCCGGCTTTGGGAGCCGCGTTCTGCGCCCTGGATGCCGGCATGCCGACGGCCCCGAGCAGCAACGCCGCAAGCGCCGCCGCCATCATGCGCGAAAAGAAGGTGTTTCCGGTTCCGGTCATTGTTGCGCTTCGTTCTGCGGCGGCGGAAGTTTCATCAGCATGGTGACGCCGCCTTCGAAGATCGCGCGAGCACCGTTGTCAAAGACTTCCATGCGGTCGGCGCGAATGGAGCCGTTGTTGAAGGTGATGTCGACCGGATTCTCGGTGACGACATGGCCGCGCTTCACTTCGATCATCGCGTCCTGCAATTTGCCTTCGTAGCCGGCGGTCGAGCGGATCACGATGCCTTCGGTGAGACGAACCACGTCCCCCTTCGCATCGTAGAGACCCTTGGCAGCGACGAGCTCGGTCATGCCGTCGTTGGTCAGCGCGAAGTTCGCCTTGATGCCTTCGAGTTCGACGATGTTGGTCTTCGTCAGGTCCTGCGCCGCCGCCGTCGCGGTGATGTTGTAACCGCGGCCGTCTTTGGTGAAGCCCGAGAGCTTCGGAGCATCCATCACCAGTTTGTTGCCCTGGATCGAGAGCTTCATGAGGTCCAGCGGAAAATCGCGCACGATCCGGAACGGATCGAGCCATGCGATGAATCCGGCAAGCCCGAGAATAATAAGAGCCAGAACCGGGAGGACGCGCCGCAGAAAGCGGATCCGCGAGGAGTGGCGAACCGCCTGGCCATAGCCACGCATCCGCGGATCGGTCTCGTGCCGCCGCAGGTGTCTGCCGGAAGCCGGATCGTGTTCCGGCCGGCGCGTGAAGGCGTAATCACTCATGGGTTCGCGTGCGTTGGGTTCGCTTGCGTTCGGCTGCGTCTATCCATGGGAATTGCGGCATTCGAACGGCCCCCGGCCCTTGCCGGATCAGGAATGCGCGAAGATGTCCTCTTCCGCCCAGCCGCCGAGATCGAGCGCGACGCGGGTCGGCAGGAAGCTGAAACACGCGTCCGCGAGCGCGGCGCGGCCCTCGCGTTTCAGCATGTCGTCCAGCTTCGCCTTGATTTCATGCAGATAGAGCACGTCCGAAGCGGCGTAGGCGATCTGCGCCTCGGACAGCGTCTCCGCGCCCCAGTCCGAACTCTGCTGCTGCTTCGACATATCGACGTTGACCAGTTCGCGCGCGAGATCCTTCAGGCCGTGACGATCCGTGTAGGTGCGCGTCAGGCGGGAAGCGATCTTGGTGCAGTAGACCGGCTGCGGCATCACGCCGAGATTCTTGTAGAGCACCGCGAGATCGAAACGCGCGAAGTGGAAAATCTTCGGCTTCGAGGTGTCCGCGAGCAATTTCGCGATATTGGGTGCGCTCGTCTTCCCGGCCGGAATCTGCACGACATCGGCCGTGCCGTCGCCCGGCGAAAGCTGCACGACGCAGAGACGGTCGCGGCTTGGATTCAGGCCGAGCGTTTCTGTATCGATGGCGACGGCGCCCGTGTAGCGCGAGAGGTCCGGCAGGTCGCCGCGGTGCGTTCTGATCGTCATGTGATTCTCAAATTCCGGCCTGCGCCATCCACCCGAATTCGCGCGGCGCGATCGCGCGAACATACCCGCACGCAATACGCAAAATCATTAACGAGGTGGGGCCGGCCTCATGAGGGCGCCGGAAACGCGGCGGGAGCCGCCGCAACGGTGCCCTAGGATCTCGTTGAGAACCCGACGGACCGCGCCGTTGCGTGTTTGGTGCCCAGGAGAGGACTCGAACCTCCACGGTGTTACCCGCTAGTACCTGAAACTAGTGCGTCTACCAATTCCGCCACCTGGGCAGGCGCGGCTTTCGTCAAGCGGCGCTAGGTAGGGCTTAGGCTCCGGGCTTGTCAATCGAAGCGGCGGGCACGCGGCGAACCGCGCTTTGACGGCGAAAAAGCGATCTTGTAACGCTCGTGGAAAGCCCGATTTCCGAAGCGAGACAGAGCGATGGCGCAGATTCCGTCCGACCGTTTGGTGACGATTTACGGCGGCTCCGGCTTTGTCGGCCGCCATCTCGTCCGCGCCCTCGCAAAGCGCGGCTGGCGCATCCGCGTCGCCGTGCGGCGTCCCGATCTTGCAGGCCATCTCCAGCCGCTCGGCGTGGTCGGTCAGGTCATGCCGGTGCAGGCGAACCTGCGTTATCCGGACTCGGTGGCCCGCGCCGCCGAAGGCGCAAGCGCGATCGTGAACCTCGTCGGCATTCTGCACCAGAGCGGCGCGCAGCGCTTCGACGCGGTGCAGGCCGAAGGTGCCGAAGCCGTCGCGAAGGCCGCGAAAAAAGAAGGCGCGCGGCTCGTGCAGATGTCCGCGATCGGCGCCGACAAAAACTCCGCTTCCGATTACGGACGCACCAAGGCGCTCGGCGAACAGGCGGCGTTTTCCGCCAAGCGCGATGCCGTCGTCATCCGTCCCTCCATCGTGTTCGGGCCGGAAGACGACTTCTTCAATCGCTTCGCGTCGCTCGCGCGTATCTCTCCGTTCCTGCCGTTGATCGGCGGCGGCGAAACCAAGTTCCAGCCGGTGTTCGTCGGCGACGTTGCGGAAGCGATCGCCAAGGCGGTCGAAGGCGAAGCGCATGGCGGCGATATCTACGAACTCGGCGGACCGGAAGTGAAATCCTTCCGCGAGTTGCTCGAATTGACGCTCGAGCAGATCGGCCGCAAGCGCCTGCTGCTGCCTTTGCCGTGGACGCTCGCGCGCATCCAGGCATTCTTCTTCGAGATGATGCCGAAGCCGATGCTGACGCGCGACCAGATCGCGATGCTGGAGACCGACAACGTCGTTTCGAAGGAAGCCGCACGCGAGCAAAGGACGTTGCAGGGTCTCGGCATCCGGCCGACGGCGATGCAGGCGATCCTGCCGAGCTATCTGTGGCGCTATCGCAAGGCCGGCCAGTTCTCCAAGGTAGCGCTCTGACGTCTAGCGCGTGAGATAAATACCGAGCAGCGCGGCGCTGCCGGCCACGATCCGCCACCAGCCGAAGACCGCAAAGCCGTTCCTCGATACGAAGTCGAGCACCGCGCGCACGACCACGAGCGCCGCGCAGAATGCCGCGACAAATCCGAGCACCACGAGCACGCCGTCGTCCATCGTGAAGTTCTTGTAGTTCTTCGCGAGGTCGTACGTGAATGCGCCGAGCATGGTCGGCATCGCGAGGAAGAACGAGAACTCCGCGGCCGCGCGGCGGTCGAGCCCGAGCATAAGCGCGCCGACGATGGTCGAGCCCGAACGCGAAACGCCCGGGATCAACGCGAGGCACTGAAACAGTCCGATGCCGAACGCCGTCAAGGGCGGCAACGCCATGGCGTCCCGGTATTTCGTTTTGAAATCGATCCTGTCGACGACGACCAAAACGACCCCACCGACGATCAGCGCGATCGCGATCACCATCGGGCTCTCGAACAGCACGGTCTTGATGAAGCCGTGCAGCAGCACGCCCACCACAGCCGCAGGAAGAAACGCAAGGATGATGCCGAGCGCGAAGCGGCGCGCGGCGGGATCGTAGGGAACGGCAAACGCGACCCGCGCAAGCCGCGTGAAGTAAACGACGACGACCGCGAGAATCGCGCCGAGTTGAATCAAGACTTCGAAGGTCTTGCCCGTCGTGTCGAACTTCAGGAAGTGCGTCGCAAGCAAAAGATGCCCGGTCGAGGAAACCGGGATGAACTCGGTGCCGCCCTCGAGGATTCCGAGCAGCAAGGCCTCGAGCATCTTTCCGAACGTCATGTCGGCCGCCCCTGTACCCGCCCGCACCGATTCGTGCGGGGGTGGATTCGGATTAACGCGGCGGCATTCCCCGGGCAAAGGGAGACGTCAAATCTTCGCCCGCTTCACGAGGTTTTTACGCGGGACCGCGCGGCGCAATTATTAAGAAAATTAACGAAGTTCGGGCAAGAAAGGCGGGCAATGCAGCTTTACCATCAGTTCTTCTGCCCCCATTCGCGCTTCATCCGGCTCGTGCTCGACGAGTACGGAATCGATGCCGCGCTCGTGGAAGAGCATGAATGGAAGCGGCGGCCAGAATTCCTGGCGCTCAATCCGGCCGGCACCGTGCCGGTGCTCGTGGACGGTTCGCTGAACGTGCCGGGCGCCAACGTCATCGCCGAGTATCTGGACGAAAGTTACGGCAGCCAGGTCGGCGACCGGCGCCTGATGCCGGCCGCCAGCGACGAGCGGGTCGAAGTGCGGCGGCTCCTGAACTGGTTCAATTCGAAATTCTTCTCGGAAGTGAGCGAATTGATCGCCCGGGAAAAAATCTGGAAGCGCTACATGCGCGCCGAAGAAGGCGGCGGCCCGCCGGACTCCTTCGCGATCCGCGCCGCGCGTTCCAACATCGCCGAGCATTTGCGCTACCTCGGCTGGCTTGCGAAAACCCGCAAATGGCTTGCCGGCGAGAAACTCTCCTATGCCGATTTCGCGGCGGCGGCGCATTTGTCGACATGCGACTATTTCGGTGACGTGCCGTGGCAGGAAGACGAGAACGCGAAGAACTGGTACGCGCGGGTGAAGTCCCGCCCGACGTTCCGCAAGCTGCTCGCCGAGACGATCCCCGGATTGCCGGCCGTCTCGACCTACGCCAACCTCGACTTCTGAAACATCCAGCGACGATAAAAGCCGAACTCATCGCGCGGGCGCGCGAGGAAGGCTTCGACGTGACCGGCGTCGCACACCCCGACTCCATTCCGGACGCCGCACCACACCTGCACAAATGGATCGCCGAACAACGCCACGGCGACATGGCGTGGATGGAAACCCACGCCGTACGGCGTGAACATCCGAACGCGCTCTGGGAAGGGGCGGGGTCGGTGGTCATGTTCGGCTTGAACTACGGACCCGAGCATGATCCGCGCGCGATCCTTGAAGAGAAGAAGCGCGGCGCGATTTCGGTCTATGCGCAGGGCGACGATTATCACGAACTGATCAAGGGCAAGTTGAAGCGGCTCGGGCAATGGCTCGCGCATCGCACCGGCAGCGAACTGAAAGTCTTCGTCGATACCGCGCCGCTGATGGAAAAACCGCTCGCGCAAGCCGCCGGAATCGGCTGGCAGGGCAAGCACACCAACCTCGTTTCGCGCGAGCGCGGCTCCTGGCTGTTCCTCGGCGCGATCCTGACGGCGATCGAATTGCCGCTCGACGAACGCGAAGTGGATCACTGCGGTTCGTGCCGTTCGTGTCTCGATGCCTGCCCGACGAACGCGTTCCCGGCCCCTTATCAGCTGGATGCGCGGCGCTGCATTTCCTATCTCACCATCGAACACAAAGGCCCGATCCCGCGCGAATTCAGAAAAGCGATCGGCAACCGCATCTACGGCTGCGACGATTGCCTTGCGGTTTGTCCGTGGAACAAGTTTGCAAGCATAAGCCGCGAGCAGCGCCTCGCCGCACGCGAAGAGAACCGCGCGCCTTCGCTCGCGGAACTTGCAGCGCTCGACGATGCCGCATTCCGGACGCGCTTCTCGAAGTCGCCGATCAAGCGCTCGGGCCGCGAGCGGTTCATCCGGAACGTGCTGGTTGCGATCGGCAATTCGGAATCGCCTTCGCTCCTGCCGGATGTGATGGCGCGGCTCGACGACGAATCGCCGCTGGTGCGCGGCGCGGCGGTGTGGGCCGCAGCACAACTCCTGAGCGCCGATGCATTTGCGTCGCTGAGGACGCAGCGACTGCCAGGCGAAGCGGACGAAACCGTTACCGCCGAATGGCGGGCTGCCTAGGCCGTTCCGATTTCGGTTGCGAGTTCGTCCACCGTCCGCAACAGCCGTTCGATATCTTCCGGCCGCGACAGCCGGTGATCGCCATCCTTGATCAGCGTGATCGTTACGTCGTCCTGGGCGAGGCAGGAAACGAGCTTCATCGCGTGCTGCCACGGCACATCGGGATCGAGCACGCCCTGCAGAATGCGCACCGGACACTTCACCTGAATCGGCTTGTTCATGATCAGATGCGTGCGGCCGTCTTCGATCAGCCGTTTCGTGATCGGATAGGGATCTTCGCCATAGGCTGAGGGCCGTTGCCACTGCCCCTTGGTATCGATTTCCCGGCGAACTTCCTCGGGGAAATTCTTCCACATCAGTTCTTCGGTGAAGTCCGGCGCAGGCGCGATCAGAACGAGACCGGCAAGTTTCGCGTTCGGCGCGAGCGCAGGATTTTCCGCGAGCGCACGCGCGAGCAACAACGCCATCCAGCCGCCCATCGAAGAGCCGACCACGATCTGCGGCCCGTGCGCACGGTTGCAAAATACCGCCAGCGCATCCTCGAGCCATTTCGAGATCGTGCCGTCTTCGAATTGTTCCCCCGATTCGCCGTGCCCCGAATAATCGAAGCGAATGCAGGCGCTGCCTCGCTTCGCCGCATGTTCCTCCAATGCGACAGCCTTGGTGCCCTTCATGTCGGACTTGAAACCGCCGAGCCAGAACAGACCAGGCGCAGTTCCTGCACGCGCACGAATAGCGATGCGCCGTGGCGGATTACCTACCGATAGATATTCGGGTTCGCCGTTCATGTTCGCCGCGTAATATGCCGGCGAAGTGAAGGCAAGCTGCCTTGCGAATGCCGCATCCGGATTTTAAGAATCCGCCCGTGACGATTCCCGCAATCGATATGAGCGACCGGCCGCTCACCGTCGTACAGGTCATTCCCGACCTGCAACCGAGCGGTGCGGCAAACCATGTGATCGAAATCGCGGAAGCGCTGAAACGCGGCAAGCACCGCGCCGTCATCGTTTCCGAGGGCGGCCGCATGCAGGACGCGGCCGAACGCGCGGGCGCGACCGTGATCAAGCTTCCGGTCGCATCCAAGAACCCGACACAGATGATTGCGAACGCGAGGAAGCTCGCGGAACTGTCGCACGACCTTTCCGCCGATCTTCTGCACGCGCAGAGCCGCGCGCCGGCCTGGAGTTGTCTGCTTGCCAGCCGCACGTCGAAGGTGCCGTTCATTGCGACCTATGACGGCAGTTTCTCCGAACGCAATCCGCTGAAGCGCTTCTATAACAGCGTCATGGTCCGCGGCAGCCGCGTGATCGCCCCGGGCGAGCGCCTCGCGAAAATGGCCGAGGAACGGTACGGCACGGCGCGCGAAAAAATTTCCGTCGTGCCGCATGCGATCGATTTCGAATCCTTCAATCCCGCGACCGTCGATCCGGCGAAGCGTGCGCTGCTCGCGAGCCAGTGGGGGATCGAACCGCGCGACCGCGTGATCCTTCTCCCTGGACGGCTGAGCCGTCCGAAAGCGCCGCATCTTCTTGTCGAAGCCGCAGCGCGGCTGCGCGAAGCGGGCCTCAAGGATTTTCTTTGCGTGTTCGCAGGTGAACACCCGGCGCGTTCGGGTTATGCCGGCGAAGTCTGGGATCAGGTCCACCAGCTCGGCTTGTCCAACCGCATGCGATTCGTCGGCCATACCGACGATATGGTGTCGGCCTATTCGCTCGCCGATATCGTGGTCTGCACCACGATGAGCGAGGGCGGACACCGCCGCGCCATCCTGGAAGCGCAGGCGATGGGCGTGCCGGTCGCGGTTTCGGATTCCGAGAACGGAGACGAGATCGTGCGGGCCGCGCCTTTTGTCTCTGACGCCCGCGCTACCGGCGTGCTTTATCCTTCCGGAGACAGTGCGGAACTCGCGCAGACGCTCTTCAAGCTGCTCGCGATGGGTGCGTCCGCGCGCCGCGCCATGGGCGTGCGCGGCCGCGAGTGGATCGCGTCGCATTTCTCGAAAGAAACCTTCGCGGAGCGGCTGCTTGCCGTGTATCGCGATGTTGCCGCCAAATCCGGTGTCCGCCGCAGGCCGGCCGACCGTTTCGGATGACGGCGCGACCGGCCGGGCCCGTTGACTTGCCGGTCGTTTGTCACGATCTTCCCCATGCTTCGCCGTTTTGGGCTGGCCTTCCCCTGAAGGTTCAGGTCCCGGCGTAACAGCGTTCGTTTCAACAGCTAGAGGAGACTGCCCCCATTCGTCGTCCCATGAGAGCCGCGGCGCCCGTACAAAAAGACGGCCCGCGCATCAACGAAGAAATCCGTGTCCGCGAAGTGCAGCTGATCGACGCCGAAGGCGAGAACCGCGGAACCGTTCCGACCCAGGAAGCCCTCCAGATGGCGAAAGACGCGGGTCTCGATCTCGTCGAGATTTCGCCGAACAACAATCCGCCGGTCGTAAAGATTCTGGATCACGGCAAGTTCAAGTTTCAGGCGCAGAAGAAAGCCGCCGAAGCGCGCAAGAAGCAGAAGACCGTCGAGGTCAAGGAAATCAAGCTGCGCCCCGGCATCGACAAGCACGACTACGAAGTGAAGATGCGGTCGATTCAGCGCTTCTTCGAAGAAGGCGACAAGGTGAAGGTCACGCTTCGCTTCCGTGGCCGCGAAATGGCGCACCAGGAGCTCGGCTACAAGCTTCTCCAGAAGCTGAAAGAGGACACCACCACCATCGCGAAGGTCGAGATGGAGCCGATGTCCGAAGGCCGGCAGATCGTTATGATTCTGGCGCCGCGATAAGTTCGCGGCGCCACCCCCTGCAAAATCAGTTCGGAGCCGCGGCGCGCTGTTCGCGTTCGCGTGCGATCCGCCGTGCCGGCTTCGACATGCCGCTCAGCACGCTCGCGCCCACCGGCCATGGCTTGTTGGCGCCGCTGACGACCGACACGATGTCACGCAACGGCACCCGGTCGATCTCGACCTGCGGGCGCGAGACGAAAAGGTCGGCGTGGAAAAAGCCGTCCGCTTCGCGGCCATAGGGATCGAGGCCGAAGGATTCGACCGCACGAACGGTTGAATCCATCTCGTCGAGCGTCGCGAAGCGGCGCTGCACGAAAGTGGCCCCCTCGAACTGTTCCGTGACGAGACCCTGCTCGGCGAGCGTCTGCGTGATCGCGCGATAGGGAAACATGCGGAGCACGAACGACGCGACCCATGCGGGTCGTCCTTTGCGCGCGAGTTTCGCGAGACGGTGAAACGTCTTGCTGGTGACATAGCCGACGCAGCCCGTGGACACGATGATGTCGGCTTTCGCGAGTTGCTCGGCCTGCTCGGGCGTCGGGTCGTCACGCTCAAGATCGAGCGCATAGCCGACGTCGATCGCACCGCTTTCGCTCGCATAGCGCACCGCCTTCTCCGAGACGTCGAGGCCGATCACGCGCACGCCCTCGTGCTTCGGCCAGGCCCGATAGAAGGCGTTGTCGTGCGTGGCGAGTTGCTGGCTCGAAAGCGACTGCAGGTGCGGGGATATGTAGCGCTCGCGGATCGCGTCGTAGCCGAGTGCGTACTTCATCAGCGCGCCGTTCACGCCATAGGAGCAGCCGAGATCAAGCACGGTGACGGGCTCGTCCTGCTGTTCGGCTCTGGCCTGAATAAGCTGGTCGAAAATCGGCTGCGCGAGATGCGGGATGATGTAGTCGAGCTGGCCGAGAACGCTGAAATAGCGGCGGGGATCCGCCGAGACATAGATATCGTCGAAATTCGCCTTGCCGTCGTTGATCGCGGCAAAAGCGAGGGTCGCGGAATGGGTATTCATAGGCTGTAGCCTCCGGTTTGCGGACCGTACGGACCTCCGAAATTCAAGGGATGGGCGGATTCAGCCGCCCGGGTAGGAACATAGGGATGCTATCCCCTTGATACAACGAAAGATTCGCCTTCTGGGGGCATTTGCCGCGTCGGATCTGCCGCCGAGCCGGCCAAACCCCTGCTTCCCTTGAAAAAACCGGCCGTCTCGTCTATCGAAGCGGCCTTCGAGCCGACCGGCCATTCATCAGGGCTGCCGTGGCGGCTTTCGAGCGCTCAATTCCGAGCAAATACAGTGACTTAGGCGGGCTCGCCCGATCCCAAGTCCATGGAGAGCAAAATGCCCAAGCTGAAGACCAAGTCCGGCGCGAAGAAACGCTTCAAGATTTCTTCGACCGGCAAGGTGATCTCCGGTCAGGCGGGAAAACGCCACGGCATGATCAAGCGGACCAACAGCCAGATCCGGAAGCTGCGCGGCACGCGCGTGATTTCCGAGTCCGACGCCGAGCGCGTCCGCAAGATCTTCCTGCCGAACGGCTAAGTGCCGTTCGTTTTCCAGTTTCTGATTTCGAAGGAGTTTCACGATGGCACGCGTCAAACGCGGCGTAACTTCACACGCCAAGCACAAGAAAACCTACAAGGCTGCGAAAGGCTTCCGCGGCCGCCGCAAGAACACCATCCGTACCGCCAAGGCTGCTGTCGACAAGTCGATGCAGTACGCCTACCGCGACCGCAAGGTGAAGAAGCGCACGTTCCGCGCGCTCTGGATCCAGCGGATCAACGCGGCGGTGCGCGAAGAAGGCCTCGTCTACGGCAAGTTCATCAACGGCCTGAACAAGGCCGGCGTCGAGGTCGACCGCAAGGTGCTCGCGGACCTCGCCGTTCACGAGCCGGCGGCGTTCAAGGCACTCTGCGCACAGGCTCGCGCCGCTCTTAACTGAGCGCCGCAATGAGCGACCTTTCGAAGTTAGAGAACGATCTCCTCTTGCAGATCGCGGGCGCGGCTGACGAAGCCGCGCTCGAAGCCGTTCGGGTTAGCGCTCTCGGCAAGAAGGGCTCGGTCTCGGAGCTTTTGAAAGGCCTCGGCGCGATGTCGCCGGAGGAGCGCAAGACCGAAGGCGCGAAGATCAACGCGCTGCGCGACCGCGTATCCGGCGCGCTGGATGCGAAAAAATCCGAGCTGAAAGAAAAAGCAATCGCCGGAAGGCTCGCCTCCGAAGCCGTCGACGTCACGCTCCCCGTTCGCGCGGCCCCCGCCGAGCAGGGCCGCATTCATCCGATTTCGCAGGTCGTTGAAGAGCTGACCGCGATCTTCGCCGACATGGGCTTTTCGGTTGCCGAAGGCCCGGATGTCGAAACCGATTTCTATAACTTCACGGCGCTGAACTTCCCGGCCGGTCACCCGGCGCGGGAAATGCACGACACTTTCTTCTTCCAGCCCGACGCGAATGGCGAGCGGAAGCTTTTGCGCACGCACACGTCGCCGGTGCAGATCCGTTCGATGCAGAAGCAGAAGCCGCCGATCAAGATCATCATTCCGGGCCGCACCTATCGCTCGGACTCGGACCAGACCCACACGCCGATGTTTCATCAGGTCGAGGGTCTCGTGATCGACAAGAAATCGCACCTCGGGCACCTGAAATGGATTCTCGCCGAGTTCTGCAAGGCGTTCTTCGAAGTCGATGACGTGAAGATGCGGTTCCGTCCGTCGTTCTTCCCGTTCACCGAACCGTCGATGGAAGTAGACATTCAGTGCGATCGCTCCGGTGGCGACATCAAGTTCGGACAGGGCAATGACTGGCTCGAAATTCTCGGCTGCGGCATGGTGCATCCGAACGTGCTGCGCAATTGCGGGCTCGATCCCGACGAATACCAAGGCTTCGCCTGGGGCATGGGCATCGACCGCATCGCGATGCTGAAATACGGCATGCCGGATTTGCGACCGTTCTTCGAAGCAGATGTGCGCTGGATCGAACACTACGGCTTCCGGCCGCTCGACTTCCCGACGCTTGCGGGAGGATTGAGCACGTGAAGTTCACCCTCTCCTGGCTGAAAGATTATCTTTCGACCGACGCCACCGTCGCGCAGATTTCCGAAAAGCTGAACGAAGTCGGTCTCGAAGTTGAGTCCATCGAAGACAAGGCCGCGACACTCGCGCCTTTCGTCGTCGTGAACGTTATCTCCGCCGAGAAGCATCCGAACGCGGACAAGCTTCGCGTCTGCATGGTCGACATCGGCGACGGCAACCCGATTCAGGTCGTCTGCGGCGCGCCGAATGCGCGCGGCGGCATGAAAGCGGTGTTCGCGCGCCCCGGCACCACGATTCCCGCTTCCGGCGACGTGTTGAAGATCGGCGCGATCCGCGGCGTGGAATCGCGCGGCATGCTCGTTTCCGAGCGCGAAATGGGCCTCTCCGACGAACACGCCGGCATCATCGAAATGCCGGCGGATGCGCCGCTCGGAAAGCCGTTCGCCGAAGTCTTGGGATTCAACGATCCGGTATTCGACATCGCCGTCACCCCGAACCGCCCGGACGCGCTCGGCGTGCATGGTGTTGCGCGCGATCTCGCCGCCGCCGGTCTCGGCACCTTCAACGAGAAAGCGCCGAAGCCGATTGCGGGAAAATTCCCCTGCCCGATCAACGTGAAGATCGAAGCGCCTGAGCTTTGCCCGGCTTTCGGCATTCGCGTGATTAGGGGCGTGAAGAACGGCGCTTCGCCGGAGTGGGTGCAGAAGCGCCTCCGCGCCATCGGCCTTCGCCCGATCAACGCGCTCGTCGATATTACGAATTTGCTGACACACGACCGGTCGCGCCCGCTGCACGTTTTCGATGCCGCGAAGGTGAAGGGCAATCTCGTCGTGCGCCGCGCGAAGAAGGGCGAAAAAATCCTCGCGCTCGACGGCAAGACCTACGAACTCGACGAGACGATCTGCGCCATCTCCGACGACCGTGCGGTGGAATCGCTCGCGGGCGTCATGGGCGGCGAGGAAAGCGGCGTCTCGGAATCCACCACCGACGTGGTGGTCGAATCCGCGCTCTGGAATCCACTGAACATCGCGCAGACCGGCCGCAAGCTCGGCCTGCTTTCGGACGCGCGCTTCCGCTTCGAACGCGGCGTCGATCCTGCGTTTGCCGTTCCCGGCCTTGAGCTTGCCACACAACTCATTCTCGAGATGTGCGGCGGCGAGCCCTCGGAAATTTTCATCGCGGGTGAAATCCCCGACACGAGCCGCGTGATCGATTTTCCGGTGACCGAGCCGAAGCGGCTGACGGGCATCGAAATCAAGACCGACGAAATCAGGCGCATTCTCTCCGCGCTCGGCTTTGCGACCGCAGGTTCCGGCGACGCACTCAAAGTTTCTCCGCCGAGCTGGCGCGGCGACATCGAAGGCAAGGCCGATCTCGTCGAAGAGGTCGTGCGCATCGCGGGGCTCGAGCGCGTGCCGCAAACGCCGTTCGAGCGCGACGAGAATGCGCGCAAACCCGTGCTCACCACGCTGCAGAAGCGTACCCGCGCCGCGAAGCGGGCGCTGGCTGCGCGCGGCTCGGTCGAAGGTGTCACGTGGTCTTTCATCTCGAAGGAACACGCGGAGCGCTTCGGCGGCGGCAAGCCCGAACTGGCGCTTGCGAATCCGATTGCGTCCGACCTTTCCGACATGCGCCCGAGCCTCATTCCGGGCCTCGCAATCGCAGCGCAGAAGAATGCCGACCGCGGCTACGCGGATGTGGCGCTTTTCGAAGTCGGACAGATTTTTCTTTCCGACGAGCCGGAAGGCCAGTTGATGGCGGCAACGAGCCTGCGCCGCGGTGCCGCGAAAGTTTCCGGTAGCGGCCGCCATTGGCAAGGCTCCGCCAAAACCGTCGATGTCTATGACGCCAAGGCCGATGCGCTGACCGTGCTCGCGGCCTGCGGCGCACCAACCGACAAGATCCAGATCGTGGCTGGCGGTCCGAACTATCTGCATCCGGGCCGCTCGGGCACGATCCAGCTCGGGCCGAAACTGATCCTCGGTTATTTCGGCGAGCTGCATCCGTTGACGCTCGACGCGCTCGATATCGAAGGCCCGGTTTCGGTCGCCGAGATCTTCCTCGACCGCCTGCCCGAGCAGAAAGCGAAGCCGACGAAGGTAAAGTCGAAACTCGAGCTCTCGGCGTTCCAACCGGTGGTGCGGGACTTCGCCTTCCTCGTCGACCAGAAGGTCACCGCCGCCGACATCGTTCGCGCCGCACAGGGCGCCGAAAAGGCGCTGATCGAGAAGGTCGACGTATTCGATCTCTACGAGGGCAAGGGCGTGCCGGAAGGCAAGAAGTCGCTCGCGATCGCCGTCACCCTGCAGCCGCGCGAAAAGACGCTCACCGACGCCGAGATCGACGCGGTCGCCAAGAAGATCGTCGACGAAGTCGCAAAGAAGACCGGCGCGACGCTGCGCTAAGCCAGCATCAGATCCGCAAAGACGAAACCGTCGCGCTGCGTGATTCTGCCGGCCTTTATGCTGATATCGTTCGCGAACATCGGCCCGCCGACCACACACGTGTGAAACTCGCCGTTCTCCGCGCAGGGATCGACGCCCGGCGGCAGCGCCGCGAGAAGCTCTTCATCGAATGACTTGCCCGCGAGTTCGCGCGGCACCCTGCGAGGATCGAGGGTGACGACGCGTGCCTTCAATCCGCCTGCGATCATCTCCCGCGCGAGTTGCGCCGTCGGCATGTTCCATAGCGGAAATGCCGGCTCGATCCCCGTACCGCGCAACTTCTCCTCCCGGTAGCCGCGGATGTCTTCGAGGAACAAATCGCCGAAGATAATTTTGGTCACGCCCTGCTCACGTGCGGCCTTCACCGCTTCGCTCATGCGCGCTTCATAGATTTCGTTCGGGCAGGGAAACGGGATCATCACCGGTATCAGCGGCAGTTTCGCTGCCGCAAGCTGTGCGTCGAGAATTTCCCGCCGGACGCCGTGCATCGACACGCGATCGAAATTCCCGGTGATGGTCGTGAGCGCCCCGACAATTTCATATTCGTCGCGGAGTCGCGCCTGATGCAGCGCCCAAGCCGAGTCCTTGCCGGTCGACCATGCGATCAGTGCCTTCGGCTTCATCGGCGGCGTAAATTCCCTGTCATGGTAAAATTCGGTTTAACAAGTGGACGCTAACACGGCAGTATTGCCGCGCGGAGCGTGTCTCGTGCGGAGCGCGTGAACCGCAAAGAAACCGGATTGCGTTACCGTTGCTTCCGGGGAGAACACAAGCCCGGATTTACGGGCGGGGAACCGGGATGGATTTCGTACACGGCTGGATCAGCCGCCGCATCATTGGCTGTCTCGAGCAGCCTTCGGAAGGAATCGAGCCGTTCACGCCGAGCGATCCGGCGGCGCTCGCTTCCGTGCTGCAGCCGGGCGACGTGTTGCTGGTCGAAGGCAACACCCGCGTCTCCGGCATCATCAAGTACCTGACGCAGTCGACCTGGTCGCATTCCGCGCTCTATGTGGGACCGCGGTTCAACAAGAAGGCCGCCGACGGCAGCCCGCACGTGCTGATCGAAGCCAATCTCGGACAGGGCGTGATTACCGCGCCGCTGTCGAAGTATACGTCCTTCCATACGCGCGTATGCCGGCCGGTCGGGCTTTCGGACGAAGACCGCGAGCGCGTTGCCGCCTTCATGATCAAGCGTCTCGGCATCGAGTATGACGTCAAGAACATCATCGATCTGCTGCGCTACCTGTTTCCGGCTCCGATTCCGGCGCGCTACCGGCGGCGCCTGCTTTCGTTCGGCTCGGGCGTTCCGACCAAGGTGATCTGTTCGGGACTGATCGCGCAGGCCTTCGAACACGTGCGTTACCCCATCCTGCCGCGCATCGAGCTTGTCGAAAGCAAGGAAAAGCGCCGCGAGATCCTGCACATCCGCCATCATTCGCTTTACATGCCGCGCGACTTCGACATCTCGCCGTATTTCCGCGTGGTGAAGCCGACGATCGAGCTCGGCTTCGACTACCACAAGCTGCGCTGGGCGAACCGCCCGCTGCCGCCGGAAGACGAACGGGAGGACATGCCGCGCCCTTTTCCGGAAGGCGGAAATCCGCCGCTCGTCCCCGAACTCCCTGAACGCGTGACGGCCCTTGCCTCAATCAAGGCGTAATGCCCGCTACAAGGCTCCGGCATGATTGCAGACGCGCTCGGTGCCTTCTCGCAGGTCTTCTCGCCTCCGCTTCGGAAAGTCCTTCTGAAGTCGATCGGGCTCGCGATCCTTCTGCTGATCGCGCTTGGCGCGTTTCTGCAGTGGCTCCTGCAGTTCCTGCTCCCGCTCGCACATCCCTATGACTACATCGCCGCGATCCTGCTCGGCCTGCTCACGCTCATTCTCGTCTTCTTCGCGATGGCGCCGGTCACCTCGCTCGTGGCCGCGATCTTCCTCGACGATGTCGCGGAAGAAGTGGAGCGCACGAAGTTTCCCGCCGATGCGCCGGGCAAGCCGCTGTCGATTCCGCGTGCGATGCTGCTTTCCGTAAAATTCTTCGGCGTGGTACTGCTCGTGAACCTCGTCGCGATCCTGCTGTGGTTCGTGATCCCGGTATTCAATGTCGCGGTTTTCTTCATTGCCAACGCTTATCTGCTGAGCCGGGAATTTTTCGAGATGGCGGCGATGCGCTTCCGCTCGCCCGAAGAAGCGCGCAGGCTCCGCCAGCAGAACGCGGTGTCCGTGTTCCTGTCCGGCATGGTGATTGCGGCGATCGTGATCGTGCCGGTGCTGAACCTGATCACGCCGGTTTTCGCCACCGCGTTCATGGTACGGCGGCACAAGCGCTATATGCGGACGAGCGAAATTCTTCCGCCGGAGCCGCGCGCGAAAACCTAAAACGTCTTTTCCGGCCAGAGACAAAGATCGCTGATCGGGCACACTGCGCATTTCGGGTTGCGGGCAAGGCACGTGTAGCGGCCGTGCAGGATCAGCCAATGATGCGCGTGCGCCATGAAGCGATCCGGAATCACGCGCACCAGTTCCAGTTCGACTTCCAGCGGATTTTTTCCCGGTGCGAGCCCCGTGCGATTGCTCACGCGAAACACATGCGTGTCCACGGCCATCGTCGGCTCGCCGAAGGCGATGTTTAGAACGACATTCGCTGTCTTGCGCCCGGCACCGGGCAGTTCCTGCAGTTCTTCGCGCGTCCGCGGCACCTGGCTGTCGTGCTTTTCGATCAGCATTTTCGAAAGCGCGATCACGTTCTTCGCCTTGCCTTTGTAGAGGCCGATCGTCTTGATGTAGTCGCGCAGTTTTTCCTCACCGAGCGCGGCCATCTTTTCCGGCGTGTCCGCGACCTGAAACAGGGCGCGCGTCGCCTTGTTCACGCCCGCATCGGTCGCCTGCGCCGAGAGCACGACCGCAACCAGCAGCGTGAAGTGGTTGACCGATTCCAGTTCGCCCTTGGGGTGCGGGTTCGCCTTTTGAAAGCGGCTGAAGGCCTCTTCAATTTCGCGCGCGCCCCAACGCTTCGGCTTTGCCGCCTCTTTGCGAGGCTGCGCCTTGCCTGCGCGCTTTTTCGCGGTCGCTTTTTTGCCCATAGCCTCTCTATAATCGCGTCATGAACGCCAGCAACCCGATTTCGGAACAGACGCTTCTGTTCGAACGGTTATCCCCCCACCGCTCGCTCAGCGCGCGGGGATTCACGATTCTGATGGGCGTGCTCGGCGGCGCCAGCTTCCTTCTCGGAACGGTGTTTCTCCTGATGGGCGCCTGGCCGATCTTCGGCTTTCTCGGGCTCGATGTCTTTCTGGTGTGGCTCGCGTTCCGCGCGAATTACCGCGCCGCGCGGTCTTTCGAGGAGATTCTCGTGACTCCGGTGCGGCTCGTCTGGCGGCGCTTCTCCGGACGCGGAGAGTTGCGCGAAGACACGATGAACCCGCGCTGGGTCCGGCTTGAGACGACATCGGACGAGCTTTCCGGCGTGACGCGCATAGCGCTTACCGAGCGCCGCATCACCCGGGTCATCGGAGCCTTCCTGCCGCCGGCCGGAAAGGAACGCCTTGCGAAGTCGCTCGCCGGCGCACTCGCGACCGCGAAGCGCTGAAACGCACCCGCGAAATCGGGTGGCTTGCAAAACCTGCTCCACCTATTTCCTCCTCATGAACCGGAGGATTTCGCTATGCTTGCGCGAGCCATGAAGATTTCCGATGCAGGCGGCCGTCAGGATTACGAAACCGTCCGGCGCGCCATCGAATATCTGACGAAAAAATTCCGCGAGCAGCCGGAGGTGGAAGCCCTTGCGGCGGCCATGAAGACCGATGCGCGCAGCCTGAACGAGCTGTTCCGCCGCTGGTGCGGACTGACGCCGAAAGCCTTCCTGCAGGCGGTCACCCTCGACAACGCAAAGAAGCTGCTCGCCGAATCGCCGAACATTCTCGAAGCGAGTTACGAACTCGGTCTCTCCGGCCCCGGCCGGCTTCATGATCTCTTCGTCGTGCACGAGGCGATGTCGCCCGGCGAATGGAAGAGCGGCGGCGAAGGCCTCGAGATCCGCTACGGATTTCATCCAAGCCCTTTCGGAACGGCGCTCGTGATGGTGACGAAACGCGGATTGTGCGGGCTTGCCTTCGCCGATCCCGGCAAGGAAAGCGCTGCGCTCAAGGACATGCGACTGCGCTGGAAGAATGCGCGCTACCTCGAAGACTCCGCCGCGACCGCCGATATCGCCGCGCGCATCTTCCAGTCGGAGCGCTGGAAGCCCGATACGCCCTTGCGGGTCGTGCTGATCGGCACCGATTTCGAAGTGCGGGTATGGGAAACGCTGCTCAAGGTCCCGCTCGGACGGGCCGCGACCTATGGCGATGTCGCAAAGAAGATCGGCAAGGACAGCGCGGCGCGTGCGGTCGGGGCGGCGGTCGGCAAGAACCCGATTTCCTTCGTCGTGCCTTGCCACCGGATCGTCGGCACCAGCGGGGCGCTGACCGGCTACCACTGGGGCCTCACGCGCAAGCGCGCGATGCTGGGCTGGGAGCAGGCAAGACTCATCGCGTAAGCGTTACCGCGGCGCGCGTTGAATTTTTCCCGGGGCTATCACAAGCTTCCCCTTGTCACACTGTGACAGGGGGATTTTTTCATGAAGTGGTCGTTGTCTTTGATCATTACGCTTGCCGTCTGCATCGCAATCAGCATTATTGTCGTGATGATGCTTCTCGGCGGGCCTTTGGGCGTCACGAATTCGCTGGTGCGCACGCTGGGCTTCGCTGCCGCAACCGCGATCGGCTTCTTCGCCGGGCAGTACGTGCACAAAACCTACATTGCGAAATAGCGGCCCGCCGGGCGTTCAACCCGCGAGGTCGATCTTTTCCGCAACCGTCGCGTCCGCGTTGAGCTTGTAGATGATCGGCACGCCGGTCGCGAGTTCGCGCTTCAGAATCGATTCCGGCGTGTGCTTCTCGAGCACCATGATGAGCGCACGCAGCGAATTGCCGTGCGCCGCGACCAGCGTGCATTCGCCGCGCAGCACGCCCGGAAGAATGTTCTGCACGTAGTAAGGCAGTGCGCGGGCGACCGTATCCTTCAGGCTTTCGCCGCCCGGAGGCGGCGTGTCGTAGGAGCGGCGCCAGATATGGACCTGCTCCTCGCCCCATTTCTTGCGGGCGTCGTCCTTGTTCAAGCCGTTCAGGTCGCCGTAATCGCGTTCGTTCAGCGCCGCGTCGCGGTGAACCGGAATCCCGCTCTGGCCCATTTCATCGAGCACGAGGCCGAGCGTGCGCTGGGCGCGCTTCAGCGCGGACGTATACGCCACGTCGAAACGCAGTCCGCGTTCTTTCAGTTTCTTGCCCGCGGCCTTGGCTTCCGAAACGCCCTGCTCGGTGAGATCGACATCGCGCCAGCCGGTGAAAAGATTCTTGAGGTTCCACTCGCTCTGGCCGTGGCGGACGAGTACCAGCAGGCGTTCCATCTTGCTTCCTCGAATGATGCGCGCGGCGAAGCGCATAGCGAGAGAAAAGGCGGCTGTCGATGCCTTACTTGTCGCGCGGCCGCGCGGCCGAGAGCCGCCCGATGATGACGCCGGCGATCCCGAACAGAACTACCGCGAAGCCTGCCGTGAGCGAGACCACACGCGGGCTGAACCCGGTGAGGTTCGCAACCCGCTGCGTGCCGAAGAAGTACACGTAAAGCGCGGCGATCAGCAGAAACAGAACGCTGTAGGTGAAAGGCTTCATGGTCGCCTAGGTCAGCCCGAGTACGTCGGCCATCGAATAAATGCCGGGTTGTCTGCCCTTGGCCCACTTCGCAGCCGCAAGTGCGCCGCGTGCGAAGATCATGCGGTCTTCGGCCTTGTGGGAAAGTTCGATCCGCTCCGAGGGGCCCGCAAAAATGACGGTGTGGTCGCCGACCACGGTGCCGCCGCGCAGGGTCGCAAATCCGATATCGCCGGCGCGCCGCGCACCCGTGTGTCCGTCGCGCGCGCGTACGGACTGTTTTTCGAGATTGATCTTGCGTCCTTCGGCAGCAGCATTGCCGAGAAGAAGAGCCGTGCCCGAAGGCGCATCGACCTTCCGGTTATGGTGCATTTCGAGAACTTCGATGTCGAACTCCGGTCCAAGCGCGGCTGCCGCGCGCTTCACCAGCGCGGCGAGCAGATTGACGCCGAGACTCATGTTTCCGGACTTGACGATCGTCGCCTGCCGCGCGGCGGCCGACAGCTTCCCGTCGTCTTCGCCCGTCATGCCGGTCGTGCCGATCACGTGCACGATGCGCGACTGCGCCGCGAGCGTGGCGAGCGCGAGGGTCGAAGCGGGTGAGGTGAAGTCGATGATGGCGTCGGCCTCGGCCACGAGCGGCGCGGCATCCCTGGTCACCTTCTTCCCCGAAGGCGGCAGGCCCGCGAGCGTGCCGGTATCGGCGCCGAGTTCGGCCGCACCGTCGCGTTCGAGCGCGCCCGCAAGCGCGAAGCCCGGCACCTCATGGATCGCGCGCAACAGCGTGCGGCCCATACGGCCGCCCGCACCTGCGATCACAAGACGAAGATCAGCCATGTCCGCGCTCCCGAAACACCGGCGCGGGTATAGCGCGGAGACGGGCGGCTGGGAAAGCGCTGCGGCTCAGGACGGCTGCGGACCGTCGTAGCCTTCGATGATCACGATGTCGCCTTCGGAGATCGGCGCGCGGATCGAGATCGCGTGCTTGTACTCCGGCGAGTGATAGCAATCGACTGCGGCCTGATAGCTCGGAAACTCGATCACGACGTTGCGGGAGCGCGAGGAACCTTCCGGGTTCTCGAACTTGCCGCCGCGCACGACGAATTTCGCACCGTATTTCTTGAACGCGATCGCATTCGCGTCGCGGTACTTCGCGTAGACGTTATCGTCGCGCACATCGACGCGCGCGATCCAGTAGCCCTTTGCCATTTCGCTCCCCTCATTTTTTCGCGTTTTCGATTTCTTCGACGATCGCTTCGGCGGCCCGCTTCGGGTCTTCCGCCGCCACGATCGGCCGGCCGATCACCATATAGTCTACGCCGGTCTTGATCGCTTCCGCCGGCGTCATGATCCGCTTCTGGTCGCCTTTCGCCGCACCCGCCGGACGAATGCCGGGCGTGACCAAAATCATCTTCCCGCCGAGCCGCTGGCGAAGATCCTTCGCCTCCGCCGGCGAACACACGAGACCGTCGATGCCGATCGCTTCAGCCTGCGCGGCGCGGCGCGCGACAAGCTCCGGCACGGTCGTGGCGTAGCCGGCATCCTTCAGGTCGTCGTCGTCCCATGACGTGAGCACGGTCACGGCGAGGATATCGAGATCGCTGTCGCCGCGGCCTTCGACCGCTGCGCGCATGGTCTGCGGAAACGCATGCACGGTCAGGAACGTCGCGCCGAGTTTCGCCGCGCGCCGGGTCGCCTGCATGACGGTGTTGCCGATGTCGTGCAGCTTCATGTCGAGAAAGACTTTCTTGCCGCCGTGCACGAGATCCTCGGCAAGCGAAAGACCGCCCGCCATCACGAGTTCGTAGCCGATCTTGTAGAAGTTGATGCTGTCGCCGAGCGTCCAGATCGTCTTCTCCGCGGCTTCGACGTCCGAGAGATCGAGCGCGACGATCACGCGGTCGCGCGCGGAAATCTCGCGGCTCATGCGAGCACTCCGCTCATTGCGATCAGTTTCTCGAGCTGGGCCTTGAGAATTTTCTGGTTGCCTTCGTCCTTGAGCGCGCCATGCTCGTCGAAGGCGCTGCCGGCACCCGCAATCGCCATTTGCTCGGGAATTACAAGCGCACCGAGACCCAGTTCCAGCGACTGGCGCAGATGATAGAGGCAGCGGTAGCCGCCGAAGCGCCCATCCGAGGTTGCGCCGATCGCGAACGTGCACTGCTTGTAAGGATTGCCCGAGGGCTCCTTGGCGCGCGAGACCCAGTCGATCGCATTTTTCAGAAGCGGCGGCATGGACGCGTTGTATTCGGGCGAGGCGATGTAGACGCCCTGATGCGCGAGCATCTGCGCTTTCAGCTTCTTCGCATTCTCGGGAACGCCCTCATCCTTTTCGAGATCGCCGTTGTAGATCGGCAGTTCATAGTCGGCGAGCGAGAGCAAGGTCGATTCTGCGTTCATCAGCGAAAGTTCGCGGGCGACATGACCGGCGAGCTTCGCGCTCAGTGCGCCCGAGCGGATCGAGCCTGCAAACACCAGAATCTTTTTCATCTCACTCCTTATCTCGCGCGATAGGTCCAGACCCGCGCGGGCGGCAAATTCCACCAGATGCGTTTCGATGCGTTCGTCTCGTAAAGATTCGATTCCACCGGTAGCGGCGAGTTCGCGCCGTAGGTGAACTGGATGAACGGAGCGCGCGGACGCAGCAGCTTCATCGCGACTTCAATCAGGCGCTGGCGCTGCTCGGGCTGAAAGTTCAACAAGGGCAGGCTGGAGACGATCGCGCAAAACGGCGCGTCGGCGTGTCCGCGCAGCGTTTCGTCGAGCGCGAAGGCGTCGCCCTGGATCACCTTCACCTCCGGATATTTGTTGCGGAGCGATTTGCAGAAGGCGTCATCATATTCCACGAGCACGAGACGTTTCGGATCGATTCCCCGCTCCAGTAACGCCGCAGTCACCGGTCCCGTTCCCGGCCCGAGTTCGACGATCGGGCCTTCGGCCGAAGCATCGACCAGCGCGGCCATCGTGCGCGACAGCGCCGGGCCCGACGGCGCGATTGCGCCGACCGTCTTCGGGTTCCTGAACCAGGAGGTGAGAAAATTGAGAAGCGCGGACTGCTGCGGGATGGGCTCGTTGCCGGAATTCGCCTGCATGGACCGCCGACTTTCTCTTGCGCTCGCGGGCTGGGGTAGCCCCTCGCTACGGGCAGCGTCAAGCGAGCGCGTATTTAGTCGAAAAACTCGCGCATTTTTGCGAAGAATCCCGAAGATTCGGGTTGCGTATCCTTCGAGCTGTCCTTCTCGAACTCGCGCAGCAGTTCTTTCTGCCGTTTCGTGAGCTTCTGCGGCGTTTCCACCGCGACCTGCACGACCATGTCGCCGCGGTCGCGCGAGCGCAGAACCGGCATGCCTTTGCCGGCGAGACGGAAGCGCTTTCCGGTCTGCGTACCTTCCGGAACCTTCACTTTGGATCGCGTGCCGTCCACCGCCGGCACTTCGAACTCACCGCCGAGCGTTGCCGTGACCATCGAGATCGGCACGCGGCAATAAAGGTCCGCGCCTTCGCGCTGGAAGATCGGGTGCTGGCTCACGGAGAGGAAAATGTAGAGATCGCCATTGCCGCCGCCGCGCACGCCGGCTTCGCCTTCGCCACCCAGGCGAATGCGGGTGCCGTCTTCGACTCCCGGCGGAATGGTCACTTCAAGCGTGCGCTCCTTCACGACGCGGCCCGCGCCGTGACAGTTCTTGCAGGGATCCTGAATGACGGTGCCGCGGCCCTGGCACGAGACGCAGGTGCGCTCGAGCGTGAAGAAGCCCTGCGCCTGCCGGATCCGGCCCGAGCCCTGGCAGGTTTTGCAGGGAGCGGGTTGCGTGCCCGCCTTGGCGCCCGTGCCTGAACAGACCTCGCACGTCACGCTCGTCGGAATTTCGATCTTCGCGGTCTTTCCGCTGAAAGCTTCTTCCAATGAAATTTCGAGATTGTAGCGAAGGTCGTTGCCGCGCTCGCGCCCGCCCGAGCGGCCGCCGCCACCGCGACGCCCGCCCATGCCACCAAAAAGATCGTCGAAGATGTCGGAGAAGGCGGACGTGAAATCGCCGCCCATGCCCCCGAAACCACCGGGACCACCTCCGCCGCCGTTTTCGAAGGCGGCATGACCGTAGCGATCATAGGCCGCGCGCTTCTGCGGGTCCTTCAGACAGTCATAGGCTTCGTTGATTTCCTTGAACTTCGCTTCGCACTCGGCGTTGCCCGGGTTCTTGTCGGGATGCCACTGCATCGCGAGCTTGCGGTAGGACGTCTTCAACTCGCCATCCGACGCCGTGCGCGAGACGCTCAGGACTTCATAGTAATCGCGCTTGGCCATCGCATCCGTCTCTTACAAAAAACCTCGTCCTGAGGAGGCCGAAGGCCGTCTCGAAGGACGAGGCTTGTTTCAATCGACCCTCACCCTTCGAGACGCGCTTCGCGCTCCTCAGGATGAGGGTCATGTTTGCTCTGCGCCCTTACGCGGACTTCTTGTTGTCCTTGTCGTCCTTCACTTCCGTGAATTCGGCATCGACGACATCGTCCTTCTTGGCGTTGGCGTCGGCGCCGCCGGCGTTGTTGTCCGCGGACTTCGCGGCATACATCGCTTCGCCAAGCTTCATCGACGACTGCGCAAGCGCCGTCGTCTTTGCCTTGATGTCTTCGGCGTTGTCGCCCTTCAAGGCTTCCTTGAGGTCGTTCAAAGCACCTTCGATCGAAGACTTGGTTGCCGGATCGACCTTGTCGCCGAACTCGGCGAGCGACTTCTCGGTCGCATGCGCGAGCGACTCACCCTGGTTCTTGGCTTCCACGGTTTCGCGGCGCGCCTTGTCTTCGGAGGCATGCAACTCCGCGTCCTTCACCATCTTTTCGATGTCGGCGTCGGACAGGCCGCCCGAGGCCTGGATGCGGATCTGCTGCTCCTTGCCGGTACCCTTGTCTTTCGCCTGCACGTTGACGATGCCGTTCGCGTCGATGTCGAAGGTGACTTCGATCTGCGGCACGCCACGCGGCGCCGGCGGAAGACCGACGAGGTCGAACTGGCCGAGCAACTTGTTGTCGGCCGCCATTTCGCGTTCGCCCTGCGAGACGCGGATCGTCACCGCGCCCTGATTGTCTTCGGCGGTCGAGAACACCTGGCTTTTCTTGGTCGGGATCGTGGTGTTGCGCTCGATCAGGCGCGTGAACACGCCGCCGAGCGTTTCGATGCCGAGCGAGAGCGGGGTCACGTCGAGCAGAAGCACGTCCTTGACGTCGCCCTGCAGCACGCCCGCCTGCACGGCGGCGCCGATCGCAACCACTTCGTCCGGGTTCACGCCCTTGTGGGGCTCCTTCCCGAAGAACTGCTTCACGACTTCCTGCACCTTCGGCATGCGCGTCATGCCGCCGACCAGAACCACTTCCTGAATTTCACCGGCCGAAAGGCCCGCATCCTTCAGTGCCTGGCGGCACGGCTCGACGGTCTTCTGGACGAGGTCGTCCACCAGCGCTTCGAACTTCGCGCGCGTCAACTTCATCGTCAGATGCTTCGGACCCGATGCGTCGGCGGTGATGAAGGGCAGGTTGATTTCGGTCTGGGTCGCGGAAGAAAGCTCGATCTTCGCTTTTTCCGCCGCTTCCTTCAGACGCTGGAGCGCGAGCTTGTCCTTGCGCAGATCAATGCCCTGCTCTTTCTTGAACTCGTCGGCGAGGTAGCTGACGAGGCGCATGTCGAAGTCTTCGCCGCCGAGGAACGTGTCGCCGTTCGTCGACTTCACTTCGAAGACGCCGTCGCCGATTTCGAGAATCGAAATATCGAAGGTACCGCCGCCGAGATCGTAGACGGCGATCATGCCCTGCTTCTGCTTGTCGAGGCCGTAGGCGAGCGCCGCTGCCGTCGGCTCGTTGATGATGCGAAGCACTTCGAGGCCCGCGATCCTGCCGGCGTCCTTGGTCGCCTGGCGCTGGGCGTCGTTGAAGTACGCGGGAACGGTGATGACGGCCTTCTCGACCTTGGAGCCGAGATAGGACTCCGCGGTCTCTTTCATCTTCTGCAGGATGAAAGCGGAAACCTGCGAGGGCGAATATTTCTTGTCGCCGTCGGAGAGCCAGGCGTCGCCGTTGTCGCCCTGCACGATTTCATACGGCACAAGCTTCTTGTCTTTGGCGACCATCGGATCGTCGTAGCGGCGGCCGATCAGGCGCTTTACGGCGAAGAAGGTCTTCTCGGGATTGGTGACCGCCTGGCGCTTCGCGGGCTGGCCGACGAGCCGCTCGCCGTCGTCCGTGAAGGCGACGATCGAGGGCGTGGTGCGCGCGCCTTCAGCGTTCTCCAAAACTTTCGGCGTCGTGCCGTCCATGACGGCGACGCAGGAATTGGTGGTACCGAGGTCGATTCCGATGACCTTGGACATGGCTTACCTCTCATTTCCGGCAGGCCGGCAGGGTCCGTTCAGGCACCCTCTGGGAACGGGTCGTTTTCGACGTTTCCCTCGGCCCCCGCGTTGGGGATTTGCCGCAGTAAAACCCCGCGGCTGTTCGCGAGGCATATAGGCAGGGGGTCTATATGCCGCAAGGCTTTGCAAGCCCTTAAAGCTTGGCCGAATCGCGCCCCGGGCGCGCCCGGTACACCGGAAGCGCCCAGCCCCAGACAAGTGCCCCGGCCCGCACCCCGAAGGCGACGAGAAAACCGAGCGTAGCCCCGGTCCAGAACGGGGCCCCGGCCAGCGCAAGGACGACGAAGACGAGCGCGCCGGCAAACGCGCAGGTGATGTAAAGCTCGCGCCGCAGGATGACCGACGGCTCGCCGGCGAGCACGTCACGAATCACACCGCCGAAGGTCGCGGTCAGGATGCCGAGTGCCAGTGCGTCGGCAGCACCCGCTCCGACCGCAAGCGTCTTTGCGCTGCCCACCACCGCATAGGCGCCGAGGCCGATCGCGTCGGCCCACAGCAGCACGCGATACCGCGACTCGAACAGATGCGCCGTGAAATAGACGAGTGCCGCCACGCCAAGCGGGATCGCGAGATAGGCCGGGTTACGGACCCAGAACACCGGCACGTCGAGCAGGAGGTCGCGAAGCGTGCCGCCGCCGGTCGCCGTCACCGCCGCGAAGAACACAAAGGCCACGATGTCGAGCTGCTTGCGCGATGCCGCAAGCGCGCCGGTCGCAGCGAAGACCGCGATCCCGACATAGTCGAGCGTCTGGAGAAGAACCGAGACCTGATTCATGGCGCCGACTTAGGCGGCGGCCCGCATGCGAAGTCAACCGCGCGTTATTTGCGGCGCAAAATCAGAACGCCGTTGATCTCATCGAGCGGACGATACCTTTCGAGTTCGTGGGTCAGTGCCACGTCGCGTTTCGTCCATGCATGCCAATCGAAACGGATGCGGTCCACCAGAATGACGTCGGGCCGATGCTTGCGGATGTCTTCAATCAGCATGATCCGGTCCTGGGCTTCAAGCCGATCATAACGGGCACGGCGTACGGGATCGCTTTCCTCGCGCTTTAAAATCATGGCCCCGGTCGCGATCCACTGTCCGGAGACGCGGCTGACCCAGGTACCGCCCAGCGCACGCGTCAACGGATGTCCGACCGCAATATCGGAGGTGATCGCAAGCACTTTCGGATTCGCAACCGAACGCGAGATGGTGCCGTAGAGCGGCCGCATGTCGATGGCGAAGTTCATCCAGACGAAAGTGGCGCCGGCCAGCAGCGACAGAACGAACGCAGAGACGAGACGCTTTGCGCGTTCGCGCCGGATTTCGTCGCCAAGCGCAAGGGGCCAGCGCTGCACGAACGCAATTGCGAGTGCCACGAGGACAAATGCGAGCATGGGGTAGGCGTGATAGGCCCACCCCTTCATCTGGCTGTAATAGGAAAACGAGAAGCCGAGCGATGCCGCGAGCAGAAGCGAGAACGGCGCTTTCAGCGCTTCACGGCCCTTCAGTGCGAAGACCGCAACGAAGGTTGCAACGTAAATCGGCGTTCCGAAATGAACGAGAAACTTCCAGATCGACGCACGGATCGGAACATACAATTCTGCGACCAGCGGCAGAATCGATTCGACGAATTCCGGATAGAGAACGAAGGTCAGCACCGCATAAATGGCGAGCAGGCTACCCGCGATCCAATGCTCCAGCGCGAAGACAACGCGCCAGTTTCTCGCTTGATAGGCGGCCGTGATCGCCACCAGAACGATCGCCACGACGAAGTGTGGCTTGATGACCGCGATGAGCCCGGAACCGATGCCGGCGGCAAGCACGAACCAGAGGGGCGACGACGCGCCCGAAGCGCGAACCGCACTGAGCGCGAGCAGCGGCAGAAACGCAAGCAGCGCAATGTGTTCACGCTCGCCGAACGTCTGTGCGGGAAGAATGACGAAGGCGGCGGCGAATAGCGCGGCAAGGCGAAATGCGGTTTCGCGCGAGAACAATCTCGCATGCCGCACGATCTTCGCGGCAAGCCATAACGAAACCGCTGCACCGGCAAAGACAAAGACATCGACGACCGGCTCCGGACGCAGCGCGAGCAGCCGTGCGAACATCACGGGCAGCATGTAGAGCAAGAACGCAGCCGGAGGATTCGTTTCGATGATACCGACGTAAGGCCGTTCGCCTGCGAGTACTTTCTCGCACAGCGTAATCAGCCAGCTTACGTCCGTGTTCGCGACGACGAGATTGCGCAGCAGAATGCCGAACACGAAGATCGCAACAAGCGGCAACCACGCAGAGAGCTGCGCAGCGCCCTGCGCTTCCCGCGTGCCGGGACGAAGGACGTCCGTGTTCATCCGGCCTGCCGTTCTTTCTTGCCCGGCAATTGTTCCTGTGCCGCTTCGAAGCCGACACGCTTGGAAACCACATAGAGGGGCCGGCGCTTCACCTCGGCATGGATGCGCCCGACATAGATGCCGACCATGCCCGTCAGCAGCATATTGATCCCGCACAGGAGCGAGACGATCACGACCGTCGAAGCCCAGCCGCTCGCGATATGATCCGCGAACAGGCCGCGATAGATCGCGTAGACGCCGTAGCCCGCCGCAAACGCGGAAACAGCCGCGCCGACCCACACCGCGAGTTTCAGCGGCGCATCGGAGAAACTCACCACCGCGCTCATCGCGAGGCGCAGGAGCTTCCAGAAATTGTATTTGGTCTCGCCGGCGGCACGCGCCGGACGGTCGAACTCCACGCTGGTCTGCCGGAAGCCGAGCCAGTGGATCATGCCGCGCACGTAGCGGTCGCGCTCGGGCATTTCGCGAAACGCTTCGACCACGCTGCGGTCCATCAGCCGGAAGTCGCTGACGTCGCGCGGGATATCCACGTCCGAAATCTGGCCGAGCAATCGATAGAAAAGTTTCGACGTGAATTTCTTGAAGGCGCTTTCGCCGTCGCGCGAGCGGCGGCGCGCATAGACGATCTCGTAGCCTTCCTTCCAGCGCGCGATCATCTCGTGCACGATTTCGGGCGGGTCCTGAAGATCGGCATCCATCAGGATCACGGCCGCGCCGGCGGCGGCATCCATCCCGGCCGTCGCGGCATATTGCTGTCCGAAGTTGCGCGAGAGTTTGATGAAACGGATGTGCGGCTTCTGCTTCGCGAGCGCCTCGAGGAGGATCGAGGAAGTGTCGCGCGAACCATCGTCGACGAAGATGATTTCGGCAGGCGCGTCGAGCGAGGCCACCAGCCGGTCGAGCCGGTGCACGAGCAGCGGCAGCACCGCCTCTTCATTGAAGACGGGAAGGACAATGCTGTAGCGGATGCCTTCCGGGGGACGCGCGATCATGTCTGTGGTTCCGGGGCGATAAGCCCACGGAACCCTAGAAAAACGCCCTTAAGATCGCCTTTCGGAAAATGGTTTAAGCGGTCTTATCGACCTCGGCGCCGTTGCCGGAGGCTTTCGGGCTGCCTTTAGCAATGCCAACCATCGCAGGGCGCAGGACGCGGTCCCCGATCGCATAGCCCGGCTGCACCACCTGCTTCACGGTTCCGGCGGGAACCGAATCGTCGGGGATCTCGAACATCGCCTGGTGAAAATTCGGGTCGAACTTCTGGTCCAGCGGATCCAGGAGCCGGACGCCGTGCTTTTCGAGCGTCTTTGCGAGTTCGCGGTTCGTGAGTTCGACGCCTTCGAGCAGCGTCTTGAACGTGCTGTCGGCGGCATCGCGCAGCGCCGGATCGACCGCCGCGAGTGCGCGGCCCAGATTATCCGCGACCGACAGCATGTCCCGGGCGAAACCTGCAATCGAATAGTTGCGCGCGTCCGCCACGTCCTTCTCGGCACGGCGGCGGGTATTTTCCATCTCCGCATGTGCGCGGAGATACTTGTCCTTGAGTTCCGCGACCTGCGCCTCGAGGACGATACGCTCGTCCACATAGGCGGCATTTTCCTTGCCCTCCCGCGTGGCGTTTTCGTTCGCCGTCTGCGCCGGGTCGAGCGGGATGTCCTTGGCGTTCTCGTCAGCAGTCATCATGCGGGTTCCGTTCGCCCCGCATATCAGGGCGCTCGGCGGAAAAATCAAGTTGGGGGCGCGATCTATTTGCCGCCGAGAATCCGGCTCACCACCAGCGCGGTGTAGTCCACCATCGGAATTACGCGGGCATAGTTGAGCCGCGTCGGCCCGATCACGCCGAGCACGCCGACCACCCGTCCTTCGCCGTCGCGATAGGGCGCGACGATGGTGGAAGAGCCGGAGAGCGAAAACAGCTTGTTCTCCGAGCCGATGAAGATCCGCAGGCCCTCGGCCTCTTCGGCCTTGCCGAGCAGTTCGGCCACATCGCCCTTCTGTTCCAGATCGTCGAACAGGAGCCGCACGCGCTCGAGGTCTTCCGCCGCGTTCACGTCTTCCAGAAGCTTTGCATGCCCGCGCACGATCAGCCGGCGCGACGACGCATCCCCGCCCGACCAGCTCGCAAGCCCTTCCGCAACGATACGCTGCGTGAGTTCGTCGAGCTCCGCGCGGGCGGCGGCGAGCGATTTTTCGAGTTCACTCCGCGCTTCGCCGAGCGTGCGGCCGCGAATCCGCGCGTTCAGAAAATTCGTGGCTTCCACGAGCGAGGAATTCGGCACGTCCTTCGGAATGTTGAGCAGACGATTCTCGACCTGTCCGTCTTCGGAAACCATCACGGCGAGCGCGCGGCCCGGATCGAGCCGCACGAATTCGATCTGCTTCAGGCGCGGATTGGTCTTGGTCGCGGTCACCACGCCTGCGCCGCGCGAAAGGCCGGACAGCAGCGCCGAAGCTTCGCCGAGCACCTGTTCGATGTTGCCGCCGCGAATGGCGCTCACCTGCGCTTCGATGTTGCGGCGCTCGTTCTCCGGAAGATCGCCGATTTCGAGGAGCGCATCGACGAAGAATCGTAGCCCCTGCTGGGTCGGCAGACGTCCCGCGCTCGTGTGCGGCGAGAAGATGAGACCCGCCGCCTCAAGATCCGCCATGACGTTGCGCACCGAGGCCGGCGAGAGCGTCATCGGAATGATGCGCGACAGATTACGCGAGCCGACCGGCTCGCCGGTAGCGAGATACGATTCGACGATCTGCCGGAAGATTTCGCGCGAGCGCTCGTCGAGTTCGCGCAAGGCCTGGCCCGGGGGCTTTAGCGGAATCTCTGCGGACAACTTACTGCTCCTGTCAGCCCGGAGGCTCGTCTTACGGGACTATATCTCATGCTTTCCCGGCCAACGGGCAAGGGCGGGTTGCCGCGCGGCGTCCGCTCCCCGTACAAGAGCCGCGGACACAATCAATAAGGAGCGATGATGGCGCGACCCGGCGGACGAGCAAACGATCAAATGCGGGCGGTTTCTTTCGAGCGCGGATACTCGCGTCACGCCGAAGGTTCCTGCCTCGTCCGCTTCGGCGATACCCACGTGCTCGTCACCGCTTCGCTGGAAGAGCGGCTGCCGCCTTGGCTGAAAGGTCAGGGCCGCGGCTGGGTCACGGCCGAGTACGGCATGCTGCCGCGCTCGACGCACGACCGCACGCGGCGTGAGGCGGCGGGCGGAAAACAATCCGGCCGTACGCTGGAAATTCAGCGCCTCATCGGGCGCTCGCTGCGCACCGTCACCGATCTCGTGGCGCTCGGCGAGCGGCAGATCACGCTCGACTGCGACGTGATCCAGGCCGACGGCGGCACGCGCACCGCTTCGATCACGGGCGCGTGGATCGCGCTTTACGACTGCATCGCATGGATGAAGAAGCGCGGCATGGTGACGAAGCCCGTGCTCACCGATCAGGTGGCGGCGATTTCCTGCGGCATCGTCGAGGGCACACCGGTGCTCGACCTCAACTACGACGAAGACTCCTCCGCCGACACCGACATGAATCTCGTGATGACCGGCTCCGGCGGCATCATCGAAATTCAGGGCACCGCCGAAAAGAAGCCGTTTACGAACGACGAGATGAACGCGCTCATCGAACTCGCACGCAACGGCATCAACAAGCTCGTCGACATGCAGAAGATGACGGTCGCCTAGACCATGGCGCGCAGACTTTCCGGCAAAGTCGTTCTCGCGACCCACAACTCCGGGAAGCTCAAGGAGATGCGCGAGCTGCTCGCGCCGCACGGCGTCGAAGTCGTTTCCGCCGGCGACCTCGGCCTGCCAGAGCCAGAAGAGAACGGCACGACCTTCGAGGCCAATGCGAAGATCAAGGCCGAAGCGGCGGCGCAAGCGTCGAAGCTTCCGGCGTTTGCCGACGATTCCGGGTTGGCGGTCGAAGCGTTGAACGGCGCACCGGGGATTTATTCCGCGCGTTGGGCCGGCACGTCGAAGAATTTTGCGCAGGCCATGCGGATCGTGGAAGAAAAACTGCACGAAGCGCACGCGACCACGCCCGCACAACGAAAGGCCGCCTTTGTTTCCGCGCTCTGCGTCGCCTGGCCCGACGGCGAAACCGTTACGTTCGAGGGCCGCGTCGAAGGCACGCTGGTGTGGCCGCCGCGCGGTACCGCAGGCTTCGGCTACGATCCGATGTTCCTGCCCGACGGAAAGACCAAGACGTTCGGAGAGATGACCGCCGAGGAAAAGCACGGCCTGCCGCCGCATGGCGAAGGGCTTTCGCATCGTGCGCGTGCGTTCCTGAAACTCGCGGAGGCGTGCCTTGGCTGACGCCTTCGGCGTTTACGTGCACTGGCCGTTTTGTCTCGCGAAGTGCCCCTATTGCGATTTCAACTCGCATGTCCGTCACGGGAAGCCCGATGAAGCGCGCTACGCAGGCGCGATCGCACGCGAACTTTCGTACCTGAAGACCCTCACCGCGTCGCGCGAGGTCACGAGCATCTTCTTCGGCGGCGGCACGCCTTCGCTGATGCAGCCTGCGACGGTGCAAGGCGTGCTCGATGAGATCGCGAAGCACTGGACGATCGCAAAGGATGCCGAAATCACGCTCGAGGCCAATCCGACCAGTGTCGAGGCCGAGCGCTTCCGCGGCTATCGCGCGGCCGGGGTCAATCGCGTTTCACTCGGCGTGCAGGCGCTCGACGACGCTTCGCTGAAAAGTCTCGGCCGGATGCATACGGCTTCGGAAGCGCTCGCCGCGGTCGAAGTTGCGCGCGAAAACTTCCCGCGGATTTCCTTCGACCTGATCTACGCGCGGCCCGATCAATCGCCGCAGATGTGGCGCGAAGAACTGACGAAAGCGCTCACGTTCGCGCCGGAGCATCTTTCGCTCTACCAGCTCACCATCGAGCCCGGCACGGCATTCGAGATGCTGCATCG
>VFQR01000628.1_pt1 | contig 42046 bp, 27 predicted proteins | sample 3512321 | NCBI WGS metagenome assembly VFQR01 (sample SAMN10412374, study PRJNA504923) | tailings metagenome | isolation source: Relicate 3 Philex TSF1 revegetated site | place: Philippines: Tuba, Benguet | collected 2017-08-29 | reverse complement strand
CGAGGGCGCCGCGGACAAGGCGAAGGGCAAGGTGCAGAGCGCGGTCGGCGGCGCGAAGGATGCGGTGCGCGACGCGGCCGACAAGGTGTGATCGAGCGGCGGCCCATGCCAGGCGGCATGGGCCGCGCGCTCAGTAGCCGGCCGCGGCGTAGGGCGTTTCGGCCTCGCGCCGGTAGACCAGCAGGTTGCGGCGGTAGCTGCACACGGGCTCGCCATGCTGGTCATGCGCCCGAGTCTCGACGACGAGGATGCCCTCGCCGGGGCGTGACTTCGTCACGCGGGATTCGAGCACGGTCGATTCGGCCGTGACGGTGTCCCCGACATGCACCGGCTTCGGCAGCGCGATGTCGTACCAGCCGAGATTGGCGACGACGCGGCCGAAGCTCCGCGTCGAGAGCGCCACCACGCCGCCGATCAGGAAGGTCTCCGGCACCTTCATCCGACCCTCATGGCGCGCGATCCAGTCGAGATCCTGCGTCGCCGGGTCTGCGTCGAAGGCGCGGCGGCCATACTCGACGCATTCCGCCGCATGGAAGCTGCGGCGCGGCGCGTGCACGAAGGTGTCGCGCAGATGAAAATCCTCGAAGAACAGGCCGACCTGCTCCACCAGCGCGCCGTCCCCGGCCACATGGTAGCCCGCGAAGCGCGGATCGGGATCGGGCGCGCCGTCCCCGCGGCGGATGGCCATGCGCGTGCGCAGCTTCGCCACCACGCTGCCATCCGCCTTCACGCACTGGAAACCGACTCGCACGACGCCCGTGGGGCCCGGCGTGTCCTCCACCGCCAGCACCTCGCTCTCGGCGTAGATCGTGTCGCCGTCGAAGAGCGGGCCGGTCAGCGCGACCTCCTCGAAGCCGAGCAGCGCGGCGCGCCCGCCATAGGTCTTGTTGGCCATGCCGATGGTGCGCTGGAGCGTCGTGGTCGAGACCATGAGCGGCCGCTTCCAGGATGTCTGCGCCGCATAGGCCGCGTCGTAGTGGAGCATCGCCGCGTTGAAGGTATCCAGCGCCTCCTCGACGTTGTCGCGCTGCGAGAGCGTGATGCCGGGGCGGTGGCGGAATCGCTGGCCCACCGCGAAGGCGCCGAAGGGCAGGCCCCAGCGTTCCTGCCAGCGGGATTCGCCGAGTGGGTAGTAGAATCCGAGCGTCACGCGTTTCTCTCCATCACGAAGCCGCCCGCCGCAGCGAGACGGAATAGACATGCCGGCCCGCCGGAAACAGGCTGCGGCTGGTCAGCAGCACGCGCCCGTCGCGGCCGGCATAGACGCGCCGCGTCAGCAGCGCCGGGGCGCCGGGCTGCGCGATGAGCGGCTCGGCCTCCTCGGCGGTCAGGAGCACCGCTTCCATGGTCTGGCGGATCGTCTCCACCTGGTCGCCGGAGCAACTCGCGATATGCGTGGCGAGCGAGCCGGTGATGCCCTCGAAGGGCATCGCGGCATCGGCCAGGGCGGCGGGTATCCGGTGCAGCGAGAGGCAGAGCGGCAGGCCCTCCGCGGTGCGGCGCAGGCCGCGCAGCACGACAACCGGCGCGCCTTCCTCCAGCCCGAGTGCCTCGGCCGTCGCGTCATCCGCGGCCTCGCGCGCCATGCCGAGCTGGACGAAGAGCAGGTCCGCCGTGAAGTGCAGCACCTCCTCCACATTGCTCGCGCCATGCACGTAGAGGTCGCGCGCCTCCGCCGCCTCCACCCGCGTGCCGGCGCCTCGTCGACGGCTCACTAGGCCGCGGCGCGCCAGCTCGCCGAGCGCGTGACGCAGCGTGATCCGGCTGGCGCCGAAGCGATCGCAGAGCGCCATCTCGCCCGGCAGCAGCTCGCCGACCTTCGGCTCGCCGCGGCGGATCTCTTCCGTCAGCGTCTGCGCGATCGCCTGCCAGCGCGGCGGCATCAGATGGTGCCGCGCGCCCGCAAGGCCGCGATCTCCGCCGGACTGAATCCTGCCTCCGCCAGCACCGCATCCGTATCCGCGCCGAGCACCGGAGCAGGGCGCGAGGGCTGCGCGGGCAGGCTGCTCCGCACCGGCGTCGCGAGCACCTGCACCGCCGCGCCATCTGCCGTGCGCAGCGTCTCGATCATGCCGCGCTCGCGCAGGAAGGGGTTCTCCATCGCCTGCGCGACATCGTTGATCGGCGCCGCCGGAATCACGCCGGCGAAGGCTTCCATCCATTCGGCCGTACTGCGGCGGGAGAGCAGCCCGTCCAGCAGCTCAGTCAGCGCGTCGCGCGCCCGTAGCCGATCGGGGAAGCGCGCATAGCGCGGATCGCGCGCGAGGTCCGGCGCGCCGAGCGTCTCGCACAGCAGCGGCCAGAACTTCTCCTTGTTGCACATCAGGTAGATCCAGCCGTCGCGCGTGCGGTAGGACTGGCACGGCACCATGGAGGGATGCGCGGAGCGCGGCAGCCGCGTCGTCACCGCGCCGGCGTTGAGATACCAGTTGGCGATGTAGTTCAGGTCATACGCCGCGAGGTCGAACAGGCTGACATCCACATCCATCCCCTGCCCCGTCCGCCGCGCGCGCATCACGCCCGAGACCAGCGCGAGGCCCATCACCACGCCGGTCATCATGTCGATGATCGAAAGCCCCATGCGCGCCGGCGGGGAGGACGGATCGCCGGTCAAGTGGAAATGCCCGGCCTCCGCCTGCATCAGGTAGTCGTAGCCGGGCCAGGTGGCGCGCGGCCCCTCCCGCCCATAGGCCGAGAGATGCGCGCAGACGATGCGCGGATTCCGCGCGGCGAGCGCCGCATGCGTCAGGCCGAGCCGCGCCGGCACGTCGCCCCGCAGGTTCGACGCCACCGCATCCGCGCCCGCCACCAGCCGCCCGAAGGCCGCCCGCCCCTCCTCACTGGCGAGATCGAGCGTCACGCTGCGCTTGTTGCGGTTGAAGCCCTGGAAGAACACGCTCCGCGTCGTCTCGGGGAGATCCTCCAGGACGTGCGGCCCGACGCTGCGCGCCATGTCGCCGCCATCGCGCGGATTCTCGACCTTGATCACCTCGGCGCCGAGATCGGCCAGGAACTGCGTGCCGAACGGCCCGGCGCCGTACTGCTCCACCGACAGGATCCTGACGCCTTCCAGCAGCGGCAGCATGACCAGACTCCGTCCCGGGCCGTGGTTGATCGGCGCCCATCAATGTCATAACATTTGCCGATCCGGCAGGCCGATGCAACCGGCCGCCCGACGAGGAAACGGAGACCAGGATGGCGGCGCTCAGCATCTCGCGCCGGGCAGCGGCAATGGCCGCGCTCGGCAGCTTCGCGATCGGGCGGGCGGAGGCACAAGCCTGGCCGAGCCGCCCGATCCGCCTCATCGTGCCCTTCCCCGCCGGCAATGCCGGCGACATCACCGCCCGCGTGCTGGCCGACGAGCTCACGCGCCGCCTCGGCCAATCCGTGGTGGTGGACAACCGCGCCGGCGCGTCCGGCGCCATCGGCATCCAGGCCGTGCTGGCGGCGCCGGCGGATGGCCACACGCTGCTGGTGACCTCCCTCTCGCCGATCAGCATCATCCCCGTGCTGAACCGGAACCTGCCCTACGACGTGGACCGCGACCTGCTGCCGGTCTCGCTGGTGGGGCTGACCAGCATGCTGCTCGTCGCCGCGCCGGATTTCCCCGCCAGCGATACCGCCGGCGTGGTGCGCGAGCTGCTCGCCAACCCGAACAAGCACAGCATCGCCCATATCGGACTCGGCACGCTGAGCCACCTGACGCAGGAACAGTTCCGCGTCGCGACCGGCGCGCAGTTCGAGGGCGTGCCCTATCGCGGCAGCGGCCAGGCGCTGCTCGATGTCCACTCCGGCCGCTGCGGCCTGATGTTCGACGCGCTGACCTCCGCCCTGCCCCAGGTGCAGGGCGGGCGCGTGAAGGCGATCGGCGCCTCCTCGCAACGGCGTTCGGCCTTCCTGCCGGATCTCCCGACCCTCGCCGAATCCGGCGATCCGCGACTGCGCGCTTTCGAGTCCGTGGCCTGGACCGGCATCCTCGCGCCACGCGGCACGCCGCGTACGGTGATCGAGCGCGTCAACGCCGCGGTGAACGAGGCACTGCGCGAGCCGGACATCATCCGCCGCTACGCCGCCCAGGCGCTCGAAGCCTACCCGCCCAACACGCCCGAAGAGTTCGCCGCCTACATCCGCGCGGACACCGCACGCTGGCAAACCGTGGTCCGCGAGGCGCGGATCGAACTGCAGGGGTAGCGGGCGCCGGGCTGACACTGTCGCTCGGTCCATTGAGGAGGGCTCCGCCCTCCCCAAGCCCCACCCGCCAGGGGACAGTGGTCCCCTGGACCCCTATGAGTTCATGGCCGCTTGGGGAGGGGGCATCGAAGGCGCGCGCTTGATGAGGGGCGCGCCATGCCCCCTCCCCAAGCGGCCATAAAGCGAACGGGTTTTCAAAGGGCCGCTGCCCTTTGGCAGGTGGGAGTTTGAGGGAGGACAGCGTCCTCCCTCAAGGACAGCGCAGCAGCGCCAGCCTAGCGCCGCAGCCCCAGGCGTCCGATCAGGCTCTCGTAGCGGGCCTGGTCCTTCTTCTTGAGGTAGTCGAGCAGGCCGCGGCGCTGGCCGACGAGGACGAGCAGGCCGCGGCGGCTGTGGAAGTCCTTCGGGTGCGTCTTGAGATGCTCGGTCAGGTCGGTGATCCGGCCGGAGAGCAGTGCCACCTGGACCTCGGGGGAGCCGGTGTCGCCCGGCTTCGTGGCGTAGTCCTTGATGAGCGCGGCGCGGCGCTCGGCGTCGTTCGACATCGTCCTATCCTTCGGGACTGGGGTTTCCGCCCCCGAGCCGGGCCTGCTCCGCGGTGAGCAGCCTTTCGGGCTGCATCCATCCGTCTTCGAGCCGGCACAGGCCGATCAGGCGCCCCCCCGCCATCGCACGCACCAGCCCGCCTTCGGGGTCGGCCGCGTCCGGAACCCGCCCCATCAGGTCCACCAGGCTGATCGCCTGGCCCTGGAAGAGGCGGATGGCCTCGGCGTCGGAGACGGCCAGTGCCGGGATGTCGGCCAGCGCGGTCGTCACCGGGAGCAGAAGGTCCGGGGAAGGGGGCGGGGTATCGCCCGAAGCCAGCAGCTTGTCCAGCGGGATTCCGTGTTCCTCCCGGAAGGGGCCGACCCGCAGCCGGCGCAGGGCTGCGATATGCCCGACCGTGCCGCAGGATTTCGCGAGGTCGCGGGCCAGCGAGCGCATGTACACGCCCTTGCCGGACTGGACGTGGAAGATGGCGGTGTCCGGGTCGGGGCGCTCGATCAGCTCGAACCGGTCCACGCGGGCCGGCCGGGGCGCGATCTCGACCGGCTGGCCTTCACGGGCGAGGTCGTAGGCGCGCTCGCCGGCGATCTTGATGGCGGAGTAGGCGGGCGGGACCTGCATGATGTCGCCGCGGAAGGCGGGGAGCGCCGCGTTGATCTGCTCGTCGGTCGGGCGCGCGGGGCTGGTTTCCGTCACCTGGCCATCGGCGTCGTCGGTGTCGCGCGCCTCGCCGAACTTCAGGGTGAAGGTGTAGGTCTTGGTGCCGTCCATGACGTAGGGCACGGTCTTGGTCGCTGCGCCGAAGGCGACCGGCAGCAGGCCGGTGGCGAGCGGATCGAGCGTGCCGCCATGCCCCGCCTTCTGCGCCTGGAACAGCCGCTTCACCTTGTTGACCACGTCGGTCGAGCCGATGCCGGAGGGCTTGTCCACGATCAGCCAGCCATCGAGCGCGCGGCCCTTCGGCTTGCGGTGCTGGCCGCGCCCGCCGCCCCTTTGGCCGCCACCATGACCCCCGGGGCGGTGCCCGCCCCTCGAACCCTCGTTCATCATCATCCTCGTGTGACCGGCGCGCGAGCTAGCACGGCACCGCCGCGTGGCGAAACCGGGCCGGGGGCGGTAGTCTGGCATGGGAGGGCCGCATGTCCGTCACCACCGAGGCCATCGCCAGCGACGACCGGGCCAGTGCGGAGCTCACCGCCGCGCTCGATGCGCTGCGTGCCGACGCCTTTGCCTTCGGCACGCGCTTCGTCAGCGATGCGAAGGTGCGCCGCGCCTATCTCGAAGCCGTCCGCGACGCGGCGAACGAGTTGATGTGGCGGGCCCGCTCCGGCCAGATCACCTACGCCCAGGCGGCGACCGAGGCGAACGCGATCCGCAACGCCCTGCTGGAGACGGCGCGCTCCCAGACCTCGGAGGTGATGCGCGCCTATGTGCGGACCCTGAAGGCCGAGGGCCTGACGCTCGAAAGCCTCATCGCCCGGCATGCCAGGGAGTTGTTCGGCAAGGCCCCGGAGGCGCTGACCGCCGTCGAGCGCGACCAGGTGATGCGCCGCATCCTGGAAGGCGCGGCGCGCGCCCGGCCGAGCGCTACGGCGGGGGCGAAGATGGTGGGGCGGCTTGGCCGGGGGCTGATCTGGCTTTCGGTCGGGATCGCCTTCTACAACGTCTGGCAGGCGGAGGACCCCGGCAAGCAGGCGGTGAAGGAGGGCGCGATCCTCGGCGCCGGCCTGGTGGGCGCCGCGGCGGGCGGGGCGGCGGCGGGGCTCGTCTGCGGGCCCGCGGCGCCGGTGTGTTCGGGGATCGGCGTGCTCGTCGGCGGCGCGCTCTTCGCCTTCGGCATCAGCATCGCGATCGACTGAGATGATTCCCACGGACCGGCGCGACCCGGCCGTGGCGCGGCTCCCGAGGCTCGGCGCCGCCGAGCATTTCTTTCGGTTGGATGACGGCCGGGTTCTCGCGATCGGCTCGGAGGAGATTGGATTCGAGGAGGGCATCACCATCGCCCTGTTCGGCGCCGATGGGTCCGAGCTGGCGCGGCTCGGGCGCGATCTCTGGCTCGGCACCGGCTTCCTCGGCACGCCGCGCGTGGCCGGGCCGCGCGCCCTGGACTTCGACTTCCCGGAGGGCGCGCCGTGGCGCCTCACGGTGCATGGCACGCCTCGCTGGCTCGCGCGGCTCGGTCTGGGACCGCTTCGCCTGCGGCGCGGTTGAGCCCAGGTGACCAGCCATGCAGGGATCGCGGTTCCGGGGAGCGCTCCTGACCGCTAATGCAATCACCGGTTGTCATTCCTGACGCCCGCCCGCAGCGGGGCCGTCGTCGCCTGCCTGTATGGGAATTGCGCGTTGCGTCTCGACGTTCCCACGCTCTTCGTCGCCACCAGCATCACCATCCTTCTGGTCGGCATCCTGTTCCTGCTGCTCGGCTGGCAGCGTGACCGCGCCCCGGGCCTGCTGCGGTTCGGCGTCGCCTACCTGGTGGGCGGCGTCGGCATCGTGCTTTCCGCCGCGCGCGGCAGCCTGCCGAGCATGGTCTCTATCGACCTCGCCAACGCTCTTCTCCAGCTTGCGTACGGCCTGATCTGGTCGGCCATGCGGCGCTTCGCCGGGCGCCCCACGTCACCGGCGTTGGTCGTGGGCGGCGCGGCGGTCTGGCTGCTCGCATGCCAGGTGCCCGCCTTCTACGAGAGCCTCGACTCCCGGATCGCACTCAGCTCGATCATTCTCACGGCGTATTGCTTCGCCGCGGCCGCCGAGCTGCATCGGAACAACGGGAATCCGGGCTCCGCGCGCTGGATCGCCGTGGTGCTGCTCGTGGTCCACGGCCTGGTCTATGCGGTGCGCGTGCCGGCCACGCTCTACTGGCCGCAGCCGGGCGCCACCACATCGTTGCCCGCCACGCCCTGGTTCGCCCTGCTGACGCTGGAGGCGCTGGCGCATGTCGTCGGCCTGGCCTTCGCATTGCTGGCCATGGCCAAGGAGCGCGCAGAAGCCATGTCGCTCCGCAGCGTCGTCGCGGCCCGCGATGCCGCGACCCAGGCCAGCGAGGCGAAATCGCTGTTCCTGGCGCGGATGAGCCATGAGCTGCGCACCCCCCTGAACAGCGTGCTCGGGCTCGCCCAGGTTCTGGCGCGGGACAGCGCGCTGTCGGCCGAACAGCGCGAGCAGGCCGCCACGCTGGAGCGCGCGGGTCGGCACCTGCTGGCGGTGGCGAACGACATCCTGGACCTTGCGGCGGTCGAGGCGGGCAAGCTGCCGCTGCGCAGCCAGCCCATCGCCTGGCCCGCGTTGATGGAAGGCTGCATGGCGCTGGTCCGACCGCAGGCGATGCAGAAGCGGATCGCGCTGACGCTGGAGGTGACGGCCGAGGCGCCGGCCGGCGTGCTTGGCGATCAGACCCGATTGCGCCAGATGGTGCTGAACCTGCTGTCCAACGCGGTGAAGTTCACGCCCGAGGGCGGCGCGGTGCGGCTGCGGCTCGGCCGTTCCGTGCGGGGCCCGCAGCGCATCGAAGTGATCGATACCGGCCCCGGCGTCCCGCCGGAGCGCCGCGCCCTGCTGTTCCGCGACTTCAGCCGGCTGGAGACCGCGCCGGGCCGCGAGTTCGGCGGTGCCGGGCTCGGTCTCGCCATCACCGCCGCCCTCGCGAAGGCGATGGGCGGCACCATCGGCGTCGACACCGGGCCGGGGCGCATCGGCAGCCTGTTCTGGCTCGACCTGCCACTGCCGGAGGCTCCGCCGCCGGCGGCGCAGGCGGCAATGCCGGCGGCGGAGGCGCCATCGCGGCGCCGGCGCGTGCTGGTGGTGGACGATGTCGCGCCGAACCGCATGGTCGCGCGCATCCTGCTGGAAGGCGCCGGCCATGAGGTCGCGCTGGCGACCGACGGCGCCGAGGCGGTGGAGGCGGTGCGCAGGGGCGGCTTCGACCTGGTTCTGATGGATATCCACATGCCCGGCATGGACGGGCTCGAGGCGACGCGGCGCATCCGCGCGCAGGAGGCCGGGGGCCGGCGCGTGCCGATCATCGCGCTGTCGGCCGATGCGCTGCAGGCGCAGGTGGAGCAATGCCGCGCGGCGGGAATGGACGGGCATCTCGCCAAGCCGCTGGAACGCGGCGCGCTGATGGCCGTGCTGGGCGCCCTCTGACGGGGGTCAGCCCTCCTCCGGTTCGGACCGGGGCGCGCCAAGGTCCCGCTGGACCTCCGGCCGCTTCAGCACGGCGTCGATCCTCATCGCGTAGTCCAGCGCGGTGTCCGGCTGGAAATGCAGCTCCGGCGCGAATCTCAGCCGCAGTGAATGCGCCACCTGCTTGCGCAGGAAGGGCGAGACGCGGCGGAGGCCTGCGAATTGTTCCTTGGTCAGGTCGCGCCCCAGGCCACTGACGAAGGCTGTCATGTGCTTGAGGTCGGGCGAGGCGCGCACCTCCGTCACCGTCACATGCAGGTCCTGCAGGTCGGGGTCGCGGAACTCCTCGCGCGCGAAGACGGCCGAGAGGGCATGGCGCACTTCCTCGGCAACGCGAAGCTGGCGCTGCGATGGGCCGAGTTGGTCGGATTTCGTGGTGCTCTTGCGGGGCAAGGTTCGCCCTCCTCATGCCACCACCTCGGCCCTCCCCCGCAACCCCACCCCACGCAGGAGGCTGCGTGGGGACCCCGGGGCGGGGGAGGGAGGAGAGGCTACAGTTCGGCCGCGACGGTTTCCGTCTCGTAGCACTCGATCTGGTCGCCCTCGCGGATGTCGTTGTAGTTCGCGAAGCCCATGCCGCATTCGTAGCCGGACGTCACTTCCTTCACGTCATCCTTGAAGCGGCGCAGCGTGCTGAGCTCGCCCTGGTGGATCACCACGCCGTCGCGCAGCAGCCGCACGCCGGCGCCGCGGCGCACCACGCCCTCGGTCACGCGGCAGCCGGCGACGTTGCCGATCCGCTTGACCTCGAACACCTGCAGGATCTGCGCGTAGCCCAGGAACTTCTCGCGCTGCACCGGCGCGAGCTTGCCGCGGACCAGCGTCTCGATGTCATCCGCCACCTGGTAGATGATCGAGTAGTAGCGGATGTCCACGTTCTCGCGCTGCGCCAGCTCCCGCGCCTGCGTCGTGGCGCGGACGTTGAAGGCGACGATCACGGCGTTCGACGCCTTGGCGAGCTGCACATCCGATTCGGTGATCTGGCCCACCGCGCTGAGCAGCACGCGGACCTTCACCTCGTCATTGCCGATCTTGCCGAGCGTGACGGCGATCGCCTCGGAGCTGCCCTGCACGTCCGCCTTGACGACGACCGCCACCTCCTTCTGCGCGCCGGCCTGGATGCGGGCGAGCATGTCGGTGAGGCTGCCGCGCCCGGCCGACATCGCGGCGACCTGCTTCTCCCGCAGCTTGCGCTGGCGGAAGTCGCTGATCTCGCGCGCGCGGGCCTCGTCCTCCACCGCGACGAAGGTCTCGCCGGCCGCCGGCACGCCCGAAAGTCCGAGGATCTCGACCGGCGTCGAGGGATCCGCGTCCTTCACCTGACGGCCCTTGTCGTCGAGCATCGCGCGCACCCGGCCCCATTCGGCGCCGGCCACCACGATATCGCCCTGGTGCAGCGTGCCGCGCTGCACCAGCACGGTCGCCACGGGGCCACGGCCGCGATCGAGCTTCGACTCGATCACCGTGCCCTCACCGGCGCGATCGGGATTGGCGCGCAGGTCGAGGATTTCCGCCTGGAGCTGGATCGCCTCCAGCAGCCCTTCGAGGTTGATCTTCTGGGTGGCGGAGACTTCGACCTCCTGCGTCTCGCCGCCGAGGCTTTCCACCACGATCTCGTGCTGGAGCAGTTCCTGCCGCACGCGTTCGGGGCGGACGCCCGGCTTGTCGATCTTGTTGATCGCCACGATGATCGGGACGTTCGCCGCGCGGGCATGGCTGATCGCCTCGATGGTCTGCGGCATCACGCCGTCATCCGCCGCGACCACCAGCACCACCATGTCGGTGACACCAGCGCCGCGCGCGCGCATCGCGGTGAAGGCTTCGTGGCCCGGCGTGTCGATGAAGGTCACGCGATTGCCGCCCGCGAGCGTCACCGTATAGGCGCCGATATGCTGGGTGATGCCGCCGGCCTCGTGCGCCGCGACATCGGCCTTGCGCAGCGCGTCGAGCAGGCTGGTCTTGCCGTGGTCGACATGGCCCATGATGGTGACGACGGGCGGGCGCGGCAGCAGCGCCTCGTCCTCGTCGAGCGTGCCTTCCAGGCCGATCTCGACATCGCCTTCCGCCACGCGGCGGACGCGGTGGCCGAATTCCTGCACCACGAGCTCCGCGGTGTCGGCATCGATCGACTGGGTCAGCGTCGCCATCACGCCCATGCGGAACAGCGCCTTCACCACCTCGCCGCCACGCGCGGCCATGCGGTTGGCGAGTTCCTGCACCGTGATGGTCTCGGGGATCACCACGTCGCGCACCACGCGCTCGGCGCCGGCGCGGAGGCGGGCGAGTTCCTGCTGCCGCCGCTCACGCTCGCGGGCCCGGCGCATCGAGGCGATCGAGCGGACCTTCTCGTCCTCGCCCTCGATCGCCGCGCCGATATCGATGCGACCCTCGCGCCGGCCGGGGCCGGCGAGGGTGTTCTTCTTCGCCGGGACCGGCGTGCCGCCCTTCTTGGCGTCGGGGCCCATGCTGCCGGCGCGGCGACGGTCATCATCGTGCCGCGGACGCAGGGAGAGCTTGGTCGGCGCATCGGCGCCGGGACCGGAGGGCGCACCACCACCGGGCGGACGGCGCGGTCCGCCGGTGCCGAGCCCTGAGGGCACCGGACCGGGTCGGCCGGACCGCATCGGGGGGCCGGGCGGGCGCGGACCCGCGGCGCCACCGGGACCACCCGGACCCGAGCGGGCATAGCCCGCGCCAGCCGGGCGCGGACCGTCGCCGTAGCGCGGCGGCGGCGCGCCGTCGCGGCGCGGGCCGGAACCGTAGTCCCCACGCGGCGCGGAGGCGCCGCCGCCCGGGCCGGCAAAGTCGCGCCGCGGGCCGGTACCTGCGCCACCGGCGCCGCCGGGACCGCCATAGTCACGGCGCGGGCCTGCGCCGGGGCCGGCAGCGCCGCCATAGTCGCGGCGGGGGCCGGCGCCGGCGCCAGCGGGGGCGCCATAGTCCCGGCGCGGCCCGGACCCGTAGTCGCCACGCGGCGCGGAGGGACCTTCGCGGCGCGGCGGATAGCCGCCTTCGTCGCGGCGGGTGCCGGGCGCGTAGTCGCGCGCGGGGGGCCGCGGCGGGGGCGCCGCCGGCTCCACGGGCTGGCGGGCCACAGGGGCGGCCGGAGGGGGCCCCGGCGCGCGCGCTACGGGTGCCGGCGGCGGCTCGGGAGCCGGCCCCGGGGGGGCAGCTTCGGCCACCGGGGCGGCGGGGGGCGGCGGGGGCGCGGCGATCACCGGGGCCGGCGGGGGTGCCGGAGGTGGCGGCGAGGGCGGCTCGACGAAGACCGGCTCGGCCTCGGCGCGGCGCTGCGCTTCCTCGGCGGCGGAGCGGAGGTTGAGCGCCTGGCGCTCGCGTTCCTCGCGCTGGCGGTCGGCATCGGCCTTGCGCTGCTCGTCCAGCACGCGCTGGCGCACTGCGAGCTCCGCCTGGGTCAGCGGGCGGCCGGCGCCGGCGGCGGGCTTGCCCGCAGGTGTCGGGGTGCCGGCCGGGCGCGGGCCGATGCCAGGCTTCGCCGCGCCGGCGGCGGGCTTCGCGGCCGGGGTGGGCGCGCCGGCGGCCGGGCGCTTCTTCACCACCTCCACCTGGACCACCTTGCTGCGGCCATGGCTGAAGGACTGGCGCACGCTGCCGCCATCCACGGTCTTGCCCAGGTCGAGCCGTCCACCTGGCCGGAGCGAGAGCCGGCCCTTACCCGCATCCTGGTCGTTCTGGTCGCTCATCCGCCGATCCGAACCCAATCTCTCATCAACGCGTTGCGCTGGCCTGATCGAGGCCGGCCAGCCTGGCGGCTTCCGCCGCGATCCGTTCCGCCAGTCGCCCGGGGGCGATGGCCACATGCACCGCCCGCTCGCGCCCGAATGGCGCGCCAAGCTGCGCCGCATCGAGCGGCGCGACAACCGGCACCGGGCGATGGCCCAGCAGCCTGGCCCGTTCGGCCTCGCTGCCATCCGACGCCTGCACCAGCAACCCGGCGCGACCGGCCAGCAGCCATTCCCGCGCCGCCTGCCACCCGCTGACCGCCTGCCCCGCGCGCCGCGCGAAGCCGAGAAGGTCCCGGATGCGCCCCCGCAGGCCATCCTCGATCGTCGCGCGAAGGTCGGGGGGCACACGCACCTCGCCGCGGGCGGCCTTTGCGAAGGCCCCACGGCGCAGGGCGTGTTCTAACACATCCCCCTTCGCGCTCAACCACATTCCCCGCCCGGGCAGCGACTCCGCGAGATCGGGCACGAGCCGCCGCTCCGGGCCGACCACGAAGCGGATCATCGCCTCCTTCGGCAGCCGCTCGCGCGTCACCACGCAGCGGCGCAGCGGTCCGCGCTCGGGCTCCTCGACCTCATCCTCCTCGGCGGGCGGATCGGCGATGTCAGGCGGGCTTGTCGTTGTCCGCCTCCCCGTCCGCCGAGCCGGCCTCGGCCTCCTCGGCCACGTCCTCGGAAGGCTCGTCGCCGAACCAGCCGGCGGCCTGGCGCGCCGCCATGATGATGGCGTTCGCGTTCTCCTCGTCCACCGCCTCGGCGCCGAGGATCTCCACCAGCTCGTCGCCGGCGAGGTCCGCCAGGTCCTCGAGCGTCTTCACGCCCTTCTCGCCGAGCTGCACCAGCATGGCCGGGCTGAAGCCGCCGATCTCGGCGACGCCGTCCTCCACGCCGAGTTCCTGGCGCTTCGCGTCCAGCTCCCCATCGCGCTTCTCGATGAAGGCCGCGGCGCGGCGCTTCAGCTCGGCGGCGATCGTCTCGTCGAAGCCCTCGATCGAGCCGAGCTCCTCGTCGTCCACATTCGCGATCTCCTCGATCGTGCCGAAGCCTTCGGCAACGAGCAGGCCGGCGATCACGTCATCCACGTCGAGGCCCTCGACGAAGAGGCCGGTACGTTTGCGGAAATCCTCCTGGCGCCGCTCGGATTCCTCGGCTTCGGTGAGGATATCGATGTCGAAACGCGTGAGCTGCGAGGCGAGGCGGACATTCTGCCCGCGCCGCCCGATGGCGAGCGAGAGCTGGTCGTCCGGCACCACCACCTCGCAGCGGCGGCCATCCTCGTCGAGGACGACCTTGGTGACCTCCGCGGGCGCGAGCGCGTTCACGATGAAGGTCGCCTGGTCCGGCGACCAGGGAATGATGTCGATCTTCTCGCCCTGGAGTTCCTGCACCACGGCCTGCACGCGCGAGCCCCGCATGCCGACGCAGGCGCCGACCGGGTCGATCGAGCTGTCGCGGCTGATCACCGCCATCTTGGCGCGGCTGCCCGGGTCGCGCGCGACGGCCTTGATCTCGATGATGCCGTCGTAGATCTCCGGCACCTCCTGCGCGAAGAGCTTGGCGAGGAAGCCGGGATGGGTGCGGCTGAGGAAGATCTGCGGGCCGCGCGGCTCCTCCCGCACGTCGTAGATGTAGGCGCGCACGCGGTCGCCGTTCTTGAAGGCCTCGCGCGGGATCGTCTCGTCGCGGCGCAGCAGGGCCTCGGCGCGGCCGAGATCCACCATGAGGTTGCCGTACTCGGTGCGCTTGACGATGCCGTTGATGATCTCGCCGACGCGGTCCTTGTATTCGGCGTACTGCTTGCTGCGCTCCACCTCGCGCACGCGCTGCACGATCACCTGCTTGGCGGTCTGCGCGGCGATGCGGCCGAAATCGATCGGCGGCAGCGGGTCCACCAGGTATTCGCCGGCGGCGATGCCGGGCTTGAACTTCTGGGCGATGCGCAGCGGGATCTGCGTCGCCTCGTTCTCGACAGGCTCGGCCTCGACGACCTCGGTCCAGCGCGAGAGCTTCACCTCGCCCGACTTGCGGTCGATGACGGCGCGGATGTCCTTCTCGTGCCCGTACTTGGCGCGGCCGGCCTTCTGGATGGCCTGCTCCATCGCTTCCAGCACTTCCTCGCGCTCGATCATCTTCTCGCGCGCGACGGCGTCGGCGACCATGAGGAGTTCGGGGCGGGCGATGGCGACATCAATGGCCATGGCGTCAATGTCCCTTGCGTGGGGTTGGCCGAGCGGCGGCTTCGTCGTCGCCCTCGGCATTGTCGTCGTCGTCGTGCGAGTCGCCGGCCTCGGCCCGCGTGGCGGCGATGAGTTCGTCCGTCAGCACCAGCTTCGCCTTGCGGACATTGCCGCGCGGGAAGGTCACCTCGGTGCCGTCGTCCAGCTTCATCCGCACCGTCTCGGCATCGGCGCCGAGCGCGACGCCGCGGAAGCGCTTGCGGCCTTCGACCGGCACGGCGAGTTCCAGCGTCGCGACATGGCCGGCGAAGCGGTTCCAGTCCTTGGCGCGGGTCAGCGGCCGGTCAATGCCGGCAGAGGAGACTTCCAGCGTCCATTCCCCGCGGATCGGGTCCGCCACGTCGAGCACGGCGCCCACGGTGTGGCTGATCGCCTCGCAATCCTCGACCCGGAAGGCCGCGCCGTCGGCACGGTCGGCCATGATCTGCACGACCGGGCGCTCCTTGCCCGAGATCTGCACGCGGACGAGTTCATAGCCCATCTGGGTGAGGCTCGGCAGGATGGCGTCGGCGATGCGTGCCTCCAGCCCCTCATGGCGGGGAAGATCGTCGGGGATCGTGGTCTCGGTCATGCGCTCGTCGGGCGTCGCGGCCCGGCCCAACAAAAAAGGCGGCCCGTTTCCGGGCCACCTTCCGTCAGACCCGGAAAGCGATCTCAGACCGCCGATATAGGCGCGGGCGCGGCGGGAAGCAAGCGGCGGGCGAAGCGCCAGTAGATCGGGGCGCGCCCTTCCCGGAGCGCCTTCGCCTCGTAGCGGGTGCCGGGCCAGCCAGGAGGGCGGGCGTGGTCGCGCGACAGCAGGGCGAAGTCGGCCGCCTCCGCCATGACGAAGTCAACCCAGTCCTGGTAGGTCGGGTCGTCGCTGGCGATGCGCCATTCGCCGCCGGGCTTCAGGGCGCGGGCGACCAGCGGCAGGAGCGAGGGGTGCACGAAGCGCCGCTTGGCGTGCCGCGCCTTCGGCCAGGGATCGGGGAACAGCAGGTAGAGCCGATCCAGCGCGCCTTCGGGGAGCGCGCCCAGCAGATGCCGCGCATCGGTCGGCCAGAGGCGGAGGTTCGCGGGGAGCGCGCCGGTCCCCTCCTCCCCCTCCGCGACCAAGCGCGTGAGCAGGGAACAGAGGCCGTTCTCGAACACCTCGGAGGCGATGTAGGCGACCTCTGGATGCGCCTCGATCTGGGCGAGGGCGTGCTCACCGCCGCCAAAACCCACTTCGAGCCAGAGCGGCGCGCCGGGCATCGCGAAGGCGGCGAGCGGATCGCGCGCCTGCTCGGGCGTGAGGCGGAGGCGCGGCAGTGTGACATCGAGCAGGCGCTGCTGGCGCGGCCGCAACGGATGGCCGCGGCGGCGACCGTAGAGGCGATCGGGGACACCCTCGGCCAGAGGGGGACGGTCGGCGGTCATGGCAGGCCCGTGAAAGGAAAGGGGCGGCGGGCTCGCGCCCGCCGCCCCGATACCGTCGCTGAGGCGTCTCAGCGACCGAAGGCGCGCTTCAGCTCGTCCACCAGGTCGGTCTTCTCCCAGGTGAAGGTGCCCTTCTCGGCGTCCGGCGTGCGGCCGAAATGGCCGTAGGCGCTGGTCGGCACGTAGATCGGGCGGTTCAGGTGCAGATGCTCGCGGATGCCGCGCGGCGAGAGGTTCACCAGCCCGTCGATCACCTTGGCGAGCTTCACCTCGTCGATGTCCTTGCCCGTGCCGTGCAGGTCGAAATAGACCGAGAGCGGCTTGGAGACGCCGATCGCGTAGCTCACCTGGATGGTGCACTTGTCGGCAAGGCCCGCGGCCACGACGTTCTTCGCGACGTAGCGCGCCGCATAGGCCGCCGAGCGGTCCACCTTGGTCGGGTCCTTGCCGCTGAACGCGCCGCCGCCATGCGGGGCCGCGCCGCCATAGGTGTCCACGATGATCTTGCGGCCCGTCAGGCCGCAATCGCCGTCCGGGCCGCCGATCACGAACTTGCCGGTCGGGTTCACGTAGAACTCGTTGTCCGGGCACATCCAGCCCTTCGGCAGCGTGCTCTCCACGATCGGGCGGAGCAGGCGCTTGATCTCGGCCTGGTCGAGCGATTCCTCGTGCTGCGTCGAGACGACGACGGAGGTCGCCGCGACCGGCTTGCCATCCACGTAGCGCAGCGTGACCTGGGACTTGGCGTCGGGCAGCAGGCCGGCCACCGCCTTGTCCTTGTTGCGGCGCATCTCGCTGATGCGGCGCAGGATGGTGTGGGCGTAGTAGAGCGGCGCCGGCATCAGGTCCGGCGTCTCGGTGCAGGCATACCCGAACATGATGCCCTGGTCGCCGGCGCCTTCATCCTTGTTGCCGGCGGCGTCCACGCCCTGCGCGATATGGGCGGACTGGGCGTGCAGGTGGCATTCCACGCTGGCGTTCTGCCAGTGGAAGCCTTCCTGCTCGTAGCCGATGTCGTGGATGGCAAGGCGCGCCAGGTGGCAGAGGTAGTCGGGCGTCACGCTGCCGGGGCCGCGGACCTCGCCGGCGAGGACGACGCGGTTGGTCGTCACCAGCGTCTCGCAGGCCACGCGCGCGTAAGGGTCGGCGGTGAGGAAGGCGTCGAGGACGGTGTCGGAGATGCGGTCGGCCACCTTGTCGGGGTGGCCCTCGGAGACGCTCTCCGAGGTGAACAGGTATTCGCCGGTATCGCGCATGGCGTGGTTCGGCCTCTTGTCGCGCAGGGGCCGGAGTGCCCCGGCCAGGTGAACCCCGGCGGATTCCGGGACGGGCGCTTATTGCGGCGCACCAGGACAGGGTCAATATGCCCGCGGCCGGCAATCGCCGGCCGCGCCGTCACATCCCCAGCACGTCCCGCATCCCGTAGAGCCCCGGCCCCTTGCCCCGCAGCCACAGCGCCGCGCGCACGGCGCCCGTCGCATAGGCCCTGCGGTCGAAGCTGCGATGGGTCAGCGCGATGTGCTCTGTCGCGCTGGCAAAGAGCAGCGTGTGCTCGCCCACCACCTGGCCACCGCGCAGCGCGGCGAAGCCTATCGCGCCGGTCTTGCGGGCACCGACATGGCCGTCCCGGCCGCTCTCGATTCCCGCCGCTTCCAGCGTGGTGCCACGGCCCTTCGCCACCGCGCGGCCCATCGCGACCGCCGTGCCGGAGGGCGCATCCACCTTCTGGCGATGATGCATCTCGACGATCTCGGCATCGTATTGCGCGCCGGGCAGGGCGGCGGCCATCCGCTCGGCCAGTGCCAGCACCAGGTTCACGCCGGGCGCGAAATTGGCGGCGTAGACGATGGCGGCACGCTGCGCGGCTTCCTCCACCGCGCGTTCCTGCGCCGCATTGAGCCCGGACGAGCCGAGCACCAGCGCCTTGCCGCTCGCGGCCGCGAGCGCGGCATGCGGCGCGGCTTCCTCGGCATGGGTGAAGTCGATCACGACGTCGGAGGCCGCGAAGAGCGCGGCCGCGTCCGGCATCAGCGGGCAGCCCGGCGGCGGTCCCTTGGGCGAGCCCGGCCGCACCGTGCCGCCGGCCAGGATCGCGCCGGCCGCGGCGACCTCCTCGGCAAGCAGCTTCCCCATTCGTCCTGCGATGCCGGCGATCCCGATGCGCATGGCCCTACCCTCCAGCCCGGCCGCCACGCGGCGGCCTCCTACACGATGCGGATGTCAGGGGAAGGTGGTGGAGCTGAGGGGAATCGAACCCCTGACCTCGTCATTGCGAACGACGCGCTCTCCCAACTGAGCTACAGCCCCGCTCGTCCCAAGAAAGTCGGTTGGGCACGGTTGAGGGCGCGGGTTATGATCGGGCGGCCGCGCGGCGTCAAGCGGCCGGGCGTGCCTTGTTCGCGGCCAGCCCCCCCACTAGGTTCCGCGGGACCGACGCTGCCCAGGAACCCCGGTATGCTTGTCAACGCTCTGTTCTTCCTGATCGACGCGGCGCTCGGCTTGCTCTGGTGGGCGGTCCTGCTGGCGGCCATCGTGCAGACGCTCCTCGCCTTCAACGTGCTCGATGGCCGCAACCGCATCGTCTGGACGATCGCCGACTTTCTCTATCGCGTGACCGAGCCGCTGCTGCGGCCGATCCGCAACCGGCTGCCCAGCCTGGGCGGGGTGGATCTCTCGCCGCTGGTGCTGCTGCTGCTCATCACGGCGGTGCAGCGCTTCATCGTTCCCGGCATCTACACGCAGCTCAAGCAGATCGGGCTGTAGCGCTGGGGCCATTCCGCATGCTGCCGGACGGCATCGAACTGCGCGTGAAGGTGCAGCCCCGCGCTCGCCGGCCCGGCCTGCACGGCCTCGCGGCGGGCGGCGCGGCGCTCGCCGTCGCGGTGGCCGAGCCGCCGGAGGATGGCCGTGCCAACCGCGCCGTCTGTGCCGCACTCGCCGAGGCGCTGGGGCGCCCTGCTTCCGCCGTGCAGGTCATGCGCGGCGCGACCGGGCGCCTGAAGACCGTCCGCATCGCCGGCGACGCCGCGGCGCTCGCCGCCAGGTTGGAGCCCCTGCTGGCATGAGCGCCACGCTGATTGACGGCAAGGCCGTGGCCGCCCGGCTGCGCCAGGCACTCGCGGCGCGCGTCGCGTCCCTCGGCTTCACGCCGGGGCTGCGCGTGGTGCGGGTCGGCGAGGATCCGGCCTCGGGCGTCTATGTCCGCAACAAGGACAAGGCCGCGAAGGAGGTGGGCTTCGACTCCGCCACGCTCCACCTGCCGGAGACGACGACCGAGGCGGAGCTGCTCGCCCTGGTCGCGCGGCTGAACGCCGATGCGGCGGTGGATGGCATCCTTGTCCAGCTTCCCCTGCCCCGGCACATCGCGACGGACCGCGTCATCGCCGCGGTGGCGCCCGGGAAGGATGTGGACGGGTTCCATCCCCTCAACGCCGGGCGGCTTGCGGCGGGGCAGCCCGGTCTCGTGCCGTGCACGCCGAAGGGGGTGATGCACCTGCTGCGGGACGCCGGCTGCTCCCTGCCCGGCGCGCGGGCGGTGGTGCTGGGGCGGAGCGCGATCGTCGGGCGGCCGATGGCGCAGCTGCTGCTGGCGGCGGATTGCACGGTGACGATCGCCCATTCCCGCACCCGCGACTTGGCGGCCGAATGCCGGCGGGCGGAGATCCTCGTCGCCGCGGTCGGACGGCCGGAGATGGTGCAGGGCGACTGGGTCGCGGAGGGCGCCACGGTCATTGATGTCGGCATCAACCGGCTGGCGGATGGCAGGCTGGTCGGCGACGTCGCCTTCGCGGCCGCCAGCGCGCGCGCCGCGGCGATCACGCCGGTGCCGGGCGGGGTGGGGCCCATGACCATCGCCTGCCTGCTCGAGAACACATTGGAGGCGGCGCTCGCCCGCCGAGGGTGACATGGGGCGTGGCGGCCTGCTGATCGGAACCGGCTTCGTCGCGATCTGGGCCTCGGCCTTCACCGTGGCGGGCGTCGTCGTGCGGGAATGGCCGCCGCTCTGGGCGCTTGCGATCCGGTTCGGGCTGACGGCGCCGATCCTGCTGGCGATCGCGCTGGCCTTCCGGGCGCGCTGGCCGAGCCCCGCCGATTCGCTGCGCGTCACGCTGCTGGGGCTGTTCGGGATGGGCGGCTACCTGGCGCTCGCCTGGCTCGCCATGGCGCGCATCCCCACGGGGCTGGTCGCGCTGATCTGCGCCACCACGCCGCTGATGGTCGCGGCGGGCGAGAGCCTGCTCCTGCGCCGCCCGCTGCCGCCCTTGGCCTGGCTCGGGCTGGTGATCGGCTGGTCCGGCGTGGCGCTGCTGGGCGGGCTGCGCGCGCTTGGCGGGCTCGACCAGGCGGAGGGTGCGGGCTTCGTCTTCGCGATCGGCGCGGCGGCGGCGCAGGCGGCGGGGCTGCTGATCTACGCCCCAGCCAAGGGGCGGGTGAATCTCTGGGCGGCGAGCCTCGGCCAGACCACGGTCTCCGCCCTGCTCTGCCTGGGGCTGGCGCTCGCGCTGGAAGGGGCGATGCCGCGCAGCGCGGGATGGTTCACGCTCTCCGGGCTGCTCTGGTCCATGCTGGTGGTGGGGATCGGGGGCTATGCGCTGTACTTCGTGATGCTCAAGCGGGTGCCGACCTCCACCGCCTCCGCCCTGCAATTGCTGGCGCCGCCGCTGGCCGCCGTGTTCGGCTGGGCATTGCTGGGCGAGCGGCTCTACCTCAGCGACATCCTGGGGGGGCTGCTGACGCTCGGCGGGCTCGCGCTGCTGCTGCGGGCCAGGCGCCAGTAGCCAGATGCCGGGGTGCGGGGCACTCTGGCCCGCATCCTCGCTTCCGGACCCTGGCTCCCGCCATGTACACTCCCGCCGCCTTCCGGGTGGACGACCCCGCCTGGATCCATGCCTTCGTCGAAGCCAACGATTTCGGCATGCTCGTCAGCGCCGCGCCGCTGACGGTCACCCACCTGCCGCTGCACCTGCTGCCGCCCGAGGGCGGTCGCCCGGCGCGGCTGCTCTGCCACCTTGCCCGCGCCAACCCGCATTGGCAGGCCTTCGACGGCGCCGGCGCCGAGGCGGTCGCGGTCTTCCGCGGGCCGCATGCCTATGTCTCCTCGGCCTGGTACGGCGCGCGGCCGGCGGTGCCGACCTGGAACTACGACGTGGTCCAGGCGCGCGGCCATGCGACGCTGGTCGACGACCCCGAGACGATCGCGGTGCAGATGCGCGCGCTCGCCTTCCGCTACGAGCCCGATCCCGGCTTCGACATGGATGCGCAGCCTGAGGACTTCATGGCGCGCATGTTCAAGGGCGTCGTCGGCGTCGTGATCGAGGTCGCGGAATGGACGGCGAAGCGCAAGCAGAGCCAGAACCGCGCGCTGGCGGACCGGATCGCCGTGGCCGCGCAGCTCGAGGCGCGTGGCGAGCACGCGGCGGCCGCCGCGCTCAGGGAGGCCAACGGGCTTTGACCGACACGCCGGACATCGTCGCGACCGCCTCCCGCATCGTCTACGAGAACCGCTGGATGCGGGTGCGCGAGGACGCGATCCGCCGGCGCGACGGCTCGGCCGGCCTCTACGGCGTGGTGGAGAAGCAGGATTTCGTCACGGTCGTACCGGTCGAGCCCGATGGCGCGGTGCATCTCGTGCAGCAGTTCCGCTACCCGGTGGGCGGCCGCTTCTGGGAGTTTCCGCAAGGCAGCTGGGGCCCGCACGGCGCTGACCCGCGCCTCGCCGCCGCGCATGAGCTGGAGGAGGAAACGGGGCTCACCGCCGCGAGCCTGCTCGAGGCCGGCCACCTGTTCGAGGGCTATGGCACGATGCGCCAGGGGTTCCGGGTGTTCCGCGCGACCGGGCTCACCCCCGGCCCACCGCGGCGGGAGCAGGAGGAGCAGGACATGGTCAGCCGCCGCTTCGACCGCGCGGAGTTCGAGCGGATGCTGCGGGACGGGACGATCCAGGATTCCGTGACGGTCGCGGCCTGGGGGCTGCTGTTGGTCAAGGGATTGGTCTGACCAAGCTTGACCAGAAAGGTGATGCGCATTAGTCAAGCCTTGGTCAAGCCGCAGGAGGCTCCGATGTCGGAGGTCGCCACCCCCCGCACCGTCAACGTCTATGAGGCGAAGACGCAGCTCTCCCGCATCCTCGTCGAGGTCGAGGGCGGGGCCGAGGTGATCGTCGCGCGGAACGGCGTGCCGGTGGCCAGGATCGTCCCCTTCAAGAAGAAGGTCCTGCCCCGCATTCCCGGCGAGCTGCGCGGTTTCCCGGGCTGGGAGAACTTCGAATACAACGATTCGCTGTTCGCCCCGATGACCGAGGAGCAGATGAAGGAGGAAGGCTGGGATACCTATTGAGTCCCCGGCCGGTGGGCACGCTGCCCAAACCGAAGAGCCTCACCGAGGCGATGGCGCCCTTCGAGGACCCGATGCCGGTCCTCGCGGACACTTGCGCCCTGATCGTGTTCTACCTGGCCGCAGGCCGCGGCATGTCACGCCGCGGCCAGGCGGCGATGTCCGGCCAGGTCTTCGTCTCGCCCGCGTCGGTCTGGGAGATCACGCGCAAGGTCGAGGAGGGCAAGCTGCCGCCGATCCATCGCGCGGACACGCAGGATCTGGTGGACTTCCTGGAGCAACGCGGCTTCCTCCCCGCGCCCTTCACCTGGCGCATCGCGGCGCGCGCCAATGCCCTGCCGCCACATCACCGCGACCCCTGGGACCGGCTGCTGATCGCCACCGCGCTGGAGGAAGGCATCCCCATCCTCACCAACGACCGCGCCTTCGCGGCCTATGGCGTGCCGACGATCTGGTGAGGCTCAACCCATTACGGTCGAGGGATCGGCGTTGGAGCCGCAGACCAGCACCGCGACCTTCGCATCCGCGGGCGGCACCCATGCGCCGCTGGTCAGCGCCGCCAGCGCCGTCGCGCCGCCTGGCTCGGCCACCAGGCGCAGCGCGGACCAGAGGCGGCGCTGCGCATCGCGGATCGCCTCGTCGGGCACCAGCACGGCCTCGGCGACATGGTGCTTCGCGACCTCGAACATCAGCGCGCCGACCTGGCGCGCGCCTAGGCTGTCCGCCGCGACGCCGCCCACCGGGCAGGGCACCGGCCGGCCTTCCCGCAGCGCGGTCACGAGCGTGGGGCAGCTTTCGGGCTCGATGCTGACCACCTTGGTCGTGGTGCCAGCGTACCACGCGGCGATGCCGCCGATCAGCCCGCCGCCGCCGGTTGCAACCAGAAGATGCGTGGCCTCCGGCGCGTCCTGCTCGATCTCGCGCCCGATCGTGCCCTGCCCGGCCAGCACCTCGGGCTGGTCATAGGCATGCACGATCAGCGCGCCGGTGGCGGCCGCCCGCGCCTCGCTCGCGATCCGCGCCTCGTCATAGGCAGCGCCGATCCGATGCAGCACGGCGCCATAGCCCTCGATCCGGTCGGTCTTGGCCTTCGGCGTGCCGGTCGGGCAGAAGACCTCCGCCCGCACGCCGAGCGCCTTCGCCGCATAGGCCACCGCCGCGCCATGGTTCCCGCCCGACGCGGTGGCGACGCCCGCCTCCGGCAGCGTCGCGGTCAGCATGCGGTTGAAGGCGCCGCGCGGCTTGAAGCTGCCGGTGGCCTGGAGCAGTTCGAGCTTCAGGATCAGCGGGACCGCCAGGCCGAGGTCGGCGCCGCCCATCCGCATCAGCGGCGTCCGGCGGATGAAGGGGGCGATCCGCCCGGCGGCGGCTTCGATCTCGGGGCGCGAGGGCTTCGGCATCGGCGAAGCTAGGCCGCGCCGAGGCGGCGGCGTCAATCCGGCGGGAGCCGCGTCGCCTCCCACCCGGCGTCGCGCAGAGCGTCCTCGATCCGCGCCGCCTCGGCCGAGGCAACGCCGATCTCCCGCCGGTCCAGCGCGACATCCACGCGCGCGCCGGGCACCGCCCCGGCAAGCGTCGCGCGCACACCCTTCTCGCAGCCGCCGCAGGTCATGTTGGCGATGTGGTAGCGTAGCATCGGACGAGGCTCCTGGAACGATCGGAGCAGCATCCGACCTTCCCACGGGGAAAGGTCAAGCGGGCGGCGCGAACCGCCCGCTCCTTCCCTATCGGCCCGAGCGCCAGCCCTGCGACCAGTCAATCACCCCTGCCGCCCCGCCCTCCTCCGGCCGCGGCAGGGCGAGGCCTCCGAGCGCGGTGCCCTGCACCACGTCGCGCAGCGCGGCCGCCCAGCCGGCCTCGACGAAGTCGCCCACGGCCTCGGCGAAGACCTTGGCGGCGCCGAGCGCGAAGGCGGGCGGCACCTCGATCAGCCCATGCGCGTGGTTGGCGCCAATCCGCCGCCCGGCATCGAGCGTGGCGGCCATCGGGCCGATGCCCTCCTGGTCGTCCACGAAGCCCATGAGGTGGCCGAGCTCGTGCACGACGACGGTGAGAAGGTCCATCCGCCCATCGGCGGCCGTGCCGTCGCGTGCGACGAGCTCACCGCTGGCGCGGCGGAACTCCTCGTTGCGCAGCGGCGTCGCATCCACGAACCAGCCATGCCCGGCCGCGTCGAGATCGATCTGGATGACCTCGCCACCGGCATTGCCGAGCGTCAGGCCGGGCAGGTCGATCACCTCGACCGTCACGTCGCGGATGGCGGCGAGTTGCTCGGCGCTGACCAGGCCGCTCCGCATCCAGATGCGGCGCGCGGCGGCGAGCAGCGCCTCGGCCTCGGCGGGATCGAGCGCCGGCTCCTCAACCGGGGTCGCCGGTGCGGCCGCGGCGGTCATCGGCGTGCCGTCCTGGAAGATGACGTCGCCCGCCTGGCCGCCGCCATTGATCGTGTCCACGCCAGGGCCACCGATGATCGTGTCGTTGCCCTCGTTGCCGGCGAGGTTGTCGGCTTGGCCGTTGTGCGGCGTGGTCGAGACGATCGAGGTCACCGAGCCCGTCGTCTGGATCCGCTGCAGCAGGCCGGAGGGCAGGTGCGGATCGGCGACATTCTGCGTCACGATGATGTGGTCGCCGCCGATGATGTCGTCCTGCGAGGAGCCGCCGCCCGGCAGGGTGCTGCCGGCCTCGCCACCGATCACGTCGGCGCCCGCGAACAGCCGGTCCCGCATCTGGGACGGGGCTGGCCGCATGAAGGTGCCGTTGGTGAGCTGCGCCGGATCGAGGCTCGGCGCGGGGCTCGCATCCACCGTGGCGTAGCGCATGGCGCGGTTGGTGAAGTCCACGTTGATGCCGCTGTCGCCGATCATGATGTCCGCGCCACGCAGGCCGAGGATCCCGTCATTGCCGGACCCGCCGGCCAGGTGGTCGCCGGTCTGCGTGCCTGCCAGGATGTCGTTGCCCGCGCCGCCATAGGCGGTGATGCCGACCGTCGGCAGCGCGCCCGGCTCCACGTCGTCGAACATCGTGTTGCCGAAGATCGTGTCGTTGCCGGCGCGCTTGTAGAGATCGGCGATCGGCATGATCCAGTCCGCGTCCTCGTTGGTGAAGGGCGGGAGGCTGGCGAAGGCATCGAAGGGCTTCTGGCCGAAGTGGTTGCCGAGCACGTGGTGGTTTCGCCCGGCATACCAGGTGCCGTCCTGCGACGTGTCGCCGTAGAGCACGAGCGGTGAATCCGGCCCGCCGCCACCGCTGGCGTTGAGGAAGTCCCCGCCGGTGCGGGTGACGGTGAACTCGCCGCTCAGCACCGTCGCGGTCAGCGTGCGCGCGCTGCCGCCGGTCGCGGTGAAGTTCGGCCCGCTCAGCACGAGCGTGCTGAACGCGCCGGCGCCGACGAAGGCGTTCGCCGGGAACAGCCCGCTCGCCGCGTTCTCGATGGCGGTGATCGTGCGCACGATCTGCGCGCCCGTCGCCGGATCCAGGTCGCCGCTCAGCCGCACCTGCATGTTCAGGGCGAATTTCGGCTCCAGCCAGGACAGCCCGTCGAGCCGGGTGAGCCGCGTCGTGCCGGCCTGGGTGTGAAGCTGGCCCGTCAGCAAGATCTGCTGGTTGCCGCCGCCATGGATCATCGTCAGCCCGCCATGCGGGCCGGGCAGCGAGAAGGTGTAGGTATCGTCCTTGATCTGGTTCAGCGGTGCGCCTTCCAGCGTCAGCGTGCGGCCATCGGCGGAGATGTCGCCGATCCGCCAGCGCGTGCCGTTCGGGATGGGGCTGATGTAGACGAGATCGCCCTCGGCGAAGCCGTCCGTGAGCCAGCTTCCCGTGGCGCGCGTCATGGTGCCGCCATCGGCCGAGGCGACGACGCTGACGGCGCGCGTGACGGAGACAAGCCGGTCCGTCGCGGTCAGCGTCTGCGCCCCGGCGAGCCCGGGCAGCGGCGGGCCGGAGAGGGTGAGGATGCTGTTGTCGTTCGGGTCCGCGCCCGAATCGTCGATCGAGAGGATCGTCCAGCTTCCCGTGACGCCGGCGATCGCCAGCGTCTGACCCGGCCGGAAGCCGGCCGCCGCGAAATCGTAGCCGCTGCGCGTGATCTTGCCGCCGGACGAGGCGGGGCTGAACACGAAGTCGGCGGTGACGACGATGGCGCTCTGGTTGCGGAGCGTGTCGCTGGTATCCACCACATCGTCGCCCTGGCCGAGGAGCAGGTTCACCACCTCGACCGTCGTGACATCGCCCGCGGCCACGCGGACGCCGCCCACGAAGGAGAGATGGTTGTAGTTGACGCCGTCCGCGAAGACGCCGGTCTCGCCGAAGATCGGCTGCGCCAGGTTGAAGTTGACGCCATCCGGCAGGCCGAAGCCGCGGACAGAGACATGGTCCGTCTTGCCGTTCAGGTTCTGCAGGCTGCCGTCGCCGAACAGGGTCAGCACATCCACCTGGCGTGATTCCGGCGATTGCGGGCCGACCGGGATCAGCACGGCATCCAGCTCGCCCGGCAGCTTCGCCGCGGCATTCAGCGAGCGGTCGGCGCCGAGCGACCCGCCCTCGAACTCGATCGGGGCCTTGAGGTTCGCGAGCAGGTGGCCATGCGCGTAGCTGACCAGCACCTCATCCGCGACCTCGGGCAGCACGTAGAGAGGATCGGCCCGCATCACGATGGTCTGCGGGATGTACCAGTTGTTCGCGCTGAACGTCGCCTGCGCCGCGACGCGGGTGAGCGTGAAGGTCTGCTGGTCGGAGTTGAAGGTCGGCAGGTTGGGATCGTTGGTGAAGATGATGAAGTTGTCCCTGGTGGCGTTGTCGCCGCCGATGGTCTGGATCTTGAAGATGCCGGAGAAGTTGCCGAAGGTCATGCGGACGCGCATGCCCTCCAGGAAGCCGTCCTGGAGCCAGCCGCCGCCGTCCAGCCGGAACAGGGCATCCGCCGCCGAGACGTATTGCGCGCGACCACTGAAATCGCCCTCCCGCGTCATCTCGCCGAGCTGCACGAAGGTGTCGGTGACGACCGCGGCGGTGGAGAAGGCTTGGGTCAGCACGATCTGCGTGGCGCTGACGCTGAAGATGGTGAAGGTGCCGCTGTGGTTCACATCGGCATTGGCAATGCCGATCAGCTCGCCGACGCGGAAGCCCTCGTCGAGGAAGCTGCCGGTGATGTTGCGCTGGATCAGCCCGCGCCCGCCGACGCCGCCGTTGCTGAAGGTGACGGAGTTCTCATAGAAGGCCGAGAAGCGGGTCGTGCCGATGTTGACGTAGTTGGCCGCCTGCCCGTTGATCGTGATGACGTCGGCAAGGCCATCGGTCAGGATCGCGACGTCCGCGCTGATCACCGGCTGCTTCGTCAGGCGCAGCGTGTAGCTGTCGGTCAGCGATTCGTCAGCCGCCGTCCCGGCATCGTTGGGCACCAGCACAGTGGAGCCGTCCGTCTGGATCGCGAGGCCGCCCGGCGTGTCGTTGTCGAGCACGCGGACCTCGACGCGCTCGATCGGCGCGCGGAGGTTCGGATAGACCCAGTTGGCATCCGTCGTCAGCGTGTCGTTGCGGACGAAGTTGAGCGAGACCGTCGCCGGGTCCTCCTTCATCGCGTCGTCGCGCGCCTCGATGCCGATGCGCATCTGCTGGTTCCAGTTGCTGCTGTTGAAGGTGATCTGCCAGCGGCCGTTCACGAACTGCATCCGTGAATCCGCGGCGAGGTTGGTCAGCAGGATCTGCTGGTCGGTCGCCGCGCTCATCTGCACGTCGAGCACCACGACGGTCCCGTCGGCCGGCGCCTTGGCGAGCTGGACGCGGATCTCGTCGCGGATGCCGGTGGTCTGGTCGCCCTCCAGCACCAGCGTCCTGCCATCCTCGACGAAGACAGGGACGGCGCCTGTCCCGCCAAGGCCACCCTGGAACACCCAGACATCCGGCGTGTCGTCGTCCCGCACCGTGACCTCGACATTCCGTACCGCCAGGCGGTCATAGACCGTGCCGCTAGCAACGACGCTGTGCTGGATCACGTAGGTGCGCTCGCCTTCCGAGCGGGCATCGTTCGGGGCGAAGACATGGACGTTCTGAACCGAGTTCCAGTTGGCGGAGTCGAAGCGCAGCGTGATCGAGCGGTTCGGCACGTTGCCCGCGATGCCGTTCGTCACGACGCTGCGCTGGAAGCTGCCCGCCGTGATGCCACCGACCGCGCCGGTGGCGAGCCAGATGCTGTCCGCCACGCCGCCGCTGAGCGGGGCGGGATCGGCGTAGGTGTCGAACGCCTCCTCCTGATGGCTGCGCGCCGCGGAGACGGTGACGTACACCACCTCGCCGGCGGCGAGCTGGCGGCCGAGGCGGACGGTGTAGCTGTCGAAGTTGAAGGCGCCGCCTTCGCGCACGGTGGTCAGGCCCTGGCTCTCGGCGATCACGACGAGACCTTCCTCGGCCGAGGCGACGTTGTAGCCGAAGCCCTCGATGAAGGCCCCTTCGTAGGACGAATCCCGGCCGGGCAGCACGATGTGGTTCACCGCGCCCGGCGTGCCTTCCAGCTCGCGCACCACGATGTCGTCGGTGACGTCGCCGGTCACGTTCATCTGGTCGGAGCCGAGGCCGCCGACCACGCGGTAGCCCACGCCATGCGCGGTGGATTGCGCGAAGATCTCGTCATCGCCCTCCATCGCATCGAGCTCGACCACCTCGACATTCCCGTTGCGAACGTTGAGGCCGGCGCCCTTGATGCCCGTCTCGGTCAGCATGAAGTCATCGGCGTATTCGGTGCCGATCGTCACCAGCTTGTCGAAGCCGATGCCGCCATCCACGGAGACGGGCGCGTTGGAGATCACGCGCACCTCGTCATCCTCGCCACCGACGCGGACGCCGGATGTGGAGCCCGAGCCGATGAAGGGGAAGGCCGCGCCGGTCCCGGTATCGGTGATGATGACGGAGGTCGCGGCGAGGTTCACCGTTTGCGCCCGCGCGAAGGCCCGCACGGTGACGAGGTCGTTGCCGTCATCGCCTTCGATGCGCAGCTCGGCGCGGTTGGAATACACATCCACCAGGTCGTCGCCGGTGCCGCCATGCACCAGCAGCGGCGCGGTGTTGCCGGGGCTGAGCCAGCCGCGCGTCGTCGCGGCCATGCGGGGGAACTGGTCGCCCGGCAGCAGGCCGCCCTGGAACTGGTCGCGGTTGAGGCCGAAGAGCTGGCCGACCTGCACGCGGTCATCGCCCGCGCCGGCCTCGATCGTCGCGGTCACCGTCACGTCGTCCACATAGAAGGCGTCGTTGCCGCCATAGCCATGGACCATCAGCCGCCCTTCCAGGCCGCGGTCGTAGTAGATGCGCTGCACCTCGGCCGAGGCGTCGTTGTTCGCGTCGGTGTCGAGATAGGTGGTCGCGTCGCCATGCAGGATGGCGACGTAGCCGGGCTGGTCGCTGCCACCGCGCGGGCCGGACGTCGTCGCGCGCAGGACGAAGATGTCGTCCACCGGATAGGGCAGCTGGGTCGCCGGGTCGATGCCGTTGTCGGCGGCATTGCGGCCGTGGATCGCGAGCTCGTCCTGGTTGTCGCCGGTGCCGCTGTCCGCGACGTCGATGATGTAGTTGCGCTGGTCCACGCCCTGGCTGCCGAGCGTGAAGACCTGGTAGAGATCGCTGCCGCCCTGGCCATCGAGCGTCAGGATGTGCTGCGCGTTCTGCGCGCCGATCGCGGTGAGCGCGTCGAGCTGGTCCTGGGACGTCACCGTCCAGGTGTCCTGCAGGTAGAAGACGCCGATCCGGTCCTCTGCTCCGCCGGTCAGCACCTGCGTGGCCGCGCCGAGGAAGATGTAGCCGGGATCGCCGTGCACCGTGCCGCCTGCGATGCCGCTGGGATCGCCGAAGAGGATCGTATCCACGTCGCGTCCGGTCAGCACGGTGATGCCGACCTGCGTGAACTCCTTGCGCACCGCGGCGACGCCCACGGGGTTGCCGCCGGCGAGGCTGCCTGCCGTGACCAGCACCGCGCCGGCGACCAGCCGGCCGCGCAGCAGCATGTTGCTGCCGAAGCCGATGTCGAGCGCGCCGGCATCGCCGAGGATGCTGATGCCGCCCGCGGCGATGATCTCGCTGGCCTGGTGAAGCAGCACGTCGTCGCCGACATCGAGCGTGACATTGCCCGACTCCGCGAAGATCTGGCCGCGCGCGAAGATGCGGTCCGCATCCGGGTGGTTGCCGGGCGCGCGGCTGTTGCTCTCGGCGAAGCGCGCCGCGCCCTCCTTGACCAGGTAGAAGCTCTCGCCGAGCGCATTCGACTCGCGCACCGTCAGCGTGATGTCGCCGAAGTAGGAATGCGCGAAGGCGAGGCGGAGATGGCCGATCGTCTCCTCCGCGTTGATCGTGGAGCCCGCCTCGAGCGAGACATCCGGCCCCACCGCGTCGAGCGCCAGCACCGCGACGCCGTTCGAGCTGTCGATGTCGAGCGCCTTCTCGGCCGTGCCGATCCGCCCGGCGCGGCCATTGGCATCGATGTCGATGGACTGCGCCGTGACATCGGCGCCGTTGTCGCCCGCCGCGTCGATGATGGACCCGTCGAGGGTGCGCAGCGAGACGTGCGTCTTCGCCTCGATGCTGCCGACCGGCATGTCCTGCGTGATCTCGTCGAGGAAGATCCCGTCGTTGATCGGTGCGAGCACATCGAAGGCGTTGAGCCGGCCGCCCTTGCCGTCGCGGTTGGTGTTGATCTCCAGGAAGTCGTTGGCCTGGCCGATGCCGCCGCGCACGCCCGGCGTCTTGTTCGGGCCCTGGCCGGAGTTGAGGTTGATGAAGTTGCCCGTGACGTCGATGCTGACCGTGCCGTTGGCATCCAGGATCCGGCTGCGCGCGGTGAGTGTCACATCCCCCACGGTGGAATGGATATGCCCCACCAGCATGTCGCCGTTGTTCTCGGTGGCGGCGATGTTGCCGTCGGTGGTGAGGCAGATCTGCTCGATGCCATCGGCCTCGGAGGTGCCGCCGGACCAGTCCACATCCGTCAGCACGATGAAGTTGACCATGGTGTCCGGCACCACATCGGCCACGACGGACGAGCCGTAGGGCGCGCCACCGATGGAGGTGGTGGCGTAGCTGCGCGCCTCGCCGAAGGCCGCCGTCGTCGTCACGTGGCCGATGTCGATGTCGTCGCCCGCGCGGGCGAGCGCGAAATTGTAGGTGCTGTCGATCTCGACGAAATCCGTGCCCCAGGCACGGCGGATGTTCTCGAGGCCGGGGTCGGCAATGTCGGGCCGGAAGTGGCGATAGTAGATCTGGCTCTCGTACGGCACGCCGGCCGGCGGATTGAACAGCTCGATCCGCACATCGGCGACGGTGCTGAGCGCGTTGCCCTCGCGGCTGTCGTTGACGACGATGTCGAGGTCGTCGCCCGCGGACAGGCGCGCGATCGGGACGGTCAGTGAACCATCGCCGCCGAGCACTGCGTCCGCGCGGTCGAACGCCGTGAGATCCATCACCACATCCACGCCGGCATCGGCGGTCGCGACGAAGTTGAAGACGGCGCCGTTGCGCTCACGGAAGCGCACGAGCTCGACCGAGATCGGATTGCGCGCGGCGAGCCCGGCCGCCTCGCGGCCGATCGAGCCATCCTCCGCGTCGAAATCGATGATGTTGGCGCGGATCAATTCCACATCCGCGTCAATGTCGGCGAGGATGTTGCCGCGGTCGTTCTCCAGGATCACCCGACCCATCGGGTTGTCGATGCGGCCATCGAGGATGATGTTGGAGTTGCCGACGCCCGCCGCTTCCAGATTGCGGATCTCGATGGAGGTGCGCGCGAAAGTCTGGTTCAGGTCGAACTCGAAGGTCGGGTTCGGCCCCGGCAGCAGCGGATTGTCCGGGTTCAGCGGGACGTTGTTGGCCGGCGCGTTGGTCGGCCCGTGGATCACGTCCACGATGATGTCGATCTCGCCTCCAAAATAGACGACATCGATCAGGTTGGTGACCACGTCCTTGTTGGAGAAGTTCGTGATCTTCACGAAATCCCAGGTGCGCTTGAACTCGAACGACCCTGCGTTGCCCCAGATCTGGCCCTGCGGCGCGGTGGCCAGGTCGTTGGCGAAGAAGGTCACGACCGGCGTGACCGTATAGTCGAGATCGAGCACGATGATGTCGGCCGTGCCGATGACCTGGCCGACCTGGTAGCCGCCCTGCACTTCCAGATTAACCTTCTTGGTGATTCGGCCGTCGGCGTCCACGACCAGCTCGGGGTTGGCCGCCTGGAAGTAGACCGTGCTCTCCCAGAAGATCTCGCGCCGCGCATTCTCGCTGTCGTCCTCGGTCGTGCCGCCGCCATAGGTGATGGCGTCGTCGCGGATCGCGTTCGCGGTGGAGTTGATCGCATAGGCCTCCGCGTTCACCGAGAGCGTCTGGGTGTAGAGGCGGGACGCGTCGCGGCCCTCGATCTTCGCCCGCGTCTCGATCAGCGCCTGCGTGTCGGCATTGGTGTCGCCGCCGATCGCATCGAGATCGGAATTCGCCGTCGCCGTGCTGATCGCCTCGGAATTGATGGCCTGCAGAGTGATGCTGTCGGTGCCGGCGGTGTCCGATCCGGCGGCCAGCAGCACCTCCGTCAGCGCGTAGACACGCGTGTCGGAATCGGTGTTGGCGACGCCGCCGGCCGCGAAGACGTCGGTCTCCGTATCGGCATCGGCGCGAAGCTGCGAGGTGCGCGCCTTGATGACGACGGCGCGGCCGGTGATGTCGGCCGTGCCGCTGATCTGGCTGCGGGTGACCGCGTTGTTCTCGCCACCCGTCAGGCTGCCATTGACGAGGATGCGCCCGATATTGGCATCCGCGAAGGACTCGCCGTCGGCGCCGAGGCCGCCCGTATCGGCATCGGCGTAGGCATCGGCATCGGCCTCGGACTGGGCATCGATGGTAATGGTGTCGCCCGCGATGAGGTCGCCGTCGACACGCACGGTCGTGTTGTACTGGATGTTGGATTCCGCCCGCCCCGTGGCGAAGCCGACGAAGCCGCCATTGCCGACGGAGCCCAGGCTGTCCACGTCCGTGTTGGTGTCGGCGTCGAGCGTGATGTCGCCGCGCGCCGTCAGCACCGCGCCGTTGCTGACCAGGACCTGCGAATTGTTCTTCGCGGTGGCGCGCGCCACCGCATCGCCGAGTGCCACGAAGCCGCCGCCGGTGCCGTCCGACACGGCCTTGGCTGCCGCGAAGCTGTCGGTGTTGGCGACGATGTGGTTGGCCGTCAGGTTGGCGCCGTTGTTGAACGTGATGTTCGTCGTCACGGTCAGCGAGGCGTTCGCCTCTGCCGCGCCGACCGAGACGAAGCCGCCGCCGACACCGGTGGTGCTGGACGTGACCTGCCCATCGCCCGCCGGCGCGCCGGCCAGCGCGTTGATGCCTCCGATCCCGTCGAAGCGGCCGGCACCGCCGGCGGTGATGTCGATCACCACCTGCTGCGTGCCGCTGCCGGCCGATGTCAGGTTCTCGCCCTCCGTGGCGAAGGTATGGGAACCGCCGGTCGTCGCGCCAGGCAGGGTCAGGTTGATCGCGGTGCCCAGCGGATCCGTGGTCGCCGTGAGCTTGAAGGTGTTCGCCGTGGCGTCCCTGACGAAATAGACCCGCCCATCCACCAGGCCACCGATCGCCTCATTCGCAAGCCGGCGCAGCGAGTGGATGCTTTCGTCCGCGCTGTTGCGGACGAGGTCGAGCACCGTGCCACCATTCGCGTTCGCCACCGATGTCGCGAGTTGGATGTGGTTCGCGTCAATGACGTTCACGAAGTAGGTCGTGCCGTTCACCAGCGCGCCGCCGGGCGCGGCAATGTCGATCGCGGTGCCGGAGGTCCGGTACACCACGCCCTCGGCCTGCGCGAAGCCGTGGTTCTCGATGAAGATCTGCTGGTTGTTCGTCTGGGTCACGGTGCCGCCCGACACCGAGACATCCACGAAGCTCGCGCTGAACTCCTTCGGCGCCGGCACGCGATAGGTCACCGCTTCGCCGTCGACGAAGCCATGCGCGTTGCTGGTGATGACGTCGGTGCCGGCATTCACCGCGCTTCGCGCGACCGTGCGGGTCTTGAAGGTCTTGCTGTCGTCGAGCAGCTTGAAGCTGTTCTCGTCCACGACATGCACGCGGTAGCGCGTGCCCGTCGTCAGGCCGCCGATCGAGGTGCCGCCGTTGTTGTAGTAGTAGACGAAATCGCCGGTCTGGAGATTGTGGCGGCCGGCCACGCTGATCTCATCGTTCAGCGTGCTGACCGACGCGCCATTGAACAGCTCCCCGAGATAGACCGCGAACTCATCCTTCTTGATCACGGTGTAGGCGCGGTTGGTCGGCAGGCCACCGCCGATGCCGGCCGTCGTCGTGACAACGGCGCCGGAGGACAGCTTGTGATCCAGCAGGAACTGCACGAAATTGTTCTCGCCCGGCGTCGTCGCGCCCGAGGCGGTGTTGGAACTGTCGAAGAAGGCGACCGTGCCGTCGCTCACCGGCGGCGCGACACCGCCATGCGTGGCCGTGAGACGGATTTCGCCGCCAGCCTCGATGCTGTCGGCGCCGCCCACAACCAGGCTGACGGTCGGCGTCGCGGTGGCGCGGGTGGTGAAGCCGCTCACCTCGACGAAGCCGCCGCTCACGCCCTGCGCCTTGCTATCGGCGTCGGTGTTCTGGGACGCCGTGACGTTGATATTGCCCGATACGAGCATGCGGGACGTGTTGCCGCCGAACTCGAGCGTCAGCACCGGCGTGGAGGTCGCCCTCGCGCTGCCGGTGTTGACGCCAACGAATCCGCCGGCGGTGGAGCTCAGCGAGCTGTCGGCGAGCGTCAGCGCATCGGCACGCACCGTCAGCAGCACGGCGCCGTTGCCGCCTCCCTCGCCGATGTTGCCAAGCAGGCTCGTTCGGGTCAGCCCGGTCGCAACCGGTGTCGCCGAGCCGGTCCCGATGGCCACCAGCGCGACGCTGGTGGAGGCGAGTGCGGCCTGCGCCGTGTTCGCGTTGCGCGAGACGATCGTGACATTGCCCGCCGCCGCCGCGAGCGTCGCCGCCGCCTCGATCGTGTTGGTCACGATCGCGTTCGCGTTGGCGTCGACGTCCACATTCGTCACCACGCCGCCGAGCGCGACCGTGACGCTGTCCGCCGCGGCCGTGACGCCGCGGCCATTGGCCTGGGTGCGGTAGCCGTCCGCATCCGTGTAGTTGTGCCGCGCGGCGATGCTGATGTCGTTGCCGCCGCCGGTCGTTGACACATCGGCATTGGCGCCGACGCGCACGATCGTATCGGAGGTGTCATTCGCCACGGCCTGCGCGAGCGTCACCGCGATCCCGATGGCGCCGCCGACGGAGGACGCCGTGGCCCTCGTCGTCGTCAGCAACCCGGCATCCACCTCGATATCGCCGCCGGAGGCGCGCAGATCGGCGTAGCTGCCAATCACCGCCGTCGCCGTCGCGTTCTGGGTGGCGACCGCGTTGTTGGAGGAGCCGACACCGAACAGCGACAGGCCGAAGAACCGCGGCGAGGCGATGACAGTGGAGTCGAGATTCGCGAGCATGCGAATGCCGCCCGCGCCGCTCGTCGTGACGACGCTGCGATTGCCGGCACTCCCCGCGCCCGTCGGCCCGATCCGCGCCTCCACGCTGCCGATATCGCGCGCTTCCGCGCGCAGCGCGTTGACGCCAAGCAGGAAGGTGAAGCCTCCGGTGTTCAGGTCTGCGCGCACATCGTGCGTCGCGGCGGCATCCAGCACCACGCTTCCGGCGGTGATGGTCCCGCCCTCGCCGATCACGGCGCGCGTGTCGGAGTCGATGTCCGTCCGCACGGTCAGCACGCTGATGCGGACGCCGGAGACACCGACACTGACGATATCGGCATCCGCCGTCGTGGTCGCATCGGCCTCCAGCACCAGTGAGCCGGTGAGGTTGATCGTCACATTGGTGCCGATGGTCGCCTCGGTATCATGCGCCGCGACGGCGATAACGTCGGAGACGCCGCCGCCCACGAAGGAGATGTCGAGCGTCGAAAGCTCGGCGTCGGCGCGGGTGTTGGAGAAGGCATCGAACCGCAGCGAGCCAGCGGTCACGCTCGCGTCATTCTGCACATAGGACCGCGTGGCCGAGGCCTGCACGCCGGCGAGCGAGCCGACCGTCGCGTTGACACTGTAGGCGGACAGTCCGACCAGGCTGGCCGAGCCGCCCACCACGGTCGCCTTGGCCATGGGCGCCGCCAGGTCGGTCACGGCGTTGAAGGTGCCGGAGCTGTTGCCGAGATCCACGACGGAGTGACGGCCGATGAACGCATCGGTCAGCCGCGCGGCGGTGGCATTCGCGGTCACCACGCCGACCGTCACGGTCGAGCCGGAGGCTGCCGTCGCGTCCGACAGCGCCTGCGCCGCCAGGTCGACCGCATCCGCCGTGACGGTGCCGGCGAAGAGATTCACGCGCGGCCCGATATAGGCGCGCGTGCTGCCGGCAAGCTCCGCCTTCGGGATCAGGACATTGACGGCCGCGATCGCGGAGAAGGTGCCGCCGAAGGCCTTGGCCAGCGCTTCCGTCCGGCTGCGCGCATCCATGTCGATCGTGCCGCGGCCGCCCGATGTATCGCGCACCTCGATGTTGCCGTTACTGGTGCGGGTGGTGTCCGCCGCCTCGCCCACATAGGCCTCGACCAGGCTGTTCACGCGCGCCGTCGGCACAGCGCCGGTCCCGGCGCCGATCCCGGCGACGCTGACTGCGGTGAGCTGCGCATCGGCGTTGACGGTGCCGTCGGCTTCCAGCACCAGGCCGTTGGTGCGCACGTCCAGCCCGTCACCCGCATAGGCCCGCGTCCGCCCGGCCGCGTTCGCCGTCGGCTCCATCAGCTGCGCCGCCGCCAGCGCTCCGACTGCGACGCCATCCGTGTTGGCGATCGCGTCAATGTCGGAGAAGGCGCGCGCGCGCACCGGGCCGTTGACATCCATCACCGCCGCGGGATCGCCGCCATCGGTGCGCCCGCTGGCCGCCCCGACGAAGGCCTCCACGACGCCGCTGACGATCGCCTCGGCGTCCAGCACGTTCAGCGACAGGCCGAAGGACAGGCCCGCGAGCGTCGTCGTCGCCTCCGCGATGTAGCGGATGCGGTTGTTGCCGTCGGGTCCGGCGAAGACCTGGAGCGATCCGGCATCCATGTTGACGCCGTCGCGCACATAGGCGCTGGTGCGGCCGCTCACCGTTGCCGTGGGCAGCATGATGTTGACCGACACGACACCGCCGAAGCCGCCGCCATTGACCTGGGCGAAGGCGTCCATGACGGAATCCGCCTCGACCGTGATCGCCCCGTTGTTGACATCCACGTCGGTGGTCACATTCGCCGCGTTGTTCGCTGCGTTGGCGCCGATATAGGCCTCGACGACCCCGCTGACCGTCGCCACCGACGTCACCACCGCCCCGGCCCCAAGCCCGCCGACATTGAGCGTGAAGGCGATCGCCTCGGCGTCCATCACCGGCGCATTCGCCTTGATCGCGATGCTGCCGCCATCCACCTCGACGCCCTCGCCGATATAGGCGCGCACCTTGCCATCAATGATCGAGGTGAGCCGCAAGCCGGAGAGGGTGACGCCGCCCGAGATCGAGGGAGCGGTGAGCTTCGGGGTGGCGCGCATCTCTCCGCGCGCGTCAATCGCGATGATGCCGGTGCCGACATTGACATCCGCCAGCGCGGTCGCGTTCGGCGTAGTGCTCGCATTGGCGCCGATATGCGCATCCATCACGCCGGTGATGCGCGCATCGGCATCGGCGAGCGCGAGGGCGGCGAGGCCGCCGACATTCACGGTGAAGGTCTCGGCCCTGCTGTCGTAGACGCCATCCGCGTCGAGATCGAGCCCATCGGCCAGCAGCCGCCCGCCCTGCTGCACGGCGGCGCGTGTCGTGCCGGAGACGTTCGCCGTGGTCTTCATGGCGCCGACGGTGAGCGCGGCGGCGGCGTTGATGTTGTCGATCTTCGCCGTCGCGTCCATGTCGGAGAAGGCACGGATGATCGCCGTGCCGTTCACGTCCACGAAGCGTGTCGCGTCCTGCTGCGGCGTGCGGCCGGCGGCGGCGCCGAGGAAGGCGTCCACCAGGCCCGTCACCTGCGCATCGGCCTGGATGAAGGTCGCCTGCGCGCCGAGCGAGAGGCCCGCCACGAAGGTGGTCGCGGTCGCCGCGTAGTCGATCCGGTTGCCGCTCTGCCCGGCCTCGATGCGGAGCGAACCGGCGGTGAGGTCCACGCGGTCGCGCACAAAGGCCATGGTGCGGCCGCTGACGAGCGCGGTCGGGAAGACGGCGGAGAGTGAAAGCCCGCCGAGCGAGGCGCCGAAGCTGTCCGCCTCGGCGATCGCCTGCATGCTGGCATCGGCATCCACGATCGCCGCGCCGCTGAGCGTGACGATGGGCGCCCGCGCCGATGAATTGGCGCTCGCCGCGGTGCCGATGAACGCCGCGACATCGCCTGTCACGCGCGCATCCGCATCCAGTACGCTGATCGTGCTGAAGGCGCTGAAGCCGAGCGCGAAGGTCTTGGCCGTGGCCCGCATCGTCGGCGCATTCGCCGCGACCGTCAGGGACGATGCGGCGAGGTCGGTGCTCTCGCCCACCTGCGCCTGCGTGGTGCCGGAGACGGTGGCGCTCGGCAGCAGTACGGTGACGCTGAGCGCGCCGCCGGAGAAGCCGGTGGCCTGCGCATTGGCGGTCCGGTTGGAGGTTGCGGTGATGTTGACCTGGCCGCTGCCCTGCTGGGCCGCGACGGGCACGATGTTGATGTCCGTCGTGAAGCCGGCGGCCGGGGCGAGGCCGGCCCGCACGCCCGTGAAGGCCTGCGTGTCGCTGTTGATCGTGGCGGTGGAGCTCGCGCCCGCCGCGCCGGCCAGGATGCCGCCGCCGGCGACCATCAGCGACGCGTCAGCGCTTTCCGTGCTGGTCGCCGTGATGGTCAGGCGGGATGCATCGAGCGTGGTGCGCTGCCCGACATAGGCGAAGGTGTCGGCGTTGATGGTCACCGTGCTCGCCGCCGCCGCGACCGACACGCCGGCGGAAATCGCGACCGCGTTCGAGGCCTGGCCGGCATTCTTGGGATCCGCATTGGCGGGCGCGGAGCGCGTTGTCGCCGTGAGATTGGCGCCGGCGGCGATCGTCACCGGGCCACCCGCCATGTCGAGCGTGGTCTGGGTGGTCGGAGTCGTGCCGTTGCGCGTCCCGACATAGGCCTCGGTGATGCGGCCGATCGTCGCCTCGACATTCACGCCGGAGCCGCCGGCGAAGCCGATCGTCACGGCCTGCGCGAAGGGATCGGCGACGACGACGGAGTTCGCGGTGACGGAGAGCGTGCCCGCATCCACCGTCATCACGCCGTCCGCATAGGCGCGGGTCGCACCATCCATCTGGGCGGTCGCGATCATCGCGGCCACAGCGGCGCCCACCGCGCCGGCGCCGCCGATCGCCCGCGTCAGGCTGTCATGCGAGCTGTCGGCGTCGATGAGCACGGATTGCGTGCCGGCATCGAGCGTGGAGTTGCGCGCGAAGGCCTCAACGCTGCCCTGGACCAGCGTGCCCGCATCGCCGCCGGCGCCCGCGACGCCGATCGCCGCGGCGATCGCGGCGACGGAGGCGGTGGTCGTCACGTTCTGGGTGGAATCCGCATCGATGAGGATGCCGCCCTCGCCATGGGCCGTCGCGGTCGATCCGACGATCGAGGCGGTGGTGTTGGTGCGCTGGATGTTGTCGGCAAGCCCGACGGCGACCGCCGCGCCCGCGAGCCCCGCCGCCACGGCCGCGCTGATCAGCGTCGCGCTCTGAGCGGTGTTGTCATGGGCCTCCACCGTCAGCCGTCCGGCCGCCTCCACCGTCGCGTCCGTGACGGTCGAGACGATCGCCGCATTCGCCGTGTTGCGCGCGGAGGCACCCGCGCCCGAGAGCGCGGCACCGATGCCGATCGCGATTGCGGCGGCGATCGCATCCGGGTTGGCGGTCATGCTCGCGGTGCTGTCCGCGGCCACCACCAGGTCGCCGCCATCCGCCAGCACATGCGAATTCTCGATCGCGGCGCGCGTCGTCGCGTTGCTGGTGTTGCTCGAGGTGCTGGCGGCGATGCCGATCGCGCCTGCCGCGATGCCGCCACCGCCGGCGAAGGAGGCGGCCAGCGCGGTCGAGGTCAGCACACGACTGTCCGTCGCATCCACGCGCACGCCCTGGCCGGATTCCACCGGATCCAGCGCCGTGCCGGAGCCGCGGATCGCCGCCTCCACCGTGGCGCCCACCGTGTTGCTGGTGAAGGAGCCGGCGAAGTTGCCGCTGAAGCCGCCACCCGCCGCGGCGGAGATGGTGATGGCGACGGCGCGCGCGTCGGCATCCACCACCGTCGCGCCGGTCGCATCCACCAGCATCGCCTTGCCGCTGCTGGCGCCGGAATTCTCGATCAGCGCGCGCACCGTCGTGCTCGCTGTGTTGGTGGCGCTCGCGATGCTGACGGAGAAGGAGACGCTGAGCCCGCCGGCCGCGGCGATCGAACTCGTGACGGCCAGCACCTCGCTGTCCAGCAGGCCGGTATCGTCGGCCTCCACGGTCAGCGCACCGCTCGCATTCACGTCGCTGCCGCCGCGGATCACCGCTTCCGTCACGCCACCGGCGATGCTGGTCGCGGTCGCGCCCGCGCCGGAGGCCGAGATGCTGCCCGCGCCGGACCCGCTCACCGCGACGGCAACCGCGATGGAGGAGGCACGCACATTCGCATCCGTCAGCGCCTGCAGCGTCACGTCGCCGGCGCTGGAGGTGATCTCCGCCCCCTCGACCAGCGAGCGCACCTGCGTGTTGTAGGTGTTGCGCGCCTGCGAGATGGCGAGCGAGGCGTTGACCGCGAGCGCCCCCGAGCCGCCGAAGCTGAGCGCGGCGGATACCACGGTGGCGTCGATCGAGGAGGTGTCGGTGGCACGGATCAGCACGGCCGCCGGCGTTGTCACGCTGCCGGCCTTGACCGAGGCTTCGACCACATTGGTCAGCGTGTTGCGCAGATCCGCCGCGGCGGCGGTGAGGTTGATCGAGACCGCGCCGGACCCGCCGACCGCCATCGAGGCCGCGACGCCAACCGCGTCGATATTCGCGAGGTACTCGGACTGGACACGGAACAGGGCGCCGCCCGCCGTCACGTCCGGCCCATCCACTGTCGCCACGGTGGCGCCGCCGATCGTGTTCTCGGCCCGCGTGATCGCGATGGCGAGGCCGCCCGAGACCGTGCCCGAGCCGCTGACCGAGATCGCGATGGCCGCGACATCCGAGCGGATGAGCGACTGATCGCGCGCATCCACCGTCACGCCGCCGGTGGCGGTGATCGTCCCGGCACCCTGGAGCGCGGCCGTCGTCGTGCTGGTGATGGTGTTGACGGCGCGCACGCCCGCCCCGGAGAGGCCGAAGGCCATCGAGCCGCCGATGGAGACGCTGACCGCCGACGCGTTGGTGAAG